>Ga0126339_10002732_pt1 | contig 12703 bp, 9 predicted proteins | sample OrbTmetagenome_2_FD_92532 | JGI IMG/M metagenome (GOLD analysis project Ga0126339, IMG submission 92532) | Coral microbial communities from Petempiche,Puerto Morelos, Mexico - Orbicella T R C metagenome | ecosystem: Host-associated > Invertebrates > Cnidaria > Coral | place: Petempiche,Puerto... | reverse complement strand
GAGTGCAGCTCACGTCTTAATGTGGTATACCCCCGACAATACATCAAGAAATGCTGTTCATGTTCTATGCAATTTTCTTTGCATACTAAACATGTTCGCTCTTCTACTGGGATTAATGCTCCTCTATTTTCATATTTGCCAGTTTGTATTCGTAATGCATGACATCCTGATCTAAGCCTTGTCAGGCTAATTCTGTGTGCTGGCTTTGTAATTAATGTCACTTCCTTTTGTGTAAATTTCTCTCTTGAACTTGTTGATGACATATTCTGGGTTTCAAGCCAGTTCTGTAAATATTGATACCTGAGGGTTTTCTTTATAACTAATCGTGCATTCTTGACGTGTTGCTGGGTTGCTTATTCTTTTACTTCACACCTTTGACTGATTTCTTCATTCTGTTGAATGTCAAATAAAGTTGTATGTTTTGTTGCATATCGAAATGCTTATGGTAACAAAACGTTGTTGGTGGAATGCTTCAATCTTTGCCAGTAGCTGAAGATTGATGCTTTAATGTCGTGCTTAAAGGGCACCGCCAAGCTATGCTCTGCAAGCAATATTTTCTGTATACCATGGAACGTTTAATGACTGTTTACAAAACTTTATACGAACTTGTTCAATTGTACTTTTATCAAAAGGTGTTTTGTATGATGATAGTTCCGGTCCCCAAATTTCGCATGCGTAAAGTAACACGGGTTTAACCAGGGCATTAAAGAGTTTGTTCTTAATCGTAATTGTTGCTGTATCATCCGTGTTAGAGAAAGATCGATTTATTATCGAGAGAACTTTGATGGCTTTTTTGCTAAGAATTTCTCTTGCATAGTTGTAACGACCAGATGACGTCATTTCTATACTTAAATAGGTTTGTTTCTCAACAATTTGTAAAGTTTCACTGTCATATTTAAAATTTACCTTATTCTTGTTTTGTCCGTTACCACTGAATATAATTATGTTTGACTTTTTGGTGTTAACCTTGAGCTTTCAATCTTGAGCATGTTTATGAATTACATCAAGCAATTGTTGCAACCCTTCTCGAGAATGGCCGATTACTAGCAAATCATCAGTCTGCATACATTAAGCAGTTTAGAGATCGATTTCCTAACACCACGCCTGGGCATTTGTTCTGTACAAAATATCGCGGTAAATCATTCATAAATAAAGAAAATAAAACTGGACTTAAACCATCACCTTGCATCATCCCCTTGTTACATGGAAATAGGTCTGTAAGTGTGTTCTGGTCAATATTAACACAACTCTTAGTTGAAGAATACAGGGACTTTATGACATTCAAGAATTTTCCTTGAATTCCGTATTTGTATAATTTATGGATCATACCGTATTGCCATACACTATAAAAAGCTTTTTCGTAATCAATAAAACCAACATAAAGCTTGTTGTGTTGTTTGGTGTTTTTATGGAGTAGTTGGCGGAGAATAAATAAACTATCCGTGGTTCTAGTGTTTGGTCTGAACCCAAACTGTTCTGGATTTAAAATATTGTCTTGCTCAATAAATTTATCCGATCGGTCTTGTAAAATTGACAAATGTACTGGAACAAAGAAAGTGTTTACATTAGAGTAAAAGTTCAACTCCCACAGGATTGGCTTGGTACATCAACATTGCCGCCATTTCATTGTTTCGGGACACCAATATGGCTGCCGTGACGTCATGCGAAAACACTCCAAATACGAGCAAACACTTAGCTATTATGATTCAGGTAAATTAACCGCCGAAGCGAGGTTGTGAAGTTGACGTTTCGAGCGATAGCCCTTGTTTAGAGCAAAGTGTGGGATTGTGGGTTGTATTTTGTATATGTATGTGGTTTCGAGTTCAATTTGGAATTGAACTCTCGGCTTGTACAATTTTAGCTTTTTGAAAAACATTAAAAAAATTCGCGTGGAGGAAGTGCCGGAAGGTCTTCCTTGAAGCCATTTTTTCTAATTCGAGAAAACCTTTTGCAAAGTTTCCGTACAAAAGTTTCGTCATCATTTTACGTGATGTCATTGGCTTAGAAAATTTCCTGTTGTCCTTCAGCCAATCATAATCAGAATCCAGAATTTGCACTGGTGTTATACATTTTGCACTGTTGTTACACTTGCATTGCACTGCTCGCAGCCAGTCAGAATGGAGTAATTTTTTCATGTATATAATTAGTGTTTATACTATTTTCTTTTTTTTTAATAATTGATTGCCTGAAGTACCGGTACAATATAAAAGCACACAATTTGCTTATTTTACTACATACTGCTTCAAACACTTACAATTTCAGACAGAAGCATATCACCTATCTAGGTGATATGCTTCTGTTTCAGAACACTACCAAATAAGTATTCTTTTAGGCTAATTAGCACGCCACGACAATATATCACTTAAAAAACAGTTACCTTTTGCTACTTACAGTAGTAAAACTTGCTCTACAAAATTGCCACACTTACATTAAATAGGCAACACGTTTTAAACTTTACGTTACATTGAACTGCACTATTAAACGTATTATTCTATAAATAATAATCTTTTTGTCCTTCAGTAGCATTTTCATTTTCAAAAATACAGTGAGGCCTGAAAGTACTGTTAAAATTCATGTTTTTAAAAAGTCCTTAAAAATGTTTGGATTTTTAAGAATTTTAAACATCACTTTTAACAGTAGTTTCTGGCCTCAACTGAACTTTTGTCAGTATTGTTATTTTATTAATAAATGTATACTGCATCTTTTTTCGTCACTTAGCAGTAAGATAAATAGAGCGTTGGTTGCTGACGTCATTGTTGACATTTTCCTCATTAACTTACGGGCTTACGCAGAGAAGGTATTATGTTAGCTACGAATTGACTCCAAACATTTAAAAAGCTTGTACAAGTTAGTAATTGGTGAAATTTTTGGCTCGTTGGGTGTAATATTTAAGGAGAATTCGGATTTCAAAAGCTGAAAAATTTCTAGGTGGCAAAATTGCTAACGAGCTCATACATTTCGACACATTTTTTATAAAATTGGGAGATTTATAAACCTGTGTTGTACAAAAAGTATTCAATACATCGGCCTCAAATTCCTTGGGACAGTTAATCGTGCTATGCCATTTTATTAATCAGAACTGATATTTTTGTAGATTGAGCAGAAACGGAATCGCTCACGCTAATGAGGAAAATATTGAAAACAAAGATTCCCCTAGACGATAAACATTTCATTACATGTTTGTCTGATTTGCTTACATTCAAAGAGCAAATACTCCCAAATTTTAACTCACGTGATTTCCATTCAATTGATAAATAACAAACCGGCAGATATATACGAAAATGGTTCCATTATGAAAATTCCTACGGATATTTGAAGGTAAAACCGATGAGGATCCCCGCTTATATCCGTGTCTTAACACCCCAAAATACCCGTGTGGTATATTCGAACCAAAAAAACCCACAACTTTTCAACCCATCCAAACTCCATGTAAAATATAACGAAAGGAATAAGGGCATTCCTCTCTCCCCATAAAAAACCCCCAACTTTTTTACCACTATTGCGGAAGATAGAATTGTAGTAAAGTATATGTAAATAGTTTTAACCAGATTATTTCCATTTCAAATAAATTTTTACAACTTTTTTTAAACAGTTAAGGTGACATGTATAATGTTGTTGTTGATGCATAGCATCTTTCGTTTCTTAGTTTAATATTTATTTTTACACGGAAAATTAGCTGTTCTTTGAAAGGCTAGAACTGTAAAAGTCCATACTTCCATGTTTAAATAGAGTGCTATGATATGTTAGCATATAATCTCATTCTCACACACATAAGGCTTAATTATCAAATTTAAAAGTTATAACGACCTTGTACCGCATAGTAACACCTGTAATAAACAGTACCACATAAATTAAGTACTGCTCAATGGCTTTCATTTAAACAGGTCTAAAATTTAGAGCCATCTTTTTACAAATTAAAAATCCTATTTAAAAATAACTAAAGATTAACCCTGGAAGTACAAGTGTTTACTGACTGAATGTCGTCAACACTCAGCTAGAGTGTGATGAATCCTTACGATCGTTGTCTGCATTGTTAACTGAAAGAATGTTTGGCATGACAGGCGTATGTTCGTTGGGAATATTACCAGCCTCATCTGGTGTGTTCCACGAGTGTTCTCTTCCACTTCCCAACAGTAAATAGACTAACCAACCAAATACATACACACCAGCTGATATGTAAAAAACTTTCTGCCACCGAGCCCTTTTTGGCTGGAAAGGAAAAAATACAACAGAACGAATCAAAGATTTGGTTCTTGGGTGAAATTAAACAAAATGGTATCAGCGATCTACCATTTCAAAAATGGCTTCCATTAATTCCATCCCCCCCCCCCTTTCCTACCACCCTATCAAGTGGAACATTTAGAAAGAATATCCGTATAGCGTATAAAAACTATATTTCTATCTAATGGGATATTATGGCAACATACGTTTGTAAAACACATGAAAACGAGGCTGAGCAGTCCAGGGTGACTTTTTCTATACACGTTTCTCACATTAAAAGAAGCTACAACTTTAGAATAGGAATATTACTTCATTTAACATCAAGTGTCGTCATCGGTTTTTAAAGATTTATTGCAATGGGCCTAAAGGGACTTATGTTTAATATAATGTCAAGGGGTGGAGTATTCTTTATGATGAACTTTGCCGGGGAGACTTCCCGTTGGGGTATCTTTTTATCAGGTTGGAGGTACGGTATTTTAGAGGGCAGGGATTTCACAAGCTGAAGACTAGAAAAGTGTAAGGAAAACTGTCATTTAGGTACAGTAAAGACCCTTTCAATATTGATCATTTCTATACATTGCTATCACAAGCAAAGGATGGCTAAGAAATGTAACACAAATAAGTGTAATGAAAGTTTGATGAGAAGGATTTCTAAACCAACTCCTGCAAAACATTAATGATATCAAAATAGTATTTAAATTACCTGATTATTTGTTAAAAAGCCAACCACATAAGGCCCAATGATCCCAGAAATTGTTCCAATTGAATTACTTATCCCCATAAGAATACCAGCAAATCTGGGTGCGATATCCAAATGATTGACAATATAAGAAGATCCGTTGAGACCTTGTATACCGATAGCCAGTGAGAATAGGGTGACAGCTAGGCTTGTATAATCACACCCAACATAGCTCGTTGAAACCAAGAGGCATGCGGGGACAAGGAAACCTGCCACCATGAAAATCAGTGTTAGAAGTTCGTCTTGAGATAGAAGGAAATAATGCTGAACAATTCTTCCGACTCAAACCAGATCCAGTGTCCGCTATTGTTAGCATCCAATCTGGATAGTTGTTGGCTTTCAAGGCTTGCTTAACGGGCTGAATTTACTTTACTCTGTCATCTTCTTCAGAAATCAAGGTCCAATACTTGCTACTTCGAGCTCAGACCTTGATTATTCTGGAGGAGACTGACTAAGGAAATTCATGACTATTTCATCTCCCTTGAGACCCTAATGAATATGATGTAACCCTTCTTAACATTTACACTTTTATTGTGGCTGATGAAGTTCGGTTGAGGTCGAACGAGATAGTCCACTTTTGAACTTTTATTGCGCTCGGAGTGCAGGAAATTATTTTATATTTTAACTATGTTTCCAGAGCAGGAAAACAATTTTTTGGACTGTAATATCGTTCTGTATACATCACGAAATCTAATCTTAGTACACATTACTAAGTGTACTTTCAACTTAGAATTAATTACAAGAAATGTTCTGGAGTCAGTTGAGGGAAGTGATTCTCCTAACTCACCTGCTGTGCTAAAAACTTTTCTGACTTCTCCAGTAGGTAATATCCTATGGTAACGTAGCCAGTCTGCCACAAAGCTACCGCCGACACCAAATATGTAACACAATATGAAAGGAACGGCAGAAAGAAAGCCATTCTGAAACATATAAAAAACATTTCCCTTGAAATAAAATTAGATGGAAAATGGGTGACTTTCCACTGAGTTTCTCAGTATGACAGGTACCTTGGAAGTTGGGTAGTGTCAAGGTTGCCTTCATTACCTCTTTGTATTAACTGATTGCATTGTTCCAGAAATTTATCCAGCTGGAGCTGGAGGTGAAGAGAGGCTGTAGGAGAGAAAAGAGAGTGTATGTGGAGTCAGCGGCCTAAAGGGCTGAGGAGGCTTGGAAGAGGAGCGAGGTGAGGACTTTGTACCAGATCATCAGGAAGCTGAGCGGGAGATTCGAGAGTACGTGTAAGCCGGTGAAAGATGAGGCAGGTGTGCTGCTCAGGACAGCGGAGGAGGAGATGCACTGGTGGAGAGAGCACTTTGAAAGAGTGTTTAGCCATGAGGAGCTGTCTAACCTGCCGGAGGTACAGTCAGGCAACGAGCTAAATGTCACAACAGGTCGCATCGAACGTGTCGAGATCAAGAATGCTATAAAGAAATAGAAGAGTAGGAAGGTAGCAGCCTGTGACAACATACCATCATAGGTCTACTTAGGCACTGTAAAACTGGCATGGCATCATGGTGCTGAACATGGCAAGTAAGTGTTCTGCTAAATGATCTTGGAGTTCATCAAGATGGCACTGGACGAGAGGCTGAAAGAGGAATAGGTGGCGTCCCAAGCTGGACGAAGTTGTATGAACCAGATAGGGACACTGAGGGTTATCGTAGAACAGAGCATTGGGTGGCAGTTCTCCTTTAGAGATTTTGAATAGGACTTTGATAGCTTCAGCAGAGAGTTGCCCGTGACGATAGTCACACCATCATCAGAGCTCTTTATGAGGGACAGTACAGACAAGGCTGGCTGCTATCCCTCTTGTTGTTTCTGATCACCCTGGATTGGATGATGGGGACGGTTTTCGCCGGGGGTAGAAGTATCCAGTAGTTCTTCAAGATCTGACCCTACTGTCGTACAGAATACAGAACATGAGGGATTAGACACTGGCCTTAGCTTGGACGAATAAGGTACAAAGGTACGCCCGAAGATCAACGCCACAAAGACAAAGCTGATGCCAGTGTATCGGCACCAAACGAGGCAGTGGTGTGTTGTTCGCAGAGGAGTGGGTCAATTGAAGAGGTGGATGAGTTCACGTACCTCGGCAGCATTGTGAGTAAGAAGGGAGGAACTGACGGGGATAAACCAGGCACATTAGGAGGGAAGGCGAGACCTGCAATGCCGAGATCAATATGGCGTCTACAGTACTGACAACAAAGATCACGTTAAGAGTCTTTGGATCAAATGTGAAGGCTGTGCTCCTGTATGGTTCTGATACTTGAAGGCTGACCAAGGCACTGAAGCAGAAGTTGCAGTTGTTTATCAACAAGAGCTCGAGGAACACCCTGCAGACTTGGTGGCCTACAAGAAACCATATTGAGAAAAAAGCAGGGCATGCAGTGCCTGATAGAGGAGGATATGAGAAAATGAGCTTGGGTTGGTTGGCCCCACGCTGAGGGCACCAGACAGACAAGTAGCAAAGTGGGTGTTAGAGGGTAACCCACAGGTGAAGAGCAAGAGAGGGGGAGACCCCATCACACCTGGAGGTACTCAAGAATGGAAGAGTTGGAGGAGAAATGGTTACATGGCATGTGGCAAAAGGTACTGCACAAAACAGTACTAGTTCATTATATTTTCTAAACCTGTGTTCCACAAGGGAAAAAGTGGATTAAGTATTGGTAAGGTAATAATATAGCACTATTGTGAAACACACGATACTGATGTGCTAAAATAAAATTGGGTAGAATGGCCCACAATCCAGTGTTGTTGGTTTGAATACAGCAAAGGCAGTATTTTCTTAATCTAAGTAAACGGATGTGTTTCTACGCACTCAATTTATTATTATTATTATTATTATTATTGTTGTCATTAATTTTATTATTATAGTGGAATGTGTGAAGATTTGTAAATAGGTTTTCTAAGGAGATTTCAATAAAGTTCTTGTTATTATTTATTATTATTATTATTATTATTATTATTATTATCCACTGCTCAAGAGATTCAAATCAGAATTCCATGCTGACAATTTAGCTCCAGAACGATCTTTATTAGATTGACTGAGAATAACCGTTTTTATTCACAGGATGCAAATAAAATTCTCTAAGAAGACTCCCCAGAAGATTTCCAAACATGTTCCAAACATAATGTCCCTGTACTATAATTTTCCCTTTTAAAATTAGAGAATTGAATAAGGATGCACCATTACCTACATTGCACATGGAATTTTGCATTGGTTTGAATCCATAGTTTTCAAAAGTGGGTCGATTGAAGCTGTAGCTCAGTTTTTTTTATAGCTACATTAGACGCAAGCCTAAGCATGAGATAGACGTTTTGGACCGCAGACATGATATCTATGCACAATTAAGGCAAGAGATTTGGATGGTATAGATGATGACTTTTTTCAAAGTTAGTCATTAATTATGTGTAATATCCAATACACACCTCAGAGATTGAAAAATTGAGAACTTCTTTAAAATAAGATGGCAAGCAAGCGGCAAAAGTGAAATATTCCCAGTTGTCACAAAAGTTGGCAATGATTATGGCCCAGACCGCTGGAGATCTCAAAATCTTGAGCCATGGAGTGTTACATTTCTGAAACCAAACAATAAAACATTTAGCCTCTTGTTCATGAACTTTTACATGAAGGCAGATCAACAGTGCAAGTAAACATGAAAGAACTGCTCAATAGCTTTCATCTGAATGGTCACAAACTAAGGTTTCATCAAAAGATTTTAAATTTAAAACCACCTTGTATACCATAATCAAAAGAATTTATAAGCCCTTACTCAATGACTTTTACATGCAGGTTTATTTGTATTTGCTACTGTATCCAATGGATCAATCAATATCAATGGCATGATGTTTTTGTCAACATGTAAATTGTGTTTACTTGAGTTACTGTCAGTACCAGTATTTATTGGAGTGTTCAACACTTTTTTGTACCTACATTTGCCTGCAAGTCAAAGTCAGGGGGGCACAGAGCACAATCAAACAGGGAGCATGAATTTCATCTTCAATTAAAACGGAACAACAAAACTTTAATTTTTATGTTGCCTTGCTTAGGGTATGTTGCTTTCTGAAAACTTCTACAATCTTGAGGGGGTCTAAAGACATTTGACAACAATGAAAAGAAAGCTGCAGTAAAACACTCTATACTCCACTGAATATCAAATTCTACACAAGACTTCTCTTATACTTAATGGACTAGAGATAAAGTGAGTAAAATCTACTTTAATTTGGTGATGTTTTAATTGAACTTTCCTTTTGACTCACTGAACTTAACGTGTTAAATATCATATGTCTTGATTGTTTCTTCATTTGATAAACAACACCAGGCTCTAATTGATATACTGAAAATGCTGGGTTCACTTCAACATAGATCAAGTCTACAAGGCCAAATTTTGAACAAACACCTTGACATTTGACTGAAAAAAATATATTATTGGACACACAAAAGTTGAAAAGAAAATGCAGTCTTACTCTTATGGTAACATCTTGTCCTGAACCTATACTTGATTGAATGTACTCTTTCTCCTTGATCGATATTCGGGGGTGATTTTCTGGTTTATCATACGTTAATGTCATCCACATAATAGTCCAGAGGATACCTACAGCCCCTGGGAAGATGAAATGTGACTAAACTAAATAATTTTAGTATATGACAAGAGTGCTGACCAAATTGTTTTATTAGTATGTTAAATTCAAATTGTGCGGTCTGGCAGAGTTCTCATTAATTCAGGGAGCAGAGGGCTTGTTTCACGAAAGAGATGGTTTACACTCATTCAAATCTACATGTCGGAGGTCTGGGGGCATGCTCCCCCAGAAAATGTTGATTAAAAAAATGTTTCATTCAGACGTTCTGAAATGTTATTTTATGCATTCTCTTTAAAATATTTCCTAAAAAAAAAAATCAGTTTTGGAAAAGGTCAAAACACCAAGCTAAGATTATCAGGGGATTACAAACTAAGACTTTTTTCAATTTTATCTTACAGTGCCAGCAAAATGGAAAATGTAGACCACTCCCTAACCCCATGCTCCCTCTCTAGCTACAGCCTTGACAGTCCTGAGACAAGGAACTGAGACAACGTTCCAAATAAACGGTCTGCAATGCGTACTTGTGGGTTCATGGCTAGTGCAGTGTTATTCCATAATTGGGTTAACATATTCTAGTCTTACGAGTAGGCAACTATTAGAAAGGTAAAAGTAAATTATAATAAATTAGTTATATAATACTTTTGCATGACTTTTCAGTTCATGCTAGGAGCATACTTGGGCCTGCTGTTTTGACTAGCCAGTGCTTCTCCAGAAACTGATCATTTAGTCAATATTTTTGTGGATTTAATATTCAAACAGCTATCAATGATAGTCTTCTAGACATTTGTTTAAAAATTGTAGAAATGTACTTACCAAAAATATAAAATACAGATGGCCACCCTCCCCAAATGTCTGAGGCACACAGCAAACCAGCAATTGGCATTCCAAGTATTGTACCTATAATAAGGCCTTAGAAGGAAAAGCAAACAGAAGGGAAATAACTATAAATAATAATATTATAAAATAGCATTTTTCAGAGTGTGATCTGGGTTAGCCTGCATCGCAGACGTTGACAACATACTGCTAGTTACTACTACATGTGTATTATGGGGAAATATTCCGTCTGCACTGCAAGTTAGATGTGGGTCAGAGTGCAGATATTTAATAGCCATTTTTTTTAGAGGATTTCCATTTTTACATCTGGATTGTTGAATTGCTGGATTGAGAGTTACCTGTTTGTGAGCTTTGAGGTTCTTTGAATAAATATCCCTGGGGTTATTCCCTAATAATAGCCTATATGGTGAGGCTCTGCCTGAAAGGGGGACCTTTTGAACAGGCTTCAGGTATATGAAAGGTTAGAGATTTCACAAGTTTAGGTTTATGAAACTGTAGGGAAATCTGTCATTTAGTTATTTTCAATTATTTATAAACTATTCCGAAAAGACCCGCCTTACGGCTGTGTAAATGAAATGACAAGTCAGAACATTTTCTTTTTTGGCAATTTATTCATAATACAGGCCAGTTATAAAAGCATGTAAAAGGAGCACCTTTTTTCAGTTATAGGTATACAAAAGGGCTACCTTTCTGGCCAAAATGGTATACCAAAGGGTATAAGGGGTTGGACCTCGGGGCTGAGCCGCCACAAATAAAACTTTTTAGGGTACCCCCTGAGCTCTCTCTCTATATATATACACTAAAAATGGCACCAAATGCATGTACACCCAAATACAAGTGTGATGTTTGACTTTTGTCAAGTTATCAGGTTCATTAAACAATTTAATAGGCCCCAGACCTTCGTGTCACAATTCAACATATATTATGATTTACCATTCATTTCGCTTGGCAGTCATTGCATTTTATGGTGCAAAAAGTTATAGATCTCAGTCATTGATTTGACTGTTAAACTCATCAATGTCTTTAATTTTTTAATAATTATAAACCTCAAAACATGGGAAAACTACCCCATGAGTTCAAAAGAAATTTGCATTACTTCAAATAAACTACTGACTGAACAAACTGTATGCACCACATTACCTGCGTAAGAAAGGGTGCAAAGTTTACTTCTCTCTAAAGGTGGGGCCCAGCTGCTCCACATGGCATGCATGGCTGGAAATGCAACTCCCTAGAGGGAGCAATTCTGTTACTAACTAAAAAGTAAATCATTGCTACAAGCAATATTTATATATTTTACAGTGGAAAGTATCTAAATGTGAAAACTCTACTATTTGGTGAAATGTAGAGCAAAGATTTTGCTATCAGAGGCTGTATATATTTAGAGAGGCATAGAGTGGAAATGCGAGCCCCGGGAAGTGACAATATTATGTACAATGACAGTTTATTTTTAGGATGATCATCAGAAATTTTGAATAAGAACTGGTAGACCCTGAACTTCATGTTACCTTAAGATCTCTGCAGATGAGAAATGTGTCACCTGTTTGGAAAAATTTTGAGGTGGATCACATCTCTAATGATTGAACAGGGAAAGATTAATTACACTCTTGATTTATGGGACTGATTACCAAGACTGAAAGAAGATCACAACAACATTTACCTGTCCAAAACCCTCCACTACTCTAACCAGAAGTAACATTCCAACACTGTGGTGTGCAGCGGCTGGAGTAAACATTGTCACCACAGATGTCAAAAGTACTCCAAAACCAAACAAGTACTTTCCGCCAAACTGTGACCCTAACCAACCACCTGGAAGCTGTGTGACGATATAACCATAATAGAATGAACCTAAGATAAGCCCTGGGTAGAGAGTATTAATACATGTAAGTAATTCAGCGGAAACGTGTGGAAACATCGTAAGAACAGTGTCCAAATCTACTGCAGGATTCTTTCCTGCAGTTTTTAGTTGACTAACAATTTGCCATTTAGTACTAATCAATATTAATAGCGGATGCACTGTGGCCTCTTGGTTAGTGCCTCTGGATTGAGTGGTCCAAGTTCAAGCCCTGGCTGAGGACATTGCTAGTGTTGTGTTCTTGGGCAAGACACTTTACTCTCACAGTGCCTCTCTCCTGAAACTCTCCACCCAGCTCAGGTGTATAAATGGGTACTGGCAAATTTAATGCTAGAGTAACACTGTGATAGACTAGCATTCCATCCTGGGGGGGGGGGGGGGGGGGAGGAAGAGTTCCCCTCTTTTCTTTACTTCAAACCACCGAAGAAAACACCACCCCTCCCAGCCCCCCTCGCCTTTCGTGACCGAGTGATCTCTTT
>Ga0126339_10002730_pt1 | contig 12710 bp, 5 predicted proteins | sample OrbTmetagenome_2_FD_92532 | JGI IMG/M metagenome (GOLD analysis project Ga0126339, IMG submission 92532) | Coral microbial communities from Petempiche,Puerto Morelos, Mexico - Orbicella T R C metagenome | ecosystem: Host-associated > Invertebrates > Cnidaria > Coral | place: Petempiche,Puerto... | reverse complement strand
CTTCTTCTAAGAAACACACCCAATTCAAGACCAGTGTTCAAAAACCATACCCTATTTATAGCCAACATGGCCAAAATCGACACCCTATTTATGACCAAAACGGCTGAAAGTCCCTACCTTTTGGGGCCGCACATACCTATATAACCCATATATGGGAGTGCCCCCCCCCCGGTTCAAACTGTACCTCTTTGAATCTTACTAATATTGTGAAGTGAATATGCGAGTCAGTTAAGGCAATGATAAAGACAGTTTCACAAAATATCACAAAATACTTTTCAACTGCTGTGTCAGCTATTAAAACAAGACTTGATTAGTATTTGAGAAGATGACGAAGAAGCAGGGAAAATAGAACAAACTACGTTAGGTATTCAGAAGAGGAAAATAACCGAGACAGATTCATTCAACGGATGCCCAGGACTAAAGAGGTTGCGATTTGAAACTGAGCTGCAGAGTAGGGTAACACCGAAAAATGGCAGAACATGCCTACATTTTAAAAGCAAACAGATTCCTACAACAGTACCTTTAAGAATTTTGAGTTTTCCACACTGCGAACGTTGACTGGAATATCCAATTTGGGAATATTCACCCTTCACATTGAATGTTCAACATCTGCTTTCAAGGAAGTATTTGATATTAAACGTGGAAACAGAAGAGTGCGTATTCCAAAGCTATTGAACGCTTGTGTTTATTTGTAGATTAACAAAGGCAATTCCTGTTTTTATTTAAGTCACGTAAAGAGATTGCACTTGTTGACCTTTTGAATCGGAGTTTTCTTTGACATGCGTTGTCACGAAAAGGTTTATGATCTGCGAAAATATCAAGTCGTATCACGTACTCAGGTACCTTTTTTGTTTAACCGTGCGATAGTTTACTCAAGCAAAAGCGTAAAACGGTTCTCAATCTAGATTTACGGAATGTTGTGCATGCGATGAAGAATAACTCTTAAAATTTGTCACATTCCGCTGGATAAAAATAAACATCTGTATCTCCGAAGTGCTATTAAGGGCACACCGGGAGATAAGCAAAACCGCGGCCTTGTGTCTTTTCGATCTTTGATCGAGGACCAGAGAAGTTTGCACGGTAGAAAAACAGTTGGAAAAATTCCTTAAATTTCTCGTCAGTGAAATTCTTTATGAGTTTGTTTAAGTATCATGTAGAGTGACCGTGCATGAATTCATTCATTCGTGCAAGATTTTCGATTTCCAGTCTCGCTAACGTAACACAAGTAAGAATGTCTACAGCGTGGTATCTTGTCTGCCATCGAGATGTAAACCCAGTTTACAGGTTTAAGCACGTGCGCGATATGCGCTGTACAAACACAGACTGGAAGGTACTGTGTCAAAATACAGTCACGTACTGAATGGCCAGCCGGTCATACTAGGGAGGGGGTGGGGAGGGTGGGGCGGTGGTGAAGGGGAAGAGGTAGGTATAAGAGTTTATGCAAACACAAGGAAAACCAAATACCAACTGAACAAACTGATGGGAAAAATGCTCATATCCTTGCACCATGAGGTCTTCTATTTTTTCTTACTGATACCCGTATATGCATTTTGGTTTGATTTTACGAATAAGTTTGCCTCGTGTTGTCTTTTAGGAGCGTTTTCTTCAACTTTGAATGCGTAGATCATTTATTGTAACTGAACCTTTCTGCAAAATTCGATCTTTTCTGAATTAGCCCCGAGGGCTTCAAGTCTGGATTATTTTTTCTTCAGGATACATCAATTAATGTCACCACTGGTCAATAACGTTTTTATTAATGACCTCTCCACTATGACCAATCATTATCATAAGTAGGAATGTCGTTGTGTTATTGCTGTCGGGCCCACGGTTATAACATGTCTTATTCCTATGTGGTACTAGTAGATGCCAGTCTAGCAAACCTTGATGAAACCAGGGGCGTCCAAACCTCGGAATTGCGTAGCAGACATGTCCCACGCAAGTGTCTGTACTGGAGATGCCCGATCAGAATACCTAGTATCTTCAAAATGAAGTAAACTGGGACATATCAGTAACTAAGAGAACTGATATCTGTTTGCTGTAAAACTCTTCCACGGACAACGCTCTCGTACTTGAACATAATTGTCTAAAAGTCTCCCTCAATCGAAGTTTCTTAACTTTTTTTGTAGAATGGAATGCCATTGAAAACATTCCCAAGCTACCTTGCGTGAAAACGCGGCTAAATTTGTCGTGGTATTTGTATAACTTAAAAACAGACACTTGGGCCTTGCACGGACATTCAGATAAGTGAGATAACAATAGAACTGAACTTGAACTTGGGCTATTAAAGCAAATAGTTGCATCTAACCAAATTGTTCTGTTTTCCGGTTTTTTGAAGGAATCACTGTGAAACTGACAAAAAGATGAATGGGTCATGAATGGTTTCGTTAAACGAATGTTCTCGAATAGATTATTTTGTATGTTTGTAGTCCTTGTGTCAGAATGTGTCTAAATGAACTCTTCTTCTGAGGGCTCCTGTCAATCAGCTCAAAACCGCCGGGCTGTGACTGCAATGAGAAAGTATTTCCTCAATTTTGACAATTTTATCCAATCACTGAACTTAATAAACTCAAACTAGAGAGCTGATCACTTACTCAAAAAGTACAAGATCATAAGCGCAAACTGACATCAGAGAGAATCTAAAACAGTCCCACCGGCTTTTATTTCAACACTGAGACTTTTGATTGTAAAAATGGTCCAATTTTACTGTCCTCGGTATCGTTAACTCATCATACTCATTTCCTAATAAGTTTCTCGTCTGTTATTTGTCAAATCATTCTTCTAGAAAACCACTGAACTGTTATTTGTCGGCACTCTCCGGCTTTTGTTAACAGAGGGCAGACCGAATTTAAAAAAACATGGCTGTAAGCAGAACGTTAAAAAGAAAAAGAAAAAGAATTGAAAGCGCCGAAGATCACCGAATGATCGACGAAAAGAGTAAACAACTGGGCGAATTATGTCAGAGTTTGTCACTTTTTGCCTGTAAAGAGCTGACTTCAAGTTGATACATGGCTTTTAAAAAATGTTTCACTTGCCTTAGTGTCGACGCAGCCCAACCGTTTCTTCAGAGACTGGTCTGATACTTCTGTTCGGTATTTCAAGTCTATTGAAACCTGCTATTTTCGTTTAGCTCTACCTAGAATTCAAAGTCATTCTTTCAGCGGCTTTCACAAGACTTTCAGGAATGCAGACTGAGTGTGCAACTCCTTGAGTGGTTTTCCTGTTTGGAATTCAAATTGTTTGCTTACTTCTTGTGGCCTGTCCTAAACAATATACGCCCAGAGGCCTTAGAATTAGAACAATGTGATTATAACCAGCATAGTGAGCTCTCCTGTGAAGACCTAGAAAGTAGGCTAATTTCGATATATTAAAATTCTAACTTGGCTCCGAGGCTTGGCGCAATAAAACAAAAGAAAACACATGAACAGAGCTCATATATTACTCACTCCGATAAAGTTAGAAAACCGATTGCCTTTCGGTCTTTACTAAAAGTGGCTTCAAGTGACTGATCATGATCTACCACTTATTAGATAATATCATTAGATAGTCACCGAGTAGGTGTTATCATAATTCCCCTGATGTATCCCTAAATTCTCAACATTAGCATAAACGATAATTATACCGGTCAGTAAGGAGAATTAATATTTCAGTCAAACTTGGGCTTGTGAATGGTTTGACATACCACACCATCTTTGGCTGTATCTTCAGGTAAGTAGAGGGCATTTTTACTGATGCATGTGGTAGTGAAAATGCAACCTGGCATGATTAACTTTTCGCGAAGAACAGTTTCATTTGTATCGCTTCCCCACTTTCCCAATATTTTAGCCTGAATTTCATTTGCCTCTTCTGGCGTCTACATGGAGCAAGCAATTAGACGAGGTGGATAAAATTACGTCGTGACTGACAAAAGAACCAAATTCTCCATAGAAAAATTCAGACAAATGCACGAAAAGCATCGTTAGATTATTAAAGAGATCTTGGAATCAACAAACGCCCAGAGAGACTTACCTGTAACTGAGGGATATGGCTGCACGATATATAAGCGTGGCTTCAGAGCGCACGTATTCGTTTTATATTTCAGGGCTGGAAAGTAACAGTATTATAACAACCCCGCAGGTGAGAAGTGTTACACAGTCGTAAAATGAGTTGAAACACATCTGGTACTATCCTGGCCGTCGGCGTCACTCTTTTACGCAATTTGTGGTGAATGTTTCAAAATTCCTTCGATCTTCTCACATCACAAACGTCACACTTGAGCAGTTTGTCCACGGTTTTGAATGAAATTCTTTCTAATTCGGAAATGCCGTGAGCTGTTTTCAAGATGAACGTGATGGGTTGTTTTGACTGCCTAAAACCATCAACAATTACTCCGGCGATCAATTAAATTCGAATTTGGAGAGATTTTACAGCTTTGTCCAAGACAAGGCACAATGCAAAACAACTGCGGTCAAAGAGAATCTTTCACAATGTAAAGAATTTCTCGAAAATTGAGGCAATGACATAAATTCTCTGTTCTTATCCAATAAACCTTTCCGTACAAGAAATGAGTCAACAACATTCTTTTAATTTTTTTCAACTCTTATACCTGTAACCTACGTAACCTTTTTCTGTTAGGACGGTCATAATTGCCTAGCGCACAAGAAAAACAGGAAAAAACAAGTCGGTGGCTTTTCTGTGCAAGGCGTGTATTTTCAGCCTGATTCGACAGGCCCGCATGTTTTGCTCGTTCGAAGAAACCACCTTGCATTTCTCCATAAAAACCTTGGAGTACCCAAAACTCCCCTTGCACAAGGAATTTCTACTTTGACTTCTTAGATCACATGTAAATAGATAAGTTGAAATGCACGCAAAGAAAGCCTCACGCTGCTGAAAGTTTTTGCACTGTATGGTATGTCTACTTTTGCCATAAAATAAATAACATCGTGTCACTCGTCGACTCTTACGTCTGTAGAAGAATTTGACTTCAAGTCAGCTGGTTTTGTTGGCAAATGTTTACTTTTTTCCGTTTATCAAAATAAATATGCGGACGAGAAATGCAACAGCCCAAAAAAAAAAAAAAAAAATACGAATTCATTTCTTGTAGACATTTGACATATCAGGCGTTCACGGCGACATGTTCTGATACTCCAATATTCTCATTATGATGGATTGCTGTAAATACTGCTGGATAACATTTCTAAGTTAAAATATGAAATCGCTCCCAAAGTACACCGAACACAATAAACGAACATAAACAATTTCACGAATTCTTGAATTTCCCTTGCATTGTGAACATAATGGCATTGCATGGGTCCGTCGTTTAGGCCACCTTTCGTGTCATTGGCTGTCTTAGTGGGCGGGGGCTTTTGAAGTTACTGAAGCTGAGTAAAATCGTAAATTAAAATGTGTGTCTTTTAAGAGCTGTCTGACGGTGGCTGTTAAATCTGTCTGACGTCCACTTTGGTTTTTACGATAAAGTGTCAACCGTACATTTCCTTTTGCAAGAAAATATCTTTTTTATAACTTTCAAAGCGCGGACTGTTTTAAGCCGATTTTTCTTGTGCGTCGTAGGAGCAGATAGATTCAGTCAAATGGTCTAGGTTTTGAAAGAATTTGTTTCCAAGTCAGGAATTATTTTTCGTCCTAATATGATCAAGTTTCGAAGAATGTTTGGCTGAGGATTAAAGGCAATAAACATACTTGTTCACTTAATCTTCTTGAGATTTAAACCTATATTATAATCTTATTTTGGTTTTAGCCTGTATCAATATATCTTATTAACGTCATTAACGTTTATCGGCCTGTACCTTGTTTTCATTAAGTTTCGTTCATGGATCATACTTGAAATTTTTCACTTGTTTCTGTGATGTAGAGAGTGTTGTAATGTCTTTGGTTTTAGGCGAGTATACATGTAATATGACATCAAGAATTTAAAAAGTTAGTGGCAATAGGTCTTTCGGTTTCAAGATTGAAATATAAATTCCTCTTTCTAATCTCTATCATTTCCTTCTAATTTAGCTCTGAGAACATGGAGAAACATAAAGCCGGATGATATTTCGTACCTGATTACTTTCTGGCAAGGCCTTATGCGTCCGATGGCGCGATGAGGACCGATGATGATGATGACTTTCTCAGTCAGTTCTTTAGTCGTAGATCACGGCTGTCTGATTCCACGTACTGTAGGAATGAACTCTATCTCGGACTGACTTGGCCCGCAAACGAAGCTTGCTCTTGTAAAGTTAATTTTCACGCATTACATTCTTTTGGATTTAACGTCATTTCGTAAAAATTTAAATCCGATATTGGTCGAAACCGCAAAGTGTTGGTGTCAGAAGAGATTTCTGTACCTTTGAATGAAATGACAACTTCTAGTATTGGCATGCAAGTATAGAGAAACAATCAAAAAATGAAAAGACAAATTTTGACTGATATTATGAACTGAGAAAGGAATGTTCATACAGGTATTCTTAAAACTGATTTGGTTCGATATTGAAAAGTTTTGTAAAAAAGTCGGAATGCCTGTTTATGTTGTATGTCACTTAATGCATAACGGAAATTCTTTTTGTTTTAGTGTGATATAGCCAAGTGTGATGAAGCTAAAATCAAGACGTCAAAGTAGTAACAGACGAAAATAACATTTTTAGTTTGATAACGTGATCAAGCGGCAAATATAGCACCTAACACTCAGGGTCTTAAAATAACTGAGGAGAATTTGCTACCTACTTTTGTAATTACATCTGCAAATGGTTAGACGTTCAAGTCTTCTTGTATAAGAACTATAAACCATAGGCTCCGTATCCTGTATCTTCGGTGTTACATGGTTAGCAGGAGACGTTTAAGAACCCGCACATTCAGTATCGCAAAGAGTAGGGCACAGAGTTCTCAGTGTTGTGGTCTGGTTTTGTCACAAGGGTTGGTGCTTCACATAGGGTTCACCTCATTGCACCTTACCCCCTTGCCGGACAGCCGGAATGGTCCAAGAAAAATGGCTATGTCTATGTCTACGACATTTTTATTATATATTTATTTTATTATATATTTTTAAGGTTTTTTACCCCCCACCCCCCACCCTGCTTTTTATTTATTTATTTTTTATTTAATGTCTTGCAGTGATGGGAGCATGCCTCCCTTTGCAAGACCCCCATAATGTAGATGTAGATGCAGAACAAAAACTGCAGGTTAATTTAGCAGGGAATGGGGGTAGAGTGAGATATTAGCGCTCTCCTTTTTCAGCTACTCTTTGAAACTGAAATTAACTTTTTTGGACCTTCCGCAAGAAAACTAAAACTAAACGAATAATATGCTAAGTCTCTCACGAAAATCTTCAGAATTGTTGGGAGCTATATGCAAGTTCTTTGTGATAATAAAACGATTTTATTCAAAATAAATCGTTAATTTAATCGTCTAACCTTGTCAAATACTTCAGAGGAAGGAGAGATCATTTTCGAAGATAAGTAGAAATTTTTCTACGGAAATAAAATGTAAAAATGATTACATAGGAAGAAGTACCGTTATAAATAAAGGTTCCCAAAACGAAACTGAAAGCTTAGTGCCGGGCAAGAGACTATATCATAATCTCTTGTGCCGGGTTAATGAAGGTCGTCATGTCTAATTTTACTACGGGGCTGGTTGCAAATTAAAGCTTAGCCGGGTTTTTTCAACCAAACCGCTTGTGCGCCCTTCCTCGTTTGCGTTTGACCTCTTGAAAATCATATATTTAGCACTAGTACTTATCTATCAATATTTATCTATCCAACATTACCGCTATATCAGCGATATCCTTCTGGTTCTAACAAAGCCAACGAAACGTTTGGGACTTTTAAAAAACCTTACTCCCTCGACTTGGCAAAGCGAGATGGAAGGGCAATGCTTGAAACGTTTGCTACATGACTTGGTTTATTATTATTATTTTCCTTTTATTTGACTTATTACACTTATTACCTCCCTCTACAGTTCCCCAAAATCTCACACATATAAACAAACGCGATCTTGACAAGTACCTGAGACTTTGACACTGGCGGTATAAATAGACGTTACAAAATCATGATGGGGCATCTATAATATTATTTGTAAAGTTCGTTTTCATTTTACCTTACCGTTCAGGGCTTGGAAGGGAAACCCCCGCGCATTGTTTGAAATACTTTCCGGATTACTAAATAGTCACTAAAGAGCCATTCTGTTATTAGTGTAAATCAGGTGTAAATTTTCGTGAGCGACTTCATTTTTAACAGACTCGTTCCCACTTCTCCATGCCGTTTTATGCGCCGGTGACATTCTTAGTCAGCGGATGTAACCACATGTTGTCATAGCGATCTGTTCGCACTCGCAAAACAGCAGTAGATATTTGACTTCTTAGCCAAAAGGAAACTTTAGAATCATGACGGCAGACAGTATGTTCCCTAGCAATTTGTTTTTGCGACTTCACCATTTTATATGTGATTAAGAGAGTTTTGTACTTCTCTCGTAGATCGAAGAGCAGTGGCCTTTGGAACGACTCTCGACCGCGAACTCTTGCCGCTCAAAGTTCCGGCAAACCGCTTCGGCAATGAACTTGGCTTACGAGGCGCTCCAAATCGCGGCCCAGGGTGTTATGACAATGCTGAGGTAACGAACATTATTGATTATTGCAAAGCTGTTTCTACCTTGCATTGCAAACATTGACCAGATATGAAAAATGAGTGGAATTATTCGTCAGCTGCAACTTTCGATCGATAGAACGCGTGATACCTATCTGTGTACTTCATGAGCAACGTTTGGCTTGGTAAAAAGTTATTCCACGATTTTCCAAGGATAAAACCTTATATGCTGAAAAGTCAAGGTACATCTCTTTCTTTCTTCGAACAGGGCACTGAATGATTGTTTCCGATTTCTAGATCAATGCATGTAATATTTTGTGAATGTTTTCCTGTTGGGAGTATTGAGCGCGTTCTAGTAGAGATGAAATGTCCTTTTCGGTTGTTCAGCGAGTCGACTTGATGAAGTTGAGATTTATCACAGATTTTTATTTTATTGTCTCAACAGGTCAGTGGGTTTATTTATGAACTTGAACGTCGACCCGTATGCAGAAGAGGGTACTCAGTAGGGGCTCGAACTGCTCCAAGATTCCCTAAACCAGCTCATGTAAGTTTGTGGATTTCCTTTGTGCCATTAAAAAGTCAGAACACACTATGTCCTGCCAGGTGGAACTGTTTTACTTTGAGGAAAATTTACCAGTGTCTTGCCTCTGTAGCTGAGACCGACTGCTGCTTCTGCGTTCTTGTCGTGGGATGATTCCCTGTGACCACACTATGCTTAAACACTAAGCCACATATCTTAATATCAACTTTAATTATTTAAGTTGATCAGGGTACGTGCACCTGTCACTGTAAATCCCCCCCCCTGTCCCCCCCACTGCCACGCTGAGGAAACATGGGGCATTAGCCCCAGAGAAAAACCAAACAAGGATAATGCCACATATACAGGGGACATATTTTCTGGTCTAGCCCCTACCAAATGAGGGTAACGACCCACATACAGGGGACAGACTTCAGAAGTGTACCTAAATTTTCCTGCAGGAAACGTACAGCCATTCTCCCTCTGGTGCATTTTTATCAATCCCTGCACATGCATGAAAAATGGTACCACTTCATGCTGCAATTTACGCTGTCTCATCCTATCATGTTTTCATGATTATTTGGCCGTCCACAGGGACAAAGGACATCATCTCCTGAATCATCATTTGATTCTGCAAAAATGTACTAATCCCCGACCCCTCAAGGAAGGCAAAGGACGAAAATGAATTAATCCCCACCCCCTTGGGCAAGGCAGAGAGTCAAAGCCCCCACAAAGCCCTACCCATGCCCCATGTTGCCCCAGGGTGGGGGTGGGGGTTTACAGTGACGGTGCGTAACCACAGTAGAAACTATGCGAAGCTGACACTTTGAGTGTGAGCCTGTTTTCAAATCAAAGTGAAGGGCTTAAATGCTCAAAACATCAGTTTCACATACTCGCCATGGCAGTGAATTCATCTTTATCAACTATTATAAGCTGTAAGCTGATAAATAGCTTATACTAAACGTTTCACTTGCCTGCTGATGTTTTTAGTGCAGAGTGCCCTATTGGGATGGTTTAGGGGGTTGCTTTTCGGTCAGGCACTAAGTCACTAACACAATATGGTGTAAACTTTAATGTTTGTTTAATTAATTAATTTCAATTAATTAATTAGCATAGTGGTAAGGGGTGGGGTACCTCTGGTTACCACGTAAAACCTATCATACTTACGTTAGTTCTATGCTAACATCACAAACCCATATATGTTTTTGCAAATCTCTTGCAATCCTAGGGGTGCTATTCTCGTTGAAACGCTCCTCAGTTGTATTAATCAATAGCATTGTATTTTAGTTTGATATGAATAAGAACGAACTATTCCTTGACTGGACGTGACTATTTGATAATTAGATTAGTTCTTGTATTTCTGTGAACTGAAAATTTGCATTTGGAGTAAAACAAAGTCATTTGTCTTCGATTTTTCATGAGATATTTAGCTTTATTCCATTTATTTCCAGCAGTAAGTAAAAAAATACACATCTTTCTTATATTGTTGAGGAAACAAGGGTATCACGTTGCATAGCTCGGCGAGGAAAACAAAAGTATTAAGTTACATATGTTGGAGTGAAAAGTAAAATTGTCATATTTGCCACTTCTGCATATTATTGAACTTAAAATGATTGAAACTCAAAACATCACAATAAAATTCAAAGCCGTCTTGACAAACGGTAATTGTCAGTTATTTTTGGACCATGAAAGAAAATACAAACATGAAACTTACACAATGCTAAGATTCCTTCTTATCAAGTTTTTGTCCACTCACTTTCTGCTAGGGGAAAAGGCCTAGTTGACTACCAAGGGAGAGAACAGCATGTGACTACTGTATCAGAGCCGTAAATTGCACTCTGCACTATCTGAGATTGTCTCACTAGTTGGAAAATGATAACTCACCTGACCTAATCCCTAGAGAGACACTGTGAGAGTAATGTCTTGCCCAAGAACACAACACAGTGATGTTGACCAGGGCTTGAACCCAGACCGTGTGATCCAGAGTCCAGGAGTTTATTAAGCAAGGGTTTTTAATTTATCATTTTTGACAGACGTGCCTTACCATTATATCCTAAGTTTATTTTATCTCTGTGAATGCTCAGGGGTTTAAATTACAACTTTTTGACTGACTATTTGAAAACTGTTTTTAAATTGTTTCCTAGATGGATGTTCCAGGACCACCGACTCATCAAGAGATCATTAGCAAACCCATTCACTTTGATGAAGCATTCAAGTCATTTAATGTGGGAGCAACAAGATTCCCAGCGATTAACAAGGTAACCTATGCAAAGAAAGTTTGGTTTTGTGGTGAATTAAAATCTGAAAGGATATAATTTAGCATTGGGGGTAAACATGGAACACATATAGAGTATTGATGCCAGCTGCATGACTGTATGAACCATAAATTAAAGTTTGATCTACTTTTCTGTACATTCAAGGGCAAAAATTGGTCAAAATCCTTTCTTTAAAATATATAACAAATATCATCACAGAACTTTATGTACTCAAGTAGTTGTGAAATGAAAGCCTAAAAAAATTGGATTTTAACCCACGACATCTGCAATAATGGTGCAGTGCTCTGCCAATTGAGTTATTTACCCCAGTGGGAGCTGGTCAGGTTGTGAGTTTATAATAAACCCATAGATTGAGGACAGAAGCATATCACCTTGTTGAGGTGATATGCTTCTGTTGAGGAGTATGCAATTGAATATGTGAAAGATGATATATAATTGTTCAACTGCAAAAAAAGATGTAAAGACATGAATGGTCATTGCAGTTACGTACACAACTTAAGCGGCTGTGAAAATAAAGCCTGAAAAACATAATTTTCATTCCAGGCTTTACTTCTGAGTTGCTTAAGTTTGGTTCATATGCTGAACTTTTCCTCTGACAGTAGAAATTAGTAAGTAAATACTGATGAATGAAATAATTTGTAAGCAGTGTTACAAGGATTGTGTCATACTCAACTAATATTAATTTTGATTTGTCTTTGTACTTTTTCCCTTTTCAGGACCAAAGTCACCCTGGGTAAGGACACTTTGTGTCTTATTTCATGTACATGTAGTTTGTAGTGTGGTGCACTTTACTGTTAGTTATTACTGTATTTTGTTTATTATGTCACTGTAAAAATTACTTCACCGTGGCTGGCAGAGAGGGCCAATTTATAAATTACCAACACATGTACATTCATAATTTTCCCAGTCATATTAATAAATGAGTAGTTTTATGAAAGCTTGTCCAGTTAAGGAGTGATATATTGAAAACTTTTTCAAACTGGACTCACCTACAGACGTGTGCAATTGTGAGAGCAATTTTTCAAATATCACTCGTAGTGTAAATCCTCATTAATTGCACTCACACTTATACAATTACCTATGCTAAGTAGTAGACAATTTTGGCTGCATCAGAAAGATGAAGAAAAAATTGCTATTAAGGTTGAATAATGATTGATTACATGTTTCTACACAGGCCGGGAGCTTACGAGTTTGATTCTAAAAGAGATAGAAAAGTGAAGTTTCATGGCTCATTTGGTGGACCGCAGACACTGATAACATCAGTTACAATCAAGTGTAATGACTTTGGAGAACCTGACATCGTAAGTATAAGCTTGATTGTTGAGTTAACAGGTCCCAGGTTATTGCATTTTTTTTTGGGGGGGG
>Ga0126339_10002729_pt1 | contig 12711 bp, 7 predicted proteins | sample OrbTmetagenome_2_FD_92532 | JGI IMG/M metagenome (GOLD analysis project Ga0126339, IMG submission 92532) | Coral microbial communities from Petempiche,Puerto Morelos, Mexico - Orbicella T R C metagenome | ecosystem: Host-associated > Invertebrates > Cnidaria > Coral | place: Petempiche,Puerto... | reverse complement strand
CGCGTTTCGCGTCGGTGATCGTGACGGTGCTGTCGCCGCCATCGCCCAGGCGCACGTCGGCATGCACGAAGTTGTCGACGGTCAAATCGGCGGCGGCATCACTTTCCGCCAGGACGCTCTTGGCCTTGTTCCATTTGTCGACCGCGATGGAGGTCTGACCGTCTCCCGTGGCGTCGGTGTCGGCGGTAACGGTCGCGCCCCACTCCTCATAGGTGCCACTCTTCTCGATGCCGAACGTGTTGTCACCTTCGAAGGTGGGCTTCCAGGTGGCGTTGTTGTCGACGATGAAATGAACGTCCGGCTCTGGCTCGGTCACCGGGGGGTGCGTGTCGCCGTCACCCGTGTCGCCACCGGTTTCGCCGCCGCCCGTGTCGCCGCCGGTCTCGCCGCCACCCGTGTCGCCACCGCCCGTGTCGCCGCCGGTCTCGCCGTCACCCGTGTCACCACCGGTCTCGCCGCCGCCCGTGTCGCCACCGGTCTCGCCGCCGCCCGTGTCGCCACCGGTCTCGCCGCCACCCGTGTCGCCACCGGTCTCAGGGTCCGACTTGAGGTCATCATGCTCCAAAATGTCCGGGGATGGCGCCGTGTCCAAGTTGGCGACAGGCGTGGCCCCGGCCCGCAAAGCCCCGGATCCCATTGGCACATTCGGGCCGGACACGCCCGCCAGATCCAATCCCGTGACATCGAACCCACCCAGGGTCCCGGTGCCCAGGGGTGGAACAGTCGATAGCGTTGGGTCGAGGGTTATTGGTGCATCCGAGCGTTCCACGTCGCCGTCCGCCGCGCGCGACGACAGGTCCAGCGTGGCCGGCGTGACGGCCGGCGTCTCGCCCTCCTGCACCACCGGCTGACCGGGACGATCCACCGTGCGATCGGTGCCCTGGTGAATGTTCTCGTTCGCGCGCGCATCATCCCCGTCCAGTAGGCCGGACAGGGCCTCCTGAGTCTCGGCGTCGTCGTCGGTGGGGGCGCGGCCATCGGACAAGCTGGTCAGATCATCAAGGATCTGACGTTCATCGGACACAGTGGGCTTGAGGTCGTCGACCATGGTGGGTCCCTCGCGGCGGCATCGGGGCGGGAGCGGAGACGCTCATGAAAAGGGTTGCAAATGCATGCTGCCTGAACGAGCGAAGTCTACGCGGCCCAGAGTGCGCAAACAAAGGCGAAGTCGGATGTCCAGCCAGTCACAATAAAGATGTCACGATTGCCTAGGCCGTTGGTTATAGAATCTATCTGTAAAAGATGCCGGAACCCTGCGGTTGGTAAAGTCCTCAGGCCGACTCATCCTCTGTCATCAGTCTATCGTAAGACGTTCGCGTGCCGTCATCCCAGTCCAATGCCTGCCGCGATTCGCCCGAGTCGTCCTCCACGAGGTCGGGGGCGACAACGGCATCCCAACCCCATCCAGATTGGTTCGACTGGCGCATCTCGGATTGGTCTGTGTCGAGGATGGAGTCGGTCCAACCCTCCGCGGTGTCGCCGTCGGCATCCTGAACGTTGCCGAGATCCAGGATTTCGGTGGCGCTGATCGCGCCTGGACGGGCCTGGGCGGGCATGGCATCGGCGTCGAGAGACGATGAGGCGGAGGACCGATCGGTGGGCCGCTTGGTGGACATGGGCGGATCCTCCCAACAGGCGCGGCTGACCCCATTCGGCGCGACGGGTCGGCGGTCGCTGGAGCGGATTATCGTTCTTGGAACGCTTGCGTAAGCGAAATGTAGACGGGCCTCAGCAGATAGGCGAGCACGGTTTTTTCCCCCGTCACGATGCTGGCGTCCACCGTCATGCCGGGCAGGATGGGATTGTCGCCGTCGCGCCGACCCACGTGGTTCTGATGCAGCCGCACCACCCCCTTGTAGTAGGGCAGGCCGCTCTGATCGTCGAGGAAGGTGGTCGGTGACACGTCCGTCAGCACGCCCTCGACCGATCCGTAACGGGCGAAATCGTAGGCCGTGACCTTGATGGTCACCGGCTGACCCGGGTGGACGTGCCCCACGTCGCGGGTCTGGATGCGCGATTCAACGATCAAGGCGTCATCGATGGGCACCAGGGACAGGACCGCGCCGCCGGGCTGCACCACGGCGCCCGTGGTCCGGACCTTCAGGTCCTGCACCAGGCCACGCGAGGGCGCGGTGATCTCAAGGCGGTTCATGCGGTCGGACTCGGCTGCGATGAGTTGATCGACCTCGCTGATCTCGGCGTTCACGTCGCCCACCTCGTCCAGGGCGTCGCGTCGCTTGGTGGCTTCGAACTCGGTGAGACGGCTGGCGATCTCGGCGCGCTGCCGTTCGGCCACCGTGACCTGATTGGTCAGTTCGGTGATCTCTCCGTTGAGCCGCTCGATGTCGCGCTCCACCTCCAGGAAGTGCAGACGGGAGCTGAGCCCCTGGACCATCAGCGTGCGCCGCATCTCGCGCTGTTGCTCCACCAACGCCAACTGACGGCGCAGCGAGTCGATCTTGTTGGTGAGCAGATCGATTTGCTTGCTGTTGCTTTCAAGCTGATTGAGCATCACGTCGCGGGATGCGGCGTATTCTTCCTTCTGAAGGTCCAGAATGCGCCGCTGATCGTCCACCAGCGCGGCATAGCGCGCGTCGGCGAAGGAGAAGTCAGGGTCGCGTCCCTCTCCAAAGGCCCGCAGTCGCTCGGCCTTGAGTTGCAGGCTCACCCGGCGTGTCAACTGGCGTTCCAGTTCCGAGCGCGCGACCACCGGATCCAGGCGCACCAACACTTCGCCCTGTTCCACCAACTGGCCCTTTTCCGCCAGCACCTCCCGGACGATGCCGCCCTCCTTGTGCTGAACCACTTGAAGGTTGGAGGACGGCACCACCGTGCCCGGTGCGTGAGCGACCTCCTTCACGGCCGTCAGGCTGGCCCAGACCAGAAAGGCCACGACCAGTCCGCAGATGAGCACCAGGCCGACGCGGATCAGCCGGGATGGTCCGGATTCCTCTAGAACGATGGACTGGGCCAAGTGGCGGGTCTGCCGCCCGGCCTTGGCGGATCGCGTACTGGCGGGATTGGCGGAGGACATGGCGGCGCGGTCTCTTTGAGCAACAACGGGGGATCAGATCAGGCCGGGCGGAATCTTCGGGCGCACCTCGTCGGGCGGTCCCGCCAAACGCAGGGCGCCGGCATCCATGACCAGAAGTTTGTCGGCCAGCGCGAAGTGACTGGGGCGGTGCGTGACGATGAAGACCGTCACATGTCCGCGCATGCGGCGCACGGTTTCCATGAATCTCTGGTCGCCCTCGAAGTCGAGGCCATTGACCGGTTCGTCGAACAGGTAGATGGCGGATCGCTTGAGGTAGGCGCGCGCCAGGTTCAAGCGCTGGCGCAGCGAGGCGGTCAGCAGTTCCGACTTGCCGTCACCGATCCGCGTCGCCAGGCCGTCGGGCAACTGCGTAACCTCTTCCAGGGCTCCGGCCTCGGTCAGGGCCCAACGGATGTCGGCATCGCTGGCGGTTGGCTCCACCAGGCGCAGGTTCTGGGCGATGGTGCCGTAGAAGAACGTGCTTTGCTGCGGCACATAGGCGATGGCGTGACGCAGTTCGATGGGATCGAGCTGGCGGATATCGCGATCGTCGATGCGCAGGGACCCGGCCTGGATGCGGTACAACCCGGTGATCAGCTTCAGCACCGTGGACTTGCCCGATCCGTTCGGCCCGGTGACGACGACCACCTCGCCAGGGTCCGCGGTGAAGGTCACGCCCACCAGCGCCGGGTCCGCGCCCGGCGTATAGCGCAGAGAAACTCGCGAGAACGTCACCCGGCCGCGCAGCCGCTTCAAGGGCTGCACCATGATCTGCGGGTCGCGCTCCAACTGGATGGTCATCAGGTTGTTGATCTGGCGGATGCTGGCGCGGATCTGCTCGAACCGGGACAACGACATGTACAGCGTCTGCATGGGCGACAGAATGCGCCACACCAGGATCATGCTGGCGATCAGCGCGCCGGCGCTCATGCCGCCGGCCAGCACCTGATGGACGCCCAGGGTCATGCCGGCCACGCCGGAGGCGACGATCAGCACGTGGCTGATGGTCTGCAACAGGTTCTGGGTCTGCGCGGTGTGATAGCTGGCCATGGCCGCCCGGGCGGCCACCGGACGGAAGCGGTCCAGCCACACCGGTTCAATGCCCGCCTGCTTGATCGCCCGCATCTTGGTGGTCGTTTCCACCAGGAACTCCTGACGGCGCGATCCCGCCTTGGCACTCTCGGCCACGTTATCGCGCACCACCGCCGCCATGATCAGCGCCAGGCCGACGAACAGCACCAGGGTGATCAGGGGCACGACGGCGATCCAACCGCCCAGCAAGGCCAGGGCGATGACGTACAGAAGGACGAAGGGAAACTCCAGGAAGACGGTCGCCAGGGGGCCGGTGAAGAACTCGCGCACGGACTCGAAGTCCTTGATGCGTGCGACCTGGGCACCGATGGTCGCCCGCTCGGTGAACGACGGCGACAGATAAAGGATGCGCTGGAACACGGTGCTGCCGACGATGGAGTCCAGCCGTCCCCCGATGTAGGCCAGCATGCGCGCCCGTACGCCGCGCAAGAGAGTGTCGAACAGCACCGCCAGCCCGGCCCCCAGCGCGAACCAGCCCAAGGTATCAAGGGCGCGCGGCCCCACCACCTTGTCGTACACGCCCATGATGAACAGCGGTGTGGCCAGGGCCAGGAGGTTAAGGACCAAGGTAACCAGCAGCATGCGCCACACCAGGCTGCGGAAACGGTGGGCCATGAGGGTGAACCACCCCACCTTCTGGCGCGTGGCTTGGCCGTCGTCGGGTTCCAGTGGCGTAAAAAAGTAGGCCGTGCCCCACGTGCGCGGTCGGGTGTAGGGGCCGGTCTCCCGGGTGCCGCCGTCGAAGGCGGTGACCGCCTTGCCCTGAATGTCGAGCACCACCAGGGCGCTTCCCCGGTCGGGCAGAAACAGACAGGGCAGCAGGCGCGGGTCGATGGACTTCAGGCGCACGCGCGCCGGCCGGCTGGTGAAGTTGAGATTGGCCATGGTGTTGCGCAGGCCGGTGATGTCCAGGTCATCGGCGAAATGTGGCAGGGCCTCGGCCACGTGGCGCGGATTGCCCAGCCAGTTCAGGGCCTGCAACAGCGGCACCAGGCAGGAGGCCAGATCACTGGTCGCCCGGAAGCCGCCGAGGGAGTCCTGCGTTAAACGCGACAGGCCAACCTGCTCGGTGCCACGGTCCCAGACCTGGCCCGGGTCCCCCGCATCGTCGGGCCCGGCGATGAGGTCCGGTGTTGCGTCCAGACCCGGCGTCGTGACCGGGTCGGGGGTGGGGGTGGCAGCGGGCGCCAGGGCGTCGGGCGGGCTCATCGCGACATCCCCCGGCGTCCAAACACACCCCGGGCACGTCCAGGCACGGGATCAACGCGGCCATTGTTGGCGGCGGGCCGCGCTGGACCATCGGTCTGGAACGAGGGAGGACGAACCTGGGGGGGCGGTGTGGCCACGATGGCGTCGCGATCGTGATTCTGGGCCTCTGGAACCGGGGCCATCCCGACAGGCGTGGGTGAGGCTTGGTCCCTGTCGCGCTTGGCAACCGGTGGCGTCTGCGGCGGGTGGTCGGCCTTGGAGGGACGTGGTGGCGCGACGGCCTCACGACCCTCAGGTGAAGTGGACGGACTGGTCTCCGGCGTCGGGGCGTCTTGTGGTGCCGGCTTAAACGAAACCGGTTCGGGCGACGCGGGAAGCATGGGGACGCGTGTCGTGGTATCGGGTATGGCGGTCGCCGCCTTGTTGTCCGGTGCGGCCGCCATGGACACGGTCTGTTGAGGCTCGCGCGGCCGCAACGTTCCGTCCTCCAGATCGTAAACCCGATCGGCCAGCTTGAGCAGCGACGGACGGTGGCTGACCAGGATCAGGGTGCGGTCGCCCTTGAGGTGCTCGAGGCCGGCACGCAAGGCGGCATCGCCGCGCCCGTCGACCGCCGTGTTGGCCTCGTCGAACAGCACGACCTGGGGACGTGACAACAACGCCCGTGCCACGGCGATGCGTTGGCGAATGCCGCGCGGCAGGATTTCGCCGGCGCCATCGCCGACGGCGGTGTCATAGCCCAGAGGCATGGCCGCGATCACGGGGCCCAAGCCAAGCGCCTCGGCCTGGGCGATCGCCTCCTCCGCCAGGGCCGGATCGAACATGGTGATGTTCTCAAGGATCGTGCCCCGGAACAGCTCACCCTGCTGGGGAAGGTAGGCGATATGGCGTTTCAGTTTGCGCTGGTCATAGGCTTGCAGGGAGACGCCGTCGAGTGTCACCGCACCTCGAATGGGTTTGAGCGCGCCGCTCATCATCGCCAACAGGGTCGTCTTGCCCGATCCATTGCCACCGGAGATGCCCACGCACTCCCCGGGGGCGACCCGGAGCGTCAGGTCGCGCAGGATCTCGGCGCCATCCTCGGTGAACGCGAACGCCGCGCCGTCAAGAGCCAGTTCGCCGCGCACGTCGGCCGGTTCGGGAAGGCCCGGCGGACATTCGGGGGGCAACTGGAACACCTGGTGAAGCCGCTGTCGCGCCAGTTGAATAGTCTGGAAGCGAGTCCACACACCCAAGGCCCGCTGGATGGGTTGCAGCGAGCGTCCGGAGAGCAGTGTGCAGGCAGCCAAGCCGCCCACGGTCATATCCTGGGCGACGACAATGGCGCTGCCGGCGCCGACAGTGGCGATCATGGTGGCTTGGTTAAAGAAGGTTCCCAGCCCGAGGGCCATGGAACTGGCCAGGGTGACGGCCTGGTTTCCGCGTCCGCAGGTCTCCTGAAGGCGTTCATAGCGGCGCATCATCTGCGCTTCCATCGCCATCGCCTTAAGGGTATGTGTGCCCTTCAGGATCTCGATGATGAAGTTGACACGTCGGTCGTCGTAGTCCATGCGCTGACGGATGGCGTGCCGCAGGCGGTGTCCCTGAATCAGGGCGCCCACCGCGAAGGCGGCGAGAAGACCCAGGGGAACAAGCACCAGCCACCCACCCAGCAGCCATATAATACCGAGATAGATGATCGCGAAGGGGAGATCGAGCAAGGACAGCAAAGCCTGACCGGCATAGAAATCCTTGACGGTGTTAAGCGCGCCGAGGCGTTCCAGGTGCACGCCATTGCCGGTCCGCTCGTAGTCCTTCAGGCTGGCGTCCAGCAGTCGCCGCACCGCGGCGACGCTGGTCAGGTACTCAAAGCGGGCACTCACCCAGCCTGTCACGTATGAGCGACCCAGTTTGAGCAGGCTTTCCAATATCAGGGCGATGCCGATGCCCAGCACCAGAAGCGATAATGTGCTGAGCGCAGCGTTGGGCAGGATGCGATCGTACACCTGCAGCAAGACCAGCGGCAGGGCCAGGGATAGAACGTTCATGAACAGACTGATCACGACCAGTTCGGGCATCACCTGGCCCAGTGTCGAGTAGCCAGCCGGTGTTTCCCGCTGTCGCGGCGCGGCGGCGCGAGGCCCGGCATGGCTTGGTTTGGGCGCGGCCCCTGACGTCCCGGCGAATGGCGCGGCGCCTGTGTCTTGTGCTGGTTTCATCGCCGCTGTCTGCCTTGTTTCCCCGCCGACGCTGCCGTGAGAACCCGTGCGCCCCGATCCGCAGGACACCCCCCACAAGCGCAGGCTCAGAAAACGTAGAATAGAACAAAGCCGCGCTAGGTGAAACTCTACCGCGCGAGGTCATACAATCTTCTTACAAAGCCCAATCAAAGGCGAATGAGCTGGATGATGGCCGGGCCAACGATGACCATCAACAGCACCGGTAGAAAGAACATAATCATGGGAACCGTCAACTTAGCGGGCAGGGCCGCGGCCTTGGCCTCCGCTCGTGACAGCCGTTCGTCACGATTCTCCTGGGAAAGGACCTTCAAGGCGTGCGTAACGGACGTTCCGTACTTCTCGGATTGTATAAGGGTGATGGCCAGGGCTTTCACGGTTTTCAGGCCGGTACGGTCGGCGAAGTTGCTGTACGCGCGGCGGCGATCATTGAGGAAGGCCATCTCGGCCGCGGTCAATCCGAGTTCCTCGGCCAGGGCCGGTGAGGTTTCGACCATCTCGTCGGTGACCCGGTTGAAAGCCGCTTCAATGGACAGGCCGGCTTCGGCGCAAATGACCAGCAGGTCAAGAGCATCGGGAAATGCCAGCGTCATGTCCATCTGACGTTTGTCGATGGTGTTTTTCAAAAGCAATGGCGGAATGAAAAAGCCGATGATTGGGGCCGCAATTAACACCGCGAGACGCTGAACAAAAGTCAGTTCATATTCCATTATAAAGGCCATGAAAAAGCTCACCATCAGGAACAGACCAATGGCCAGTGCAAAGCGCAGGCCGATGAAGACCTGCGCGGCGTAGGGTTGTCGGTAGCCAGCCTGGACCAGCCGCATTTTTAGCGCTGGGATGGGAAGGAGCCGTTCCAGCTTGAGGGTATCCACCATCCGATTAACCGCGACCACACTTTTTTGTGGTCGCCACCGAGCCCCTCGACTGGCAGAGGCTATGTCCCGTTGTTGGCGGCGCATCTCCTCGCGGGCTTTGGAGATGGTGCGCAACCTTGTGGCGCGGGAGTCTTGATTGACAAACGGCAGCACCATGGCCACCACCGTGGCAAAGGCACCGATGAACACCAGGACCGAAATAATGGTCTCGACGTTGACTCCGAGGAACGTCAGTTCCATGACTTAGGCCCTTGTGCTTCCGTCGTGAAGTTAAGTATATGGATTCATGAAGTCTTCTTAAGACGCGCAGCTTGGTTATTCAAAAACTCCTGGCTTTTTCGAGTGCTTCCAACTATATTTTAAAACTGATCATTGCCTTCATCACTGCGGCGCCAACAAGCATCGAAAACAACCCCGCTGCAATCATGATATGGCCTACATCATCGGTAATCATGATGAGTATGTACTCTGGAGCAACTAGGAACATCAACGCAAAGAATATCAAAGGCATGGATCCGATGATGGTCGCTGAGGCCGTGGCTTCGGATGCCAAGGCTCTTGCCTTATCACGCATTTTCTTGCGCTCACGAATTACATGTGACAAGTTGGCTAATGTTTCTGCAAGATTGCCGCCTGTTTGCTGCTGGATTTGCAACACCACGGAAAAAAACCGGAACTCCGCGGTCGGCATGCGCTCCAGGGCGCGGTCCATGATGTCCTCCAGGGTCATGCCTAGTCTCTGACCCTCCATCAGCATCCGGAACTCCGACCCCACAGGATCGGGGACTTCCCGTCCCACGATGTTGATACACTCACTGACCGGCAGGCCCGAGCGGACACCACGCACCATGACGTCGATGGCATTGGCGAACTCGGCCGTGAACCGCTTGCGTCGCGACCGGGCCATGACGTTCAACACCAGCCTGGGCAGGCCGAAGGATGCCACCAAGCCAGCGAGACCACTGACGACGAGGGAAAACCCGAACGTATATGTCATCACCGCGACAGCGAGGCCGCCGATGATCACGGCCACGATATAGGTCCGGTGATTGATTCTAAGGCCCGCCTGCCGCAAGGCCGCGCGGGTTCGGTTGCGACGTTGGGCACGCTTCTGGCTGGCCGTCTCAAGCTCCCGCAGCTTTTCCTGGATGCGCCGTTGCCGGCCTACTTGGTCAAGGGTATCGCTTCTGCCGCCGCCGCCCAGAGCGGCGAAGCCGGGCTCCAGCCCCAAGTCGGCCACGCGTCGTTTCAAGCGACGACGAGGCTCGCCCCAGGCATAGACGACACCGCTTACCAGGGCCAACACCATCACCGACAGGGCGATGATGATTCCCAACATCAGTGTTTCCGTGCTGATGGCGCTGCTAGTCACTGGCTTGCTCCAGGGCCCGCGTAAGTTTTTCCTCCAGACCGAAATATCGGGCCTTGTCCCAGAACTTGGGGCGAATGCCGGTTGCTTTGTGCCGGCCCAGAATGCGGCCATCGGATGTTTCGTCCAGATACTCGAACACCAGCAGATCCTGTAAGGTAACCACATCGCCCTCCATGCCCACCAGTTCGGCGACCTGGGTGATCTTGCGCGACCCGTCGCGGAGCCGCGCCGCCTGGACGATCAGGGTGACGGCGGCGGCGATCTGCTCGCGCGTAGCCTTGGCGGGCAAGGTGAAACCACCCATGGCAACCATGTTTTCGATGCGCGAGATGGCTTCGCGCGGATTGTTGGCGTGTACCGTGCCCATCGACCCGTCGTGACCGGTGTTCATGGCCTGCAGCAGATCGAAAGCCTCTGGTCCGCGCACCTCGCCGACGATGATCCTCTCGGGGCGCATCCGCAGGCAGTTGCGGACCAGGTCGCGCATGGTAACCTGACCGATGCCCTCAAGATTGGGGGGGCGAGTCTCCAGGCGCACTACATGTGGGTTTTTCAACTGGAGTTCAGCGGCGTCCTCACAGGTGACGACGCGCTCCGCAGGGTCGATGTAGTTGGTGAGGCAGTTGAGCAACGTGGTCTTGCCCGATCCGGTGCCGCCGGAAATCAAGATATTGCATCGGGCGGCCGAGGCCACTTCCAGCAGCGCCGCGCCGGGGGGGCTGATGGAGCCGAACTGAATCAGTTCGGTAAAGGTCAGCTTGTCTTTCCTGAATTTTCGGATGGTCAGGGTTGGGCCGTCCAGGGCCAAAGGCGGAACGATGACGTTGACGCGTGAACCGTCTGCGAGACGGGCGTCACAAATGGGGCTGGCTTCATCGACGCGCCGTCCAACAGCAGAGACAATGCGCTGACAGACGTTCATCAACTGCGCGTTGTCGCGGAACTTGATAGGAGTCAGTTGAACGCGACCATTGGTTTCTATATAGACGCGTTCATAACCATTCACCATGATGTCGGCGATATCGTCCCGCGCCAGCAAAGGTTCCAGGGGACCGAGTCCCAGGATATCGTTGCAGATGTCGTCGACGATCTGCTTTTGTTCCTGGTTGTTCACCAGGAAGTCTCGCATGGAGATGATCTCGTTGATGACGTCCGAGATCTCTTCGCGGACTGCGGCCGGAGACAAATTACTCAACTGACCCAGATCGATGGCTTCGATCAGGCTGTTAAAGACGGCAACCTTGATTTCGTCCAGGCGCGTTGCTCGCGCTTGGGCTCGTTCCAGGCTGTCCTCGTCAACGACGTTTGCCGCAGGCGGAGGGGCCGGTTTGCTAAGCGATTTGGGTTTGGGATTGTGCGGAGGGTCGCTCTTGGGCGGGGCCTTGGGCGGAGCGTGGACGTGATCTTCGTTCTCGACGTTCTCAACAACGTGCAAGCCACCACGAGCCGGTACGGCCGGCTGCGCGGGTCCACCTGCCTTGGGTCGCGGCGGCGGTGGCAACGGCGGCCGATCCCCCTTGCCGCCGGCATCCGAGCGGCGTCCGAACATCGCGATCTCCTCCATGGAGGCACGCCACCAAATCCTCCGGCAGGACGCGGTGGCGGAAAGGCCCGTGTCTCACGCTTGTCTAGACTAGCAATGATCCCCAAAGCATGAAAGCGGCGCGGTCACAGGAGGTCGCGCCGACGGATGGGCGGCAGCGTGGCCGCTATCGCCCTTTGACCGGGATGAGGGCGCTCAGCATGCTTTTCTTCGCCGACTTACGCGTCTTACCCCGGCCGGCGGTTTCATCGAGCCACAACGCTGTCATCATCTGCCCGAAGGCTTTGTTGAACGCCTTGCTCGCACCTTTGCGGATGACGGGCTCTCCATTGTTGAGCGCCTGGCCAAAGGCCGTCGGTTCGAACGGGAGGGCGGCGGCCGGCGCGCGCCCCACCACTTCCTCGAAATCCTTGGATCCCAACTCAGCCTTGGGCGCCAGGCCGACTTTGTTCAGGATCAGGCTGGTCGGGCGGTTCATGCCGCGTTTTTCGGACAGGAAGCTCATCATCTTCTGTGCGTCACGAAGGTTGCTGAGATCCGGATAAGCGATCACGGCCACCGCTGTCGAGTCCAGCAACGTGTCACGCACCCAGGTCGACCATTGGCGTGGCAGGTCCAGCACGACGGCGTCATACTGACGCCGCAGGATTTTCAGGAAATCCTCAAGAACCTCGCTGGGGGGACGGAAGGCAATATCCAATTGCGCCTTGCTCCCCAGCAGCATGAGGTGATCGTCATAGCGTTGCAGATAGCGATCGAGCAAAAGGCTATCGAGGGTCTCGGACTGGGACAGGACGTCGGCCGTTGACTGGCGCGGATTGAGATTGAGGTTGATCGCCGCCGTTCCCGCGGAGATGTCAAGGTCTAGAAGGACCACCTCTCCGTCCAAGGTATGCCCTAGCTTGTAGGCGAGGTTGCAGGCCAAAGCGCTGGCCCCGACGCCACCACGGACGCCAATAACGGAGACGACGGGGGACATGTCCGCGTCGCCCTCGTCGCTGCACACCCGAATGATTGTGTTCAGCAGATCCTCGACAGTCAGCGGGGCCACAAAGTAATCAGCCACGCCCATCCCCAGCAGGCGGCGATACAGGTCGATGTTGTTGTCGATGCCGCAGACAATGACTCGCGTGTCGGGTGCGACATGGTCGGCGACCGCATCCAGGTCATTGAGCATGCCGTCTTCGTGCTTGTCGCTTTCAAGGACCAGCAGGGTCGGGCTTTCCGTGTGAGACAAGACCTGCGGCGCGAGCGCCAGTCCACCATCGTGAATCTTGAGCTTCGAGCGGCGCAGGCGTGCGTCCTCCGAAACGTCCAGGACCGCCTGGCGTGTCTCCTCGGACATCACGAACGCGTCTACCGTGATG
>Ga0126339_10002728_pt1 | contig 12716 bp, 11 predicted proteins | sample OrbTmetagenome_2_FD_92532 | JGI IMG/M metagenome (GOLD analysis project Ga0126339, IMG submission 92532) | Coral microbial communities from Petempiche,Puerto Morelos, Mexico - Orbicella T R C metagenome | ecosystem: Host-associated > Invertebrates > Cnidaria > Coral | place: Petempiche,Puerto... | reverse complement strand
TTTTTTTTTTTTTTTTTTTTTTTTTTTTTTTTTTGCTTCCTCTTCTTTTTCTTTTTCTTTATGTGTAATAGTAGGCCGAAGCTTAATAAATAAACAGGCTTTCTTCTTATGTTTTCTTTTTCTTGGTTAGCAAAAGATCCCAGGCTGAGATGGCTTTCAATTATAACCAGCTTCAAGTGCTAGGGTGATCACACTTAACCCATGCAAGAAAACCAATAGTTTATTTTGTTGTCACCAAAAGAAAAGAAAACGTCACTACCAAAGCTTATTACCAGATGAACTAATAATTTTATGGGGTTGTTAGAGTGGTTCTCATGAACTCCTGAAATATGCATATTTTGTACTATTATTTTCCAATTTGTTTGTTATGTGATTCAACAGTAGTACCCAGGCTTATTGAGATTATTCTAATCAAAAGCAGTATTTTCATTTGCTCCTGAATGAAAAATGACTATTTAGTTTGTTACAGTTGATAATGAACAAAAATGTTTTTGTTCTGTATATAAGCAGTGAGGAAAAAGACAAATTGTTTTAATATTTCTTCATGACTATTAATTACAATGATAATTACAATGATATTTCAAGGGCATAATAGTATAGAAATTGTCATCCAACAAGAACAATAACAACAATTTATTTGTAAGTTCAAATGTGTGTATGTGAAAATTCAAATTATCTTTGTGAATCATATTCATATCTTATACAAACTGACAATTGTAACAGAAACTTAACATGAAAGCTTAGTAGTCAAAGTACATAATTCATTACTTAGGTAATTTGTGACAAACTAACAATTTAATACCTGTTATATAAAAACTGACAACTGTAACAGAAACTTAACATGAAAGATGAGTAGTCAAGGTACATGATTCATCACTTAGACTAATGTGCTACAAACTAACAATTTAATACTTGTTATATAAAAACTGACGACGGTAGCAAACTTAATTTGGTTTTATCAACTGGGTTGATAATGTGAATTGGCCACCGTAAAGAGGTTAGAAAGCTGACGTTTCGAGTGTTAGCCCTTCGTCAGAGCAAATAGAGGAATTGTGGGTTGTGTGTGGTTTATATACAGAAAGATGGAGCTACCCTATTGGTTGGTGCATGGTAACTTGAAAAACAACAGAATACATTAGTTGAACGAAAAGCGTTCATAGATACCGTGAGGATTAAGAGTGCCAATTTGAAAATAAATTTTTGTTCTACAGTTTTGCGGCTTTCTGTTCTTCCTTGATGTAGGGAAAGGCTGCAGACTACCATATGTTGCTTAGAATGATCGGGGAGATTAAAGTGTCTCGTAACTGGTTTAGATGCATTTTTGTCGTCTTTCTCCATGTCACGAAGGTGTGCTCGGAATCGGTCACCTAGTCGTCTCCCTGTTTTGCCGATGTATAACTTTTGGCAAAAAGTGCAAGTTATGCAGTAGATGACATTGGCTGAGGTACAGGTGAAATAATCAGTGATCTCGATGGATCGCTCAAAGTTTCGAATGAAAGGACATGTTTCGCATCGTGTGCATGGGCATTTAAAAGTTCCGGTTTGATCACTTGTTTGGAATGCACTTCTGACTAAAAAGTTTCCTGTTTTTGTAATGTTTGAATGAAATTAATGGAGGTTGCGAAAAGATTCTACCAGTATTGGGATCATTTTGAGGTAATTTAAAGGTTTTTAGAATGTTGGATTTTACTGCATGGTTGTGAGGGCGAAATGCGAGGGTGAATGGCATTCTATCATTATTTTCCTTCTGTGACATTTCTAGTGCTGACTGTCAATCAAGATGTTGGGCACGATGATGGCCCACTTGAACAACAGAAGCAGGATAGCCACGTTTGTCGAAGAAGTCACACATTTCCTCTGATTTTAAGGAAAAATCAGTCATCTCTACAAAGACGACGAAGTCTAAGAAACTGAGCATAAGGAATGGAATTCTTGACATATGATGGATGTGAAGATGAATACAAATAACTACGAGAATCTGTGCTTTTGTAGTGCACACTGGTGCTAAACCGCAGCCTTCGATAGAAACTTTGATATCCAGAAAAGCTAAAGAAGTATCGAAAATTTCCCAGGTATATTTAAGAGCAGGACGAAACAAATTGACAGCAGTTATAAATTGATTGGGGGTCCTCTCTGGTAGAAGAGGTAGCGCTGATGCAGTTGTCAATGTAGTGATGGTAGAGTACAGGTTTGGGACCGTTGTACTGATTAAAAAGTTGGTGTTCAATGTAGCACATGAAAAGATTGGCGTAGCTGGGTACCATTTTGGTACCCATAGCCACGCCATTGATTTGTTTATAATTGTCTGCGAATGAAAAACTGTTGAGTGTTAACACTAGGTCAGCCAGGCTGAGCAGTGTTTCTGAGCTTGGTTCCTTAACACTGCGTAAATCGAAAAAATGTTTGAGGGCTAGAAAACCTTCACCATTTGGGATGATGGTGTAAAGAGACATAATATCCATGGTGAAAATTAGTTTGTCTTCGCCCAGGAAATTGAAATTGTGAGAAATTTGAAGCACGTGTTGACTGTCTTTAACATATGACGGTAAAGATTCGACGATAGGTGCCATAATTTTGTCTAAATAGCTGGAAATGAGTTCAGTAGGGCAACTACAGACAGAGATGATAGGTCGACCTGGGTTGTTAGGTTTGTGAATTTTAGGTAAAAAGTAAATATATGAAGTTATTTACTTCAGCCTAGATGATTAGGCCATAACTGACACATTATCAACCCAGTTGATAAAGCCAAATTATCTTGTTATATTCCCCACTGACGCAGCACCAGTTTCTTTAGAAACGTACCTCCTCTGTAGCAAACTTAACATGAAAGAGGAGTAGTCAAAGTGCATAATTCATCACTTAGACTAATATGCGACAAACCAACAATTTAATACTCGATATACAAAAACTGACCACTGTAACAGAAACTTAACTTGAAAGATGAGTAGTCAAAGTACATAATTCATGATTTAGACTAATGTGTGAGAAACACTAACAAATACTTGTTACTAGGAAAGTGTCTTTTTTGTACGTTAATTTTACATCGTTCATAAAAAGCAAATGTTCTGCCAATGCATTTTCATCTAATGTTAACATGTCTGGTCTATCTAACAACTTTAACCCTTTGACGCCCAGCGTACGATATATCGTATGGCAGACGCATCGCCAAATTTTCGTTCAGCGGACTCGCTGTTTTTAGTACCCAAGCTTCCCTCAGCTTTCAATGTTTTTCGGCCATCTTGCTTTTGTAATTCTCTTCGATTCTGTTGTCTTTTGACTGTTTTTGATCGGGTTTTTTTTGAAATTTTTGGCTATTGCGTGACCGGGAAAATTTAAAGGGCCTTTGTCAACATGGCCAGCGCTAATAGGCACTATACAGTGCAAGAAATCCTCGAATATTTGGACGATGGATTTGACATACCTGATGAGGGGCTGGATTCAGATCTCGAAGGTTATGAAGACGAGGAAGATAGCAATGATTTACATTTTGAACCGGACACTCTTGACGATGATGAAGACGAAGAACTTGATCTTCGAACGGTTGACATCACTGAAGATTCAGCAGATCCTACTGAAGCAAGCGGGAGTAGAGGAAGACCTGGGAATGTGAAGGCTTAGATTGGAGCAGCCAAGGCAATGATTTGGAGGTGCCATTGTTTAGCCGAGCTGTTGGACCTTCGAGGGTTATGACAGAGGAAGCCTCGGCTCTTGACTTCTTTTTACTTTTTGTTGATAATCGCATGCTGAACAACATGGTGAGGGAAACAAACAGGTATGCTGTTCAGACTTTAGAAAAACAAAATAAAGATCCTTCTAAATGGGTTGAAGTCACCTTACAAGAACTGACAGCACTTTTAGGCTTTCTGATTGCTATGAGCATTCATTGTCTTCCGTGTCTTCGAGATTACTGGTCATCTGACTGGGTCCTGGGTGTCCCAGCTTATGCCAACATCATACCCAGGAATAGGTTTCTTGAAATCTGGAGTAATCTGCATTTGTCAGACAATTCAAAGATGCCAAGACCTGGAGATGAGAACTTTGACAAACTTTTCAAGGTTCGTCAATTTCTTGAAGACTTGAAGACAAACTTCAAGGTAAATTATCATCCTCACCGTGAACAAGCTGTTGATGAGGCAATGATAAAAGATAAAGGGAGAACCTCACTCAAGCAGTACATGCCCATGAAACCAATCAAGAGGGGCATAAAGATGTGGTGTAGGGCAGACAGCACCAATGGCTACTTGTGTGACTTCGACATCTATACTGGAAAGTCTCAGCAGGGTGTCCAACATGGCCTGGGCTACTCAGTTGTCACCAAGCTGTGTGCATCAATAAAGGGGCACTGGTATAGCATATTCTGTGACAACGTTTTCACCTCATACAAGCTGATAGAGGATCTGTATGTCAACTACAAGATACTTTGTTGTGGAACACTTCGACAGGGCCGAAAAGAATTCCCTCGTATCTTTGACAAGGCAGCTCTGAAACCCTTGAAAAGGGGTGATATTTTGTGGCGGATGAAAGGCCCAGTGCTTGCTGTTGCATGGATAGACAAGAAACCTGTGTTTGCTGCTGGCACATACACCACTGCTCCCCCTCAGCAACTCCCAGAGATCAACAGGAAGCAGAAAGATGGCAGAATACAAAAAGTTACCTGTCCACCCATCATCTCTGCGTACAACAAGTACATGGGCGGTGTCGATAAGAATGATCAAATGAAATCCTATTACACCATCCCAGTGTCTGGAAAAAAATGGTGGATTAGAATTTTATTTGATCTTCTTGACAGAGCTATTTTCAATGCATTTATTCTCGAGCAGGAGTCACGTCACAGAAAGCGCAACTTGAAAAGCTTTCGTATCAGTCTGGTCAAAGACTTGATCGGTGACTTTTGCTCCAGGAGGAAACGCGGGAGGCCTTCCACTGAGCCCATGTTTGAAAGGCAGGTTGAAAGGCACTTCCCTCAGTATCTTCCTACCACTGAAAAAGGGAGAAGAATGGAGAAGAGATGCAAAGTGTGCTCTGATGCCAAGAAATTTAAGCGCACAAGCTACTTTTGCCCGGAGTGCAATCTGGGACTTTGTGCCACACCCTGTTTTTGCATATATCATCAATCCTGACATTGCTTGTTGTTTGAGCACTTTTTAAGGATATATCAACTTATTTCCTTGGATAAAAAATAGTTATTTTTTCAAATAAGTTGATTTTAGTACTCTGACCAATTTATTCTTCAAAGTGAATTGCGTGAGATGTCAATCAACTGAAGAAAACAATCATTTTTGGGGTAGATAGGCATCAAACATTATATGTGTTTCATATCAAAATGTTCAGTGGACAACAGTCTTCGATTTGAAGTGGATTTCAGAATTTTCATTTAAAAGATAAAGTAGCCACAGCAGTGAAATGAGAACATTGTCTTTATTATGTCACACAATTAGTAATATTTAACTTGATATGACAACTGTCAATCAATGTTAGTGATTTTTTTAAACATCTTAAAATGTAGCACATCTACTTAATAAATAATGGACAAGTTTGAGGGTGATCCCTGAAGCATAACATTTCTTATATATTTTTTTGTCTTTTTAAATAGAAATTTTAAAAATAGGCAAAAATTAATTTGGGCTGTAAAGGGTTAAGAGAATGTCCTCTCACATTTTTGCACTGAATTCCTCATCATCAGTATTTTGTATGGTCACCTAAAGGAGACAAAAGAAGTTCTCAAAATCCTTCAGTGGGGGCAAAGTTTCTTAAAAATTAACTGTTCCTATTGGTAAGTTAATTTTTGTCCAAGTCTTAAAGCAGTGTAGCTTGTAATATCTCATTTAAAAAGGTGTAATATGAACTTTTCAGAAAAAAACATTTTCCTTCATGGAAGCTAAAGCTATCTTGGAAACAAATGGTAGAGAAAATGTAAAAATAATAATGGTGGGAAAATTGCATTCATATGAAAAGAAAGTATTTTGGTGTATTTATAACCAAATATATGCCAAAAACAGCATTAAAAACGACTTGATCGGAGATTACCTAGGAGTCATAAACAAGAATACTGCATTGAGTGTCAAGTTACCCATCACTGATTGGCTAAAAGCTTTATTTCTCCGATGTTCTAATAAAGACAGTCAATTTTAGCTGAAGTATCTTCCTTTTATGGTATAGAATCTATTGTTCTATAAGTCGGTGAAGTTTCAGAGGTTTGGAATGTGCGGAAGTTAGGTTTTCAGAAGTTACCGAAGTCAGTTCAACTAGACAGCCATCTTTGATGATATCCATGGCTCTCTCTCAAAAAATCTCACTTGTCAATATTGTAAATAGTGTAGATATTGTATATAGTACAAATAGTGTATATAGTTTTCATTCCATGTTTCGTTTCATCTCCTGGCTTTCGTGTGAATGCTGTTTGTGGGTAAATGTGCGTGTCTGAAATATGGCACATGGCATCACAGAGAGATTTCTTCAGACAGTTTGCGTGTTGTGGCTCCAGATGAAGTTCACTTCTGCGACTACAACTCTTCTAAAAAACAAATAGGAAGAGGAAAATCTGCCTGGCATGCTGAGGAAAAATTGTGCTGGAAAAAAGTGTAGGAAGTTAGAGGTAAGCGAATCATTGTACATTACTGAACGATGAAGATGAAATAGTTTGAAGTAATTTTTTAGTGTACATTACAGTGTCATCAGCCCTGAGCTTAGCAGTCTGCAATAAATGAAATAGTGAGAAATTAATTTTCTCTTTGTTGTTTCTGTTTAGGAAGAAAGAGCCAGTCTAACTGTTTGCCTCAACGATTCAGCCCCCGAAAATAATTCAACAATTTCAGCATTGACATTCCACCATTTGAGGACAACATTAACAATCCAAGTTCTTGTATGGTGCCTTCAGAATCAAAGCAAGTCCAGGTTCCAGATCTACTGCTGAGGCCTTACAAGAATGCTGAAAAAAGAACACAACAAGTACTGAGGGCTAAAACGATTGACCTTCTGGCAGATTCTGCTAATAAATTTGTTCACTTCAAGGGTGAGAACATTCCTCACTTTATCAGTGATTTGGTCCTCAGTGGAAAGTGAAGGGAACATTTGGTGAAATTTGCCAGACAAAGCCTGACACTGATGATTATTCCTACATAAACTTGCAGCTGATTATCACAGTTGCAAAGACAGAACTGAAAACAAAGCTATTTGTTTGAATTCTGCTAAACAGATGCAAAGAGTACTGATTGGGGGCAGTTTGAAAGGCAGTAAAATCTCCTTCAGTGGCATTACCTCAGACATCTTCAAGTCCTGTGTTGAGGCAGCACAAGATCTAGGCAGGATTCAAAGCTATCCTGATGAGAAAAGATGGCTTCTGTCAACTGTTGCCAAGGACTTTTCCTATTCCACCTTGCAGTGATATTTCCAGTGTTCCTCAAAAACCATAACAGCAACAAAGGTGCATTGCATACTTTTTGGTCGTGGAAGTGTTCCATCAGACAAGTACAAGTTCACCTGCGAATGTGTCAGTGCGCAAGTACTTGGAGAATTAAGCGGATTTCTCTATCGAGATGATGTTTCACGGGCATCATCATACTGTAGTGTTATGGTTGAAGGTGAGGAGACAGCAGTCAGGTACTGGCAAGATACGATCAAGGGACTTGTGGACCAGTACCTGCTGGAATTCCCCAATGGAGTCAAAAGAACATATATTTACATCCACTTGCCCACCAATTTCCATATGGACATGATGCTGGCAGGTTTGTGTGACCTTTGCGACGACTTTGGCCACAGTAATTTTGATGAACTGTGTCCACTTATTGAAGAGATATCTTCAATGTGTCCGGATCTGAATGTATCATCCATGATAAAAGATGTCCGTGCTTATCAGACATTTTTGAAAACCAAGTTTTCGAAATTGGCACAAAAACAGTCACCGCCTTGAACTGTGCATGTTATATGCATTTAATGCCTGCACAGAAGACCACAGAGCAATGTGTGCAGATGTTCCACCCTTCTGTGCTATGTACAGCTCTCTATTAAAAGAGATTGAAATGCTTCCAGATGTTAGCAAAACAGAGCTGAAGCCAAGGTTAACAGAGCTGTATGGAATACATCAAGACTATTTGTCACATTTGCTACCAACAAAACATCAGGGTGACTACTAAAAGTTTGTTGTGAAGAATTGAGGCCTGGAGAGTGTGTCATGATAATTGCCTACAAAATGAAACTTGAACTAGGAAAGCAAAGCAAAGAAATCCAGAGGGACTGGTATGGGAAGAGAGGTATTTTTATTTGCGTGGGTGTTACATGATTGCCAAAGTCTCGGACAATGAGAAGAGCAGTGAAGTTTTTGACGTGTGGTCAGAAGACACCAAACAGGATGCCTTTTTTTCTGCTAGTATACATTTAGTTGAAGCAAAGGCACTACATGGAAAGGGGGAAAAGGGGTGATCATTTGCCAAGGGGGGTTAATTCCCTGGGTGTTATCATGATTGAGTTCACACACTTCCAAAATGCAAGTTATTGTTGTACCTATTTATAATAGTATGAAACTTTTCTAGAGGTCACTTGTTCAAGATAATATGAATATTACTATGCTGTCATCTTCATGTTTCTCTTACATGTGCTCTTCTATCTACAGACAATGGCCCTCATTATCACAACACTGCTGTTTTGGCCTACCTTTGTGAGGTGAATGATGTATTTGACCTAAATCTTTTAGAATACAACAGCGATGGTGATAGTGAAGCTGACAAGCCCTTGTCAATGCTTTGGAAGGTATAGAAGAAGCTAAGATTCTTACAGTTAAATTATTATAAATGGCACCACAGTAGTTCTAGCAAACTTTGCGTGACCTTCTCTGTCAGCTCTTTTCCAGTTTCAGGAGCGTTTAGGCATAGTCTGCCCTATATAATCAAATGCCTTCTTAATTTGGCAGGCTAACCATATAGAAAGGATAGAGGAATCAAGTGAATCAAGTAAATCGAGTGAATTCACCACAGGTATTAAAGTACTGCTCACAATTACTTCAGAAGAGTATTATCTACATTACCTATGAAGTGCAAAGTAAAAGAAACAGTAGTTCAACCGAGTTAGATCAGCCACCTTGTGCAAACCAGCACAGTAGTTATGAATTGTAAAAAGACTGAAAATCTCACATTTCTTAATTTTTTATTTTCAGTACTTTACCTTATAATTGTATGTAAATAACCAGTATAGTATAGAAAAAGGAATTGAACTGAATTGAATTGAATTATAACTATATAGTGCAAGTGTTCCCTTCTAGATTCTTGAGCAACAAAATTTCACCATCTCATTTCATGAGGACAGCTTCAGTACAATAAATTATAAGCTATTAGTGAACAAATGATTTTAACTGGCCTCTATATGTTTTGTATTTCAAAGGGTTTTACCTCTGAGTCAGAATGTGAGTTGTTAACAAAGGCCGAAATGAGTAGAATGGAAGCGAGAGATTTAAAAAACAAGGTAAAATACTTCAACCTGTGATAATCTCAAAAGATACATACATCGGGATGGACAACCTAAACTTCAAATGTCAGTTTTATGGTCGTCAGAATTTTTGAAACGGTATCAAAACTAGAAATCGGCAGAAAAAATTAACTCATTTTTTGTTTTGTTCTGTAGGATTATGACCTGAAGAAACTAACATTGAACGAGTGGGTTGCCATTGCCTACAAAGAAGGTCTCTACATTGGAAAAGTAGAAAAAATTCTGGCTAATAAGGTTCAGATCAACTTTCTGTCAGAGAATGAACAAGGTGCTCTCATCTGGCCTTGAGTCCCTGATAAACAGGACATTAAGGCCATTTTTATCTTCCACTGCAATGTCGAAGTCACGCAAGCTGATGAAGGCGCTATAACATTCAACATCAAAAATATTAAGTTAATCAAAGACAGGTTTCAAGCTTTTTCATTCAAGTATTTCTAAAAAAAACAGTTTCCATCGAACAAGTCAATTTTAAGTATACATCTTGACAACAATGCAGTTGAAAGCAAAACCTGCAACATGTCATTGTTGTTGACCTTGGGTCAAATTCCTACCTGATGGGCTTGGGACTCACGTCTGATTCATTTATCGCTGTCAGGTCATAAATAGAACAACCAAGGGTCATGCACAACTGACATTGTGCCCATATGCTTCACGTACAATTTTTCAGTACCACTCACAAGTTTAAATTTAAAGTATTTAATTTACAGCTTCAAATCAAGAGTGTGAAATAAAGTTATTTTATCACATTTCAGTTGACTTTTAAATAAAATAATCTTTAAGACACGCCATACACCCGACCCTAAACTGCCTTTTCTCGCACCCACCCTACCACCCACAGGACTGTTTTCGGTATGAACAATTAGGCTTTGCATTCACTTCATGTGTTCAGCATGCAAACTCATGCAGGACTGGTCACCTATCAATTGTCAACAAATGTAAGTGTAAAAATACTATATAATAATGTGCGAAGAGACAGAGAACTTAACACCGAGTGGAGACACTGAAAGGCGAAAATCAATATTGAGGAGACTTCATCTTTCTTTGAGTTTCACATGAAACAACAGAGGTGAGTTTAATAAAAAGTTCAATTGACATGCATTTCTCCTAATCAATGAATTCAGAACAGAACAGACAAGACAGATTTAAAAAAGACTTTTTCAATAGCAAAAGCATTTCCATGTCTATTTGAGGGAAAAAGCACAGACATTGCGACAGACGATCGTGCGCGTATTTGGTGCAAAATGGAATAAGTTTAAAATGATTTTAGCTTAAGAAAAGTTCCACACTCTAGTTAACAACCATCGGGATCATACCTTCACTTAAGAGCCGCTAAAACCTAATGTTTTGACTATTTACAGTTAAGCACATTTAAAAACAACTTTTTCAATAGTAAAAGCATGTCTCTTTCTTCGAAGGCAAGCACGGACTTTGTGGCAAACGATCATATTTTGGCACAAAATGGAATAAGTTGAAAAGATTTAACAAAAAGTTCCAGACCCAGGTTAACAACTAGTGGGATTATACATTCACCTCAGAGCCGCTAAAACCTAATGTTTGAACTGTAATACCTGGCAAATTGTTTTGCTGGGGTCAACATACATGTACATTAGTTTCTTTCAACTTAAATGTACAGTAATTCGCTCCATGGGTTTCACTCTTATAAAGACACATAACTCTGTTACAACAAAATAACGAGAAAATATCGTTTAGTTTGAGATTTTATCTTTATTATACTTAATGAAGTTCCTCGGAGCGTTTTACTTAGGTGTACTCAAACAGATACATTCGTAAACAAATTGTCTAACCTTTCTGCTCTTGTTGGTCAGACATTCTTGAGTTCGTGCTGGGATTCTACTTGGTTCACGATCCTACGATGACGCTTCTGAAGATGCTTTTTATCAAGTTGAAGAGCTGATAGCCCCAGTTGATGTCCCTTTGGTATAACATGATTCTTGATAAATTCACTCAAAATGTTTGGTCGTAAATTGATCTCTTGTAAGGCTTGCAGACTGCCCCGTTCTGAAAACACTTAATGTCCTTTAGTGTTGGTCTACCTTGAACGGTGTGCTCATTTGTATATGATTTCATCGCCCCAGAAATCATGGAATCCATGCTAACTTTTCACGACGACAACTTCTGTAAATTCCATTTGCTGTACGCATGCACAGGTGATGCATGCGCTTTGGAGACCAGACGGCGATTTGTGACTGAACGAGGAAAAAAAAAACAGAGCCGAAATTTAAACCCAGGCCTCACTGCCTGGGAATAACAAACCACTCCTTGGTTATAACTGCCTTGTTAGCAGATAACATTATTGACTCCATGAGCCATAAAAATGGAAGATCCTGATTGGCTCTAATATGCGATAACAAGCAATGACCACTAACACCAATTAGTCCCAATTATTTTGAACAAGTACCAATTATAGTGAACATGACTGTGTTCTTGGTTGCTATGATTTTCCAAATTGTTCCTCTTCATTTCATTGGAAATGCAGTGGGTCTTGTAAATGTGGGTTTATGATTATTTAATCAGTGCAGAACCAGGCAAGTTACACAGTGGCAATAATAACTAAGAAAATATAATCACAGAGGATGTATTGTTCTGATATACTACAAAATTATGGTAACTGATAACATGTGCCATGTTTAACAATCTGAATTGCACACTTGTCAAGTGGACTCTCTGAACATAACAAGGAATAAAATTATGTTTCATCTTTGGTTTATACAAGAATGTCATGCCACACCAAAGCATTTGACTGCTTTTCTTCCAAATGTCTGGAAAATATTGCTTGTAACAACAGGGAATGTCAAAGTATTTCAAATTTTCAGAAATAGTATATTTCAGTATTCCTTGATTAGATATTTGTATTTATTATGTGGCTTTGGATTGTGGCCGATGTGATGCACGCTCTGATCAGCTAAGAGTGAGACCTGAGCGGTCATTATGTAGCCGTAATGCCCACGGGCCAATTACGGATTATGCAAATTAGGAAGAGCTCAGCTCTGAAAATTCAAGCGCATTGAAACGATGAAAGCCGATTAAAAACAGTAAGAGAAAGTAAATTTAATTCCAAGTAGCTAAAAGTTTAGAGATTTTCCCTTAATAAAATTTATATGGAAGTCGTTTTTGACTTACCAGCCGGTAACTTTGGCGAGCACTGGTGAAAAACAATCAAAGTTTGCCGAGTCTTAAGTAAAGCTAAAATCGCCAAGTGAAAAACACCATTGGCAGAT
>Ga0126339_10002727_pt1 | contig 12720 bp, 8 predicted proteins | sample OrbTmetagenome_2_FD_92532 | JGI IMG/M metagenome (GOLD analysis project Ga0126339, IMG submission 92532) | Coral microbial communities from Petempiche,Puerto Morelos, Mexico - Orbicella T R C metagenome | ecosystem: Host-associated > Invertebrates > Cnidaria > Coral | place: Petempiche,Puerto... | reverse complement strand
GGCGACGTCCAGTTCGCGCGGGGTGGGAACGAACTGTGCCCGGACGGGATCAAACGCCGTGCCCGGGGTCATCCGTGCTCTCATGCTATCGGTGATGCGGATGGGAAACGCGTCCTCGACCGGACGCAGGGCCTCGCGGTCGACGTCGGCGATCAGGTTGGCCGCCACGAGATCGTCGAGCGATGTCAAGGCCGGGGGATGGAGGGGCATGACCATCCTGCGGGATGCCTCTTGAAAGGAAATGTGCGCCGGGGCGTCTCGTCATCCCCCGCCGTGGCTGCGCCCGTCCTCGGCGCGGCGCTCGGGACCAAGGTCCGCGGCCGTGTCATGACTGTCCGCCACCGAGAACCCGCGCAGCCAGCCGGCGATCACCCGGTGGCGCACGTCATGGGTCCAGGCTTCCTCGGGGCGTGGAGCGATAGCCCACCACCAGGCGTCGCCCTCCACGTTGGGCTCGACACCATGCAGCAGGTCGACGGCTTCCACCGGCTGGCCCGCGACGACGGACTGACGTTCGGTGTCGGTGATCAGGCACACCGGGCAGGGGGCCGCCGACAGAACGCGCAAGTGATCAGCGATCAGGCGCTGGCGGAACGGCTCCAGCGACACCGGGGCCAGGCCATGACGACGCTCCAGCCAACGGCAGGGCAGCAGCGGTAACTGGGACAGAACGTTGCAGGAGATGACCAGATCGGCCTTGGCGATCTCCGGGATGGCCGGATGGGGGTCCGGCAGCGGCGCGCCGCGTGGCAGGGTGCGCACGGCCTCGATCACGCCGGTCACGTCGCAGGGCTCCAGAACCACGGGCGCCATCCGCAGGGCGGCGATACGCACCGCCGGCAGGAACATAAGGTCCACCAGCACCACGCGGCGGAACAGCAGCGCCAGAAGGTCGAGCGGGATGTCGGCGGTCACGGCTGCGCCGACCACCACCACCCGATCCCAGCGGTTCAGGCGGGCGGCGCAATCCAGTATCATGCCCTGTGTGGCGCGCAGGTGCGGCGCCCAGGCGCGGCGGTGCCGGCGGCGGCGGGCATCAATGGCGATCAGTTCGCGCAAGTAACCCATATCCCGCAGGTCGCGCGGTGCTGGGGTCAGTTGGTGGCGGATCCACTCGACGATCATGCCAGACCCATGACGCGAGCGGGGAGACGGCCGGGAAGAGAGGTGATGGTGGGCACGGAAGGGTCCCATGATGGGCGGAACGATCAAACCCCGCACCCTAGCATGGGCGGGCCGCCGGGCCGCAAATCAAATTCCGCGCCGGGAGTCCGTGCCGGGGTTCTGGGCGGGGACTCTGGGCGGGGACGGCGCCGCGATCCGGACTCGCGGCGCCGCCACGCGGTCAGGTCCTGGCGCCGATCTGCTCGGCCTTGTGCACCATCACTTCGGCCTGCTTGATGGAAGCGATGTCGATCAGCCGTCCGTCCAGGGTCACCGCGCCCCGGCCGGCCTTCTTGGCATCTTCCATGGCTTGCAGGATGGCCTTGGCCTTGGTGATCTCGACCTCGCTGGGGGTGAACAGGTCGTTCGCCAGATCAGTCTGCGAGGGGTGGATGGCCCACTTGCCCTCGCAGCCCAGCACCCGGGCGCGATTGGCCTGGGCCTTGTAGCCCTCGGCGTCCTTGATGTCGCCGAAGGGGCCGTCCACCGGGCGCAGGCCGCGCGCGCGGGCGGCCACCACCATGCGGGCGATGGCGTAGTGCCACATGTCCCCCCAGTGGTAGTCACGGCCACCGTCCCCGGCCGGGTCGGTCAACACGCCGTAGTGGGGGTTCGGGCCCCCGATGTTGGTGGTCGCGGCCTTGGTCGAGGCGGCATAGTCCGCCACGCCGAAGTGCAGGCTTTCCATGCGCGGCGAGGCGCCGGCGATGTCGTCGATGTTGGCCATGCCCAGCGCGGTTTCGATGATGGCCTCCAGGCCGATGCGCTTGGCGGTCTTGGTGGCTGCCTCGATCTGGCTAATCAGGCAGTCCACGGCGTAGATGTCGGCGGCGGTGCCCACCTTGGGGACCATGATCAGGTCCAGCTTGCCCGGCGCGGCCTCCAGCACCTCGACCAGGTCGCGGTACATGTAATGCGTGTCTAGGCCGTTGATGCGCATGGAAATGGTCTTGCCGCTCCAGTCCAGATCGTTCAGGGCGGCGATGATGTTCTTGCGGGCCTTTTCCTTTTCGTCGGGGGCGACGGCGTCCTCCAGGTCCAGGAACACCACGTCGGCGGTGCCCTGCGCGGCCTTCTCGATGAAGCGGGCGTTGGAGCCGGGCACGGCCTGTTCGGAGCGGTTCAGGCGGGCGGGCGCCTGCTCATACACGGTAAAGCTCATGGGGTGTCTCCTAACGTGAGTCCCGCGTGGGCGCGGGTGGATTTGTCTTTTTTTGCGTGGGCCACCGGGGGTGATGGCCGAGGAAGCGGGTTGCGGCGGTGGCGACCAAGCCAAACGCCGAGGGTGCTTCCGGATGGTGGAAGCGGTGCTCTCCGATCCGGTCCCGGTCACGCCAGGAGCTGCTCGCGTCGCGGCGCGCCCCCGTCCCAACCGGGTGCACGGGGCGTGGTCTCACCGAACGCGGAGCCCGACCGGCGAGCGACCTGTTCCGATGGGCGGCTGCGTAGCACGAACTGATGAGCGTCGGGAAGCGCGTGGCTCGGGATTTTTTTTGCAATGCGGTAGACGGCGGACGCGCCGCGCCGGGGATCAACGAGGAAGACGACCATGTCGACATGGGACGGGGTGGCGACGGGAGGGGCGGGGGCCGAACCCCAGGGTCATCGACGCGCCAGGGTATTTGTCGGAACATTGTCGCGAATGAGGGGCAATTTGCTCGACTCGACCTCCGGACAGTTTCCCTGACCTGGGTTCCACGGTACCCTTTTTTCGTTTCGGGGCACGGCCGAAAGGCTGCGCCGGACGCGCCGCATGTCGTGAGACGGGTGGCTCTGGCACGCTGACACGAGCGCCGGATTCGTCCCCCTGACCGGGGTTCGTATCAAACCAGCGCGGACTTCAAGGTCTTGTGCGGTGCCCCAAGCCGTCGTGGGGGCCTCTCTTGACGGTGTCACCGCATGGGGGTGGCGTTTGGCAGTGGTCGGGGGGAGTGGCTGGCGCGGTGTCGACCTACGAAGTCCAGCTTATGCGCAATGGCCGATGGACGACGGACTCGGTTGTCGAGCGAGATCGTGAGGCCGTGGCGCTGGCTCGGAAATACCTGACGGCGGGGACCGTCCAGGGCGCGCGCGTGGTCTTCGAGCGTGACTTGATGGACGGAGTGACGGCCGAGCGGGTGATCTTCGAGGAAGTCCGTGAGGCCACCGATGGCAAGCCGCTGCGCATCGGCGCCATTGATCATGCGCCCTGGTGTGACACGGCCGACGATCTGTACGACCTACCCGCGCGCATGGTGATCACGCGGCTGCTGCGCCGCTTCCTGGACCGCCATGTGCTGACCGCCTCGGAGTTGCTGTCTCTGGCGCGGCCGTTGCAACGGCTTCAGGACCACGAGTCTAACATCTTTCCGGCCGCCGTGGATCGGGTCGCGACCTTGCAGGCACGGGGGCACGAGGATCTGGATATCCGCGAGCGGCGGGAGTCGCTGTACGCTCTGGTGGACGAGGTGGCTCGGCGGGCTCGCCGCGCCGAGGGCGAGAAGCTGATGTGGAAGACCACCCTGGCCGACTTCCCAAGGATGATCCGCCGGGCTGGTAAGGCCGCCTTCCAGAACGCGGAACAGGCGGTCCTGATCCGTGCCAACGTGGCCCGCTGCCTGAGTGGCGAGCGCAGTTGGCTGGGTAAGCTCGACGCCCTGTTGGGGGCCGTGTCCCATGACCTGGCGCCGGCCCACTTGGCGGTCCTGGATGGTTTCATCGCCGACTGCCTGGGGGTTTCGGAGGTGATCCAGGACCTTCTGGGTGAGCGGCCGAACCTGGCCAGTGCCTTGATGGGCCTGATCGATTTGATCGAAGGAAAGGACCAGGCCAACAGGGACGCGCGTTCGGAAACAGCCGAAACCCTGCGCGCCCTGTTCGCCGAACAGCGCCTGCCGTCCGGCGCGATCGTGGTCATGGACAGGGTCTGCCGCGAGGTGCAGGGCACAAACCCGCTATCGCGCAATGATCCCACCAAGGAGCACGAGGAGTATCAGGACCTGTGTCGGCGTGTCATTGCCCTGACGGGGGTGTTCGGCGAACACCGCATGGCCGTGGCGCTGACCCGCCGGTACAATCAGTGGCTGCCCGAAGGCGGCGATACCGGCTGGCGCAAGTCCATTGTCGCGGTGTCCGCGTCGTTGCGCGACATCGCGCGACGGCTCCACTATCTGTCGGCCCTGATCCGGGCACGCGAGGTGCGGCCTTACGAACCGCTGATCACCGACTTGATGGTCGACGCGATCAAGGCTATCCGCTGTGTGGACGATCTGGCGGCCGGCCTGCCGCCGCCGCAGAAGCTGTCCGTGGTGACCAGCGTGCAGCGCGTCATCGTCGGGTCCGATGTCCTGCCCGAGCCCTTGACCCAGCGAGTCTTCGACCGGTTCGACGACATGTTGACCCGCTATATCGAGGATATCCGCCTAATCGAGCGCCTGGATACGCCCGAGGATCCGCTCCGCCAGCGTGCCGAGCGGCTGGTGGCTTTCTGCGGCTCTGGTGTGTTGATGGAGGGCAAGGCCCTGGCCTTGGCGCGCAGGCGGGTCATCGATCATCTCCGCCAGCCGAATTTCCTGGCCGAATTCGTGCGTGACCTGCCGATGGAGCACCAGGAGGCACAGGTGCGCGCCTTCTATGATCGCCTGGCGCAAGCGGGCTTCCAGACATGATCGTCGCCGATGGCCCGAGTCTGGCGATGTCCCGCCGAAAAGCGGGGTTGAACAGCGCCACGGAGCAAGCTTAGGGTCGTCGGCGAAGCGTTCCAGACCGAACGATCCGGTGTCTATCTCTCTGGTTCGGCTGCCTTTTCCGGGGATGGCCGCTCTCTAACCAGGATCGATTGCGCGGGTCTCCGGCGTGGCGACGATCCTATCGCTGACAGGGTGTGAGTATGGCCAATCTCGTGCAAAAGCTGGCAGCCGGGACCCCTTATCTCGCCAAGGAAGTGCGGATCATGGTGTCGGACCGGACACCGTTCATGATCGCGCGACCCCGGTCGATCAACATCCTGCCATCCAAGCGGTGCAACGCCTTTTGTCCCATGTGTCCGATCGGCGAGGCCAACCTGAAGGGGGAGAAGCCCGACCCCACCGAGTTGACCGCCGGCCAGGTGAGCGAGCTGTTCGAGGGCATCAAGGACCTGTCCGGCACGGGTGTTGTGGTGTCCTTCGCCGATGGTGAGCCCACGGTGTGGAAGCCCTTGTGGGAGATGCTGGAGCGCGGCCGGGATCTCGGCTTCGCCATCAGCTTCACCACCAACGGCTACACCATGAAGGAAGCCCAGGCGGCGCGCGTCGCGGCCATCAATCCGTTCAATGTGGGGGTCTCGCTGGAATCCCTGCGCGGCGAGATCAACGAGATCATGCGCCCCCTGCAAGGCAAGGGCACCCAGAAGACCATCGATTGCATCGAGAACCTGCTCGCCGCGCGGGAGCAGGCGGGCGCCGACATGAGCCTGAACATCAAGACCGTGCTGGCCGGCGTGAACTACGCCCATGTGCACGAGATCGTCGAGCGGTTCGCGGCCCGCCCCGGGGTGATGTGGACGCCCCAGCCCTATCGGGGCACCGACGACCGCATGTGGATCCGGGACACCGACCACTTCCGTGCAGTGATCGAGCACCTGATCGACCTGCGGGCGCGCGGCCACAAGATCAACGCGTCGGACCGCAATTTGCGTGACTTCGTGACCTACTTCGAGGCGGGCATGGAGCGGGTGGACAACGCTCCCAACCGCTCCGGCGAGGAAACCTTGGATACGCCCCGCTGCCAGATCGGCTTCACCAGCATTTTCGTCACCCAGGACGCCCAGGTGCGGTTGTGCCCTTACATGGAGCCGGTGGGGCGCATCGGCGATGGCCAGACCCTGCGGCAGATGTGGACCGGCAAGGCCGCCCAGGAGCGCCGGGAGGAGATCGCGGCCTGCAAGGTGGACTGCGAACTGTCCTGTACCCGACGGACCTCCATCGTCAACAAGGTGAAGCTGTTTCTGCAGCGGTGATCGTTCCGTGACGGCGTTGGCGACTACCGTCCCGCCGGTCCCCGGCGCGCCCCGGCCCGCGCGGCCTGGGCGAGGCGCATGAGGGTGCGGGAGCAGACCACCTCGGGCGGCGGGCCGCTGCTCTTGCAGTCGCCCTCGGCCTCCAGCAGCAGCGAGAGCGCCTGTCCCACCCGGGCCGAGTCCCAGCGGCGCACCTGCGCCTTGACGCGATCGGCGTGCTTGAAGATCACCGGCGGGCGAAGCGCGCCCACCGCCTGGTCGGGTGATTTGCCGCCGGCCACGGCGCCGGCCGCCTGATGCAGCCGGGTGAAATGGCGCACCACCGCGCGAAGAACCGGGATCGGTCCCGTCCCCTCGCGCAGCAGCCGGTCCAGCACCCGCTGCGCGCGGCCGTCGTCGCCGTCGGCCACGGCCATCGCCAGGTCGTCCAGGCCCAACGCCGCCGTGTCACCGACACAGGCGGCGGCTTCATCAAGTGTGATCTCGCCCGGTCCACCCTTGAACGTGGCCAGCTTCTCCAACTCGGCGCGGGTCAGCAGACGGTCGCCCCCCAGATGGGACAGCAGATAGGACAGCGCATCGTGCCCGACGGTCATACTCTGGGCGCGCAAGGTGTCGCGGATGACCTGCTCCAGGGTCATGCCTTCGTCGGCGTAGCAGGGTAGGGCGGCGGCGACGTCGCTGGCCTCGAACAGCTTGCGCAGGGTGGAACTGGGGCGCAACTCGCCGGCCAGCACCAGAACCAGCGCGTCGCCCGGGGTGTCGTCCAGAAACGATTGCAAGGCCGCCGCCTGGGCATCTCCAGCATCGGTCAGGCGCACCACCCGGCGCCCGCCGATGAGCGACTGCGCGGCGGCCTCGTCGGCCAGGCGCGCGGGATCGTCCTTGAGGGTGGCGGCGGTCAACTCGGCCACGCGGAAGGGATCGGCGATGTCCTCCACCACCGTGCGGGTCAGAGCGTCCAGCCGTTCCCGGGCCAACCCACGGTCTGGTCCGTAAATGAGCACGGCGCGAATCCTGGGATCCGGGGCCTTGACGAAGGCGGGGATGCGAGCGGCGGTGAGTTTCATGGCGAAGGCGCCCTGGCGAGTTTGAACAGCCGGGAGCAGGGCGGTGCCGCCGGTCTCAGAACCCCGGATAGGCGATTGGCCTGTCGGTCCGGGCGTTGGCGGCGCCGAAATGGGCGATCAGCCGCGTCTCGATGTCGGCGGCGATTCGCTCGGCTATGGCCTCTTGCCCGGCACGGCGGTTGCGCTCCGTGGCGTACTGGTTGTCGAGCACGTTGTAGGTGACGGCGGCGCGAGACTGGCCCGTGAGGTCCTGCCGCCGGCGTCCGTCGTCCACCCGGGTCAGCAGGCGCCACCGGGCTGTGCCGAACAGGTTGGCCAGGCTGGGCTTGTCGTCCTCGCTGATGCCCAGGTCCTGGTCGACCAGTTCGAAGGTGGCCACCAGGTCATGCGGGGCGTTCGGCGCCGGCCGCAGGCGGTCCAGGAGGGCATTGTATAGCAATTGGCCGCTGCGGTCGGCGATGGGCGCCACGTTGACACCGGTCAGGGCTGCTCCGCCCCGGCCTCGGCGGCCGTGCACCGGCTGGAAGCCGCAGGCGGCGACAAGACCACCCAGGGCCATCACCAACAGGGCGCGGCGCTGCGTGGCGACAGCCCCGCCTCTCACCCCCCCCGACGAATGCCGGAGGCGTGTCGCGCCACGCCATGGGACGCGATGGCCTGGATCGGTCGCAGAACGTGCCGATCGGGTTTCCTCCCCGGGGAGGGGTGAAGGGGGGCGTTTCGGCTTGGTATCATCGCGCATGGCAGCCGCCCTTGATGAGACCCCTCCCGGCTTGTTCAAGATGTCCAGAAACCATCGTGCCCCCTTCACCCCACCACGATGTTGACGATGCGGTTGGGTACCACCACCACCTTGCGCAGGGTCTTGCCGTCGGTGTGCGCGCGGACGTTCTCCAGCGCCAGGGCGGCGGCCTCGGCGGCGTCCTTGGGGCAATCCTTGGGTACGGCCACCTGGCCGCGCAGTTTTCCATTGACCTGGACGGCCAGGGTGACGGTGTCGTCCACCAGGTGGGCCGGGTCGGCCTCGGGCCAGTCGGTTTCCGCCAGGATGGTGGTGCCGCCCAGCGCCTCCCAGCCGCTTTCCGTCAGGTGCGGCACCATGGGGTTCAGCAGCCGGATCGCCGTCTCCACGCAGAAGCGGTAGACGGCCCCCGCTCCCGGTGCATCCGCCTTCAGGTCGCCCAGGGCGTTGGTCAACTCGCGGATCCGGGCGACGGCGGTGTTGAAGCGGAAACGCTCCAGGTCCTCGGTCACCCCGGCGATGGTCTTGTGGGCACGGCGGTACAGGCCCAGGGTGGCGGTGTCCAGGTCGGCCACAGGCACCGGGGTGCCCATGGGTGGCATCGCAACCGGTGGCATGGCCACCAGCCGCCAGATGCGGTTGACATAGCGCCAGGCGCCCTCGAGTCCGGCGTCGGACCACTCCATGTCGCCGTCGGGTGGATTGTCGGACACGATGAACAGCCGTGCCGCGTCCGCGCCGTAGGCCGCCAGGATGGTTTCCGGATCCACCGTGTTGCGCTTGGACTTGGACATCTTTTCGACACGGCCGATGGTCACCGGGCTGCCATCGGACAGCCGGCGGGCGGTTCCATCGCCAGTCTTGTCCACCTCGGCCGGCTCCAGCCACGAACCATCGGCCGCCTGGTAGGTTTCGTGGGTGACCATGCCCTGCGTGAACAGGCCGGCGAAGGGTTCGGCCACCGTCAGATAGCCACAGTCCCGCAGCGCCCGGGTGAAAAAGCGGGAGTAGAGCAGGTGGAGCACCGCGTGCTCGACGCCGCCGATGTACTGATCGACCGGCAGCCAGTAGTCGACGGCGGTGCGGTCGAAGGCCACGCTGTCGCTCTGGGGAGCGCAGAAGCGGGCGAAGTACCAGGACGATTCGACGAAGGTGTCGAAGGTGTCTGTCTCACGCACGGCCGCCCGGCCGCAGGTGGGGCAGTCCACGTGCTTCCAGGTGGGATGACGGTCCAGCGGGTTGCCCGGGGCATCGAAGGTGACGTCCTCCGGCAGGGTGACCGGCAACTGATCCTCGGGCACCGGCACGGTGCCGCAGGACTCGCAGTGGATCACCGGGATCGGGCAGCCCCAATAGCGCTGACGCGACACGCCCCAGTCCCGCAGACGATATTGTACCGTGCCCTCGCCCTTGCCCAGGCTCTCCACGCGCGCGATGACGGCGCGCTTGGCTTCGGTGACCGACAGGCCGTTCAGGAAGTCCGAATGAACCGCCACGCCATCGGCGACGAACGCCTCGTCGCCGGCCACCAGGTCGGCGGAAAACGCCTCCACATCGACGTCCCGGGGGGCCACAACGGCGATGATGGGCAGGTCGTACTTCTTGGCGAAGTCGAAGTCGCGCTGGTCGTGCGCCGGGCAGCCGAAAATGGCGCCGGTGCCGTACTCCATGAGCACGAAGTTCGCCACGTAGATCGGCACGGTCCAGTCGGGGTCGAGGGGATGGACGGCTTTCAGGCCGGTGTCGAAGCCCTTTTTCTCGGCGGTCTCGATGGCCTCCTCGCTGGTGCCCAGGCGGGCGCAATCGGCGATGAAGGCGGCCAGGGCCGCGTTGTCCCGGGCCAGCTCGGACGCCAGCAGGTGGTTGGGCGAGATGGCACAGAACGACGCGCCATAAAGCGTGTCCGGCCGCGTGGTGAAGACCTCCAGCGCCTCATCGCGACCCTGGATATCCCAGCGCAGGCGGGCGCCTTCCGACCGGCCGATCCAGTTGGTCTGCATGGTGCGGACCTTGTCGGGCCAGCGCTCCAACCCGGCGATGGCCTGCAGCAGGTCCTCCGCATAGCGGGTGATGCGGAACGACCATTGGGCCAGCTTGCGACGCTCCACGGGCGCGCCGGACCGCCAACCCTTGCCGTCGATCACCTGCTCGTTGGCGAGAACGGTATGTTCCTCGGGGTCCCAGTTGACCCACGCCTCGGTCCGATAGGCGAGCCCGGCCTTCAGGAAATCCAGGAACATCTTCTGTTCGTGGCGGTAGTACTCGGGCTCGCAGGTGGCGATCTCGCGCGTCCAGTCCAGGGACAGGCCCATGGGCTTCAGTTGGTCGCGCATCGCGGCGATGTTCTCGCGCGTCCACTTGGCCGGATGCACGCCGCGCTGGATGGCGGCGTTCTCCGCCGGCAGTCCGAAGGCGTCCCAACCCATGGGGTGCAGCACCATGTATCCGCGCGCCCGCCGGAAACGGGCCACCAGGTCGCCCATGGTGTAGTTGCGCAGGTGGCCCATGTGGATGCGCCCCGACGGGTAGGGGAACATTTCCAGGACGTAGTACTTGGGCCGGGAAGGGTCTTCCGTGGCGCGGAAACTGGCGCGCTCGGCCCACACCTTCTGCCAGTGGGCCTCGGAGTCCTTGACGGCATAACGCTCGGCGACGGCCATGGGGGAACGGTCCTTCGGATCCTGATCGTGGGGCGCCGACCTCATCGGCTGCGCCCGGGTCGCTTGAAAACAGAGGCCCGGCACCGGCCGGGCGGGGGAGAGACGGAGGCGGGGACGGGACGCGGACGGCCCTACTGCTCGCGCAAGGATGCCATGCGGAGCTGGCGGGCGCGGGTCAGGATGGCGTCCTCCAATTGGGTGGCGATCTCCTCGTCCACGGGGGTGTCGGTCCAGTCCGGGATGTCCGCGCCACGCTGCTGCTTGAACACCGAGACCTCGATTCCGTCGGCCCGCAGCGCCTTGGCCAGGATGTAGACGTTGACCTTGAAGCGCTCGGCGGGTGTTTCGTCGGGCGTGTACCAGTCTGTGATGATGACGCCGCCGAAGGGATCGGCCGAGGCCAGGGGCATGAAGGCGATGGTGTCCAGCGAGGCGCGCCAGAGGAAGCTGTTGACGCCGATGCCCACGGTCCCGCCCTGGCGGTCGTCCTCGCCGCTGCCGAACAGGTCCATGCCGCCGGGGCCGAAGATGGTGTCGCGCTCATAGGGCTTGCTCAGGTCACGGCGGACCGTTCGGCTTTCTCCAGGCGGCTTGTCCGGATAGATGGGCTTGGCGTACTCGCAGCCCCCGACCAGGAGGGCCATGGCCATGGACACCCAAAGCAGACGCATGATGATTGTTCCCTTGCCCGCCGTGCCGGGGCCATCCCGGTCCGATCGCTCAAACCTTATAATACCGCCCGCCGAAAGAGGTGACTTCTTTCGATGGGCGACCAACGCCGTCGCGGTCGGCTGCCCCTATCTTGCCGGGACATCCGAAGGCCGCTCAGGGCGGTTCTGTCCTGGGGCTTGACGAGGCAAGGCCCGGGACGGTTCGTATAACAAGGTCAGCTTTGGGGCAACAGCAAGGCCGGTTGCAGCACCGCGCAAGCTTGCCGTCAGGGGCCTCGCCGCAAGGCACCACCTTGGCGCGATTATCGGCAGGACTTTTGCCTTTTATTGGGTCAGTAATGTTGCGCACATCATGGAGTTGTTGTGCGCCCCCCGATAGAACGGTGTCGCGGGCCTGATCCTGACTCATCGCGATCGGATGTAAGAGCATCGCACTCTCGGCTGGTGTGCGACGGGGTCGGTGCGGCTGGACCCAGATGCGCGTGAGGCGTGACACTTTTCTTGCCATGAGGCGGCGCGAGTGCTCTGGTCTGATGGCGAAGCTGGGATTGACTTAGCGGAACATGGACCGAAACCTTCAGGATGGAAAAGGGGGTCGTGATGACGGCCATAGAAGACTTCTTTGCATTGATCGGGGATCTGACCTGGAGATGGTCATTGATCCCGTTTCTCGTTGTCCTGGGCATATTTTTTACATTGATCTCGAAGCTGGTTCAGTTCGAGTTTTTCGGGCGCATGTTCCAGGTGCTCTACCGCGCGAGGGAGGACAAGGACGGCCGTCGCATCAGTTCGCGGGAAGCTCTTCTGGTGAGTGTCGGCGGGCGCGTCGGGGGCGGCAAAACATCGCCGGCGTGGCGGTCGCCATCACGCTGGGCGGCCCGGGCGCGGTCTTCTGGATGTGGGCCATCGCCCTGGTGGGCATGGCGACCAGCCTGTTCGAATGCTCCCTGGCCCAGCTCTATAAGCGGGCCGAGCCGGATGGCACCTATCGCGGTGGACCGGCGCGCTACATCATCTTCGGCCTGGGCGAGCAGTTCCGCTGGCTCGCGGTGCTGTACGCGATCTGCCTGATCGCCGCCTTCGCCTTCGGGTTCAATGCGTTCCAGGGGAACACGGTGGCCGGCGCGGCGAATGACAGTCTGGGGGTCGAGCGCCTGTACACCGCGCTTTTCCTGGCCGGCCTCACCGCCTTCATCGTCTATGGCGGCATCCGGCGCATCGCCAAGGCGGCCGACATCATCATTCCGGTCATGGCAATCGTCTATATCGGGCTGGCGCTGATCATCATCCTTATCAACCTTCCCGAGGTGCCGGGCGTTCTGTATGCGATCGTCGCCAACGCCTTCGGCATCGAGACCGCCGTTAGCGGCGGCATCGGCGCGGCCATCGCCCAGGGCCTGCGGCGGGGCCTGTTTTCCAACGAGGCCGGCCTGGG
>Ga0126339_10002726_pt1 | contig 12724 bp, 6 predicted proteins | sample OrbTmetagenome_2_FD_92532 | JGI IMG/M metagenome (GOLD analysis project Ga0126339, IMG submission 92532) | Coral microbial communities from Petempiche,Puerto Morelos, Mexico - Orbicella T R C metagenome | ecosystem: Host-associated > Invertebrates > Cnidaria > Coral | place: Petempiche,Puerto... | reverse complement strand
TTTCTTTTTTCTTTTTAAAAACATAATCTCATCCCCTCCCGGGGGGTCCTATTCTTTTTTTTTTTTTTTTTTTTTTTTTTTTCTCTGAGATTTCTATTTCTTCTTTTCGATTCTATCTCGTTATGTTATGCAAACATTTGAAAAGTACATATTTACAGGATAGTAAAATAAATGATTTTACGATCAGTATATTTAAACCAGTATAGAATACAGTGCGATGTCAAGACAAAGTCTTTTAGTCAGAGTAAGTGGATATCAACAAAACATAGGTCTGTTTGTCCTTTTAAAGAGCTATAAGCTAAAGAGCAGGCTTTACCTAGAGATGATTTCCAGTCCGTACTGCGCAGTCTCGGCACCCTAATATTTTATAAAATAATTTTATAAACATAAAAAAACACTCACTCGATAGACTGCGAATCGATGTCGTTGCGAACCACATACCTTACCTTTGAGGTCTTTCAAATTCTTTTTCCAGCTGCTTCATAGATTTTTACAGCTGCAAAGATGTTTCATCAAGTTATATGAGAAAGAACGAACATAAAGCATTTCCGTCCGTAGTGGCGCTTTGAATTTCCATCATGTAAGTACAAGTTGCGAAATGTTCACATTTTGTGACGTCACGAATGAAACAAAACTAAAAACGTAGACAAACGCTCGAGAGTGCGCAGTACAGACTGGAAATCATCTTTAATGCTCAAAGGACAGAACCGCCTAAGGGCCTGTTTACAAGGAGAGAGGATGACCCTAGCAAGCAGGTTACCCGAGCAAGCGGGTTACCCTAGCAGCCAGGCAGCCAGGGTTACCCGGGTAGGTGGGTTACCCTATCTGCGTGCTAGGGTTACCCTGGCAGGCGGGTTAACGTTTTCCCTTCTAAACACTCCAGGTAGGGTTAACCCGCCTACCCAGGTTAACTTTCTGATTGTTTCCAGACCCTTTGAGTGTAACCGCGCATTAAAGGAGCTACGCCACGGTTTGCGCATATTCAAGTTGAGCCTCAATTTTTCAAAATCGTTGTTTGTAATCCGTGTCAATCTTCTCCATCCTTAGCCCTCCTTGTTCCTTTATGGTTTATCATTATGTCTTTGGTGTTTTTCTATCTTATTAAACTGTCATTTTCAGGTTTCCTACCATTTAAAGGTAATTTTCATATGTGGACAAAATAACTCAAAATACGTGACTAAGCTCCTTTAAGTTGTCTCGGGTTGTGGGGTTAATCTATAAACTCTTGGTCTTCGGCCACCGTAGCTTGATTAAAAATATAAAACAAACAGCAATGATAAACATTTTAAAAACACGCATTTTATGAACTTGACGTTTCGTATGCTAGTCAACATACATTTTCAAAAGGTATAACCGTTAAAATGTTTTGGAAAGCTATTTATGCTGTATCAATGGCGGTCTGGAACCTAGACAGAAAAACATCTGCAGTAGAAATTTAAGACGTTTCAAACGGAAACTGTCTGTAAAGTAAACAATGGAAAAGCTTTCTTAGTAATTAAGTAAGAGGTTTTCACTGCTGACATTGGCATTCAATGCTGGCTGCAACTCCTGAATAAATAAGGTCTCCTTAATCTCGTAATGGTAGTCAGACTTGCCTGACGCCAAAATGTCAAAATGGTCCCATTTGATGTTGTGACCAGTTGTTTTAACGTGATCAGCAAGAGCAGAAGAGTGATCATGTTTCGCAAGGGCCTTGAAATGTTCCGTTTTCCGGTAGTAAAGTCTTCGCTTCGTTTTCCCAATGTAAAAATCATTGCAGTCCCTGTAACTAGCTTTATAAATGACTTTGGATAATTGTGATCGGTTGAGACGGTCCATGTATGGGAATTGAAGAAGGATTTGATGCGCCGGGTGTTTTGAAAATAACTCTGACATTAACAAAAGAGTAGAAACGATCTACGCAAGATTTTAGACACTTAGTAATATGATTACTATATATGGAGAACTATATAGGGTAATAAAATAATAACATCTTTTCGGGGACTGTTGTTACGGGTTCATTTGGCTTGTTCTTGTTCTTGTTCAGGACGTCATTGATATCAAAAGTGATGATGCCCTGAGGGTAGCCATTTTGCACCAAAAGCCTTTTGAGATCCTCGACAGTAGATTGTAACAATGAAGCGGTGGAGCAAATACGGAAGCAATGATAGGTTAGCGTGCGGACAAGGGTTAATCTACCTGTGAGATTTTGCTTGTAAACCAGGGCTAACTTTAGCCTTATAGCTAGGGTTAAACCGCTTGCTAGGGTAACCCTCCCTCCTTGTTGGTACCGTACAATATGGCGATGTTCATGAAAAATTCAATTTCTTGGAAATACAAGACTTAATTAAGACCCCTGAGGATCTTGCCGAATTTTCTTCTACATGAGTGTGAAATTTAAGGAAAGTACATAGTGGTACAAGTTTTTACACGTAGCAACGGCCATAGCAACGACTGTTTGACCAAAAATATAGATTAGTTTTAACATATATGAACGAAACTATTTAGAAAAAAAATTTTAAAGACATGCACAACTCGATTGGTATAATTAATTAGTTGTGAAAAGCTTTGCCTCGAATTGCCATCACGGGCTCACTCATTTCCCTTATGAAAAGGAATATTTCGCCACAACTGTGGTAACTTTTTACACTGAATAGAACAACCATTGCACCCCCTCCCCCGATATCCAATCTGCACCCCCTCCGCTATTTGTGGCTTGTTAAATGCTTAATAATTCGTGTAAGAAACTTAAAGGATATTTTTCTCAAATGTTTACTTTTGTACCGACTGACTTCGCGCCAACATTTCTACTTTGCAAGGGTTTTAAGTAGAATTCCTGCTAATCAAAGGCCAATAGTGTCTTGATGATATAAACCTAAAAAATCGTAGCATTTTAACGTCTGTCACGTGACATGAGATGATTTGTCCACTGAGTGTGGTATAAAATAAGGTTATTTCCAAATAAAGCCTGTAAAAAGCACTGAAAATAAGAGTTAACTGTCAAAACTTAGGTTCGTTGCACAGAACAAAAAAAACTTACACGATATGCTTATTTCACAGTAAAATCTTGTTTTGTGAAAGAGCAGGAAGTGTTGGCGTCAATACTGTAAAACACTACCTCAAAAGGCTGTGGTTGGTTTCCATAGCAACCATTTTGAGTAAAACTTTCAAAATTTAATTTCTCTTCTTGAGTGCAATAGCACACAATTGATCTTTCTTTACCATATTTAAACAAACTTTTTGGTCCATTTTACGGTACCATACCACCTTCTGGGAACGCGAAAACTGGCTTGCACTAAAAACGAATCGGAGCAGTTTTAAACGCCTCACAACTAGGTACTGGCCAAGTTCCATGACGCCCGGTGATACTTTTTGCCAAAATTTTCGACATGATGTATTCGATGTAATTTGGGGATCTCATGAGCCTTATCTTAATCAATGAATTAATGAATCTCTTTCCTCAATCAGTCTTTGTTTCATCACTGGTGATTTACTTTAATTAGCCAGTTTGCTGTTCAATAATTAGGTGGTAGACAAACGTATATATTCCAATCGTTAAATTTTGATGTAGACTTTGATCACTTGAAAGATTTGTGTGATATAGATACCTTCTTAAAACAAGCAAATGGAAGGTCGCCGTCGCAAACCTACGCTGATGAAAGAACGGCGTCAGAAAGAAAAAAAACTGAAAAGAAAACCTGGCGGAAGGAATTTCGTCGTAAACACCAGGTCATAGGTTTCGGCAAGACCGTGTAGTCAGACATAACTGAACGTATGAATATATCTTGAAATACCATGCACTCGAGCTCATAAGTGACTTTACTGTAAAATGCATTTAAGTAAGATGTAAAGATTTAACCAGACTGAGCATCAGTTTTAGGTGAGCGAAGCTCCTTACATATACGAAAGTTATTATTTTCTATCAATTTCTTGCTAAATTCAGGAAAAGCATTCTTATTCCATGATCCTTCTTTGAATACGAGGGGGTTACTCTCTTTGCAAAGAGATTAGGCTTTCTAAAGACTGTGAAGAATTTGGAGCACCAGCGGGATTCTCAGGAAGGCAAAAGGCGAAAGTTCATTTCTTAAATGATCAGTTTCAATGTATGGCTGTGAGACCTGGAAACTTTTAATTACGAAAACAATAGCAAAGAAACTGGACGCTTTCCATGCAATACAACTGAATGCATGACAGCATGAGCTGGGCGCATACAAGGACGTGACTGACAAGGTGGCCCCGGAGCATCCCTCACCAACGAATCCAGGATCTAGGAGATCATAGGAGTAAACAGAGCACGTGATGAGTGATTGTGATGAGTGTTATGTATAGCACCACCGCTGACCACGGTTCACGGTTGTTCAGTTTATTAAGACACGAGGTCTAAGTTTTGATCCAACGTGACGTTTGTGTCTTGAATATGTAACACGGTCATGATCAGAAGTTGGATTTCGAGCGCCACCGAATAGAACCTACGTACCGAGCGAATTCGAAATGGCTGAGGGATTAGGTAATTCGTCGTTCAACTGGCCAAGGATGAACTGAGCCGCATCGTACTTAGGTAAGGAATGGGAGCGGTTTTATCAACACTGCGCCGGAATCGGAGGACCGTGACTCATTAAATGGCCAAGAAGGAGAAAATCTGCAACCTTCTGAGTTTTGTCGATGTAAAAAGCCGGGGGATTTGCCTCACCTTTTAGTGGGAAACTGTGAAAGTAGGAGCAGGAGAAGACAAACAAGACGTCAATGAAAGAGACTCGACTGAAAGAGCCGCCGGAAATTTCAAAGCACACTTCGAAGCCAAGAAGAACCCGATAATGGCAGTAGTCAAGTTTGATCGAAGACGCCAGTTACAAGGGGAAACTTTGACTCCTTTGTCACCGATCTTAAGCTGAACATTTAACAATGAGATCAGACGTGGAAGATGGAATTGTATTAGACATATAGTAAGGAGGGACAGAGATAAACACTGTCTAATGTCATTCCCTAGCTATAGTCGGTTGGTTTGAGCTACACTCTTTCGTTTTCATAATTACGAATATGTTTTATAAGAATATCGTGGCTGAAATTTGTGATATTTTAAGAATACCTTAAGAATATTTTATAATTAAACCAGAGGCTGAGATTTTGAAACAAACATAGTTTTGTATGCTACGTTGAAAATTTGTCAATAGAATACAATTATGTTTTTAACTAAACAGTATAAAATTCTTCCTTTCTCTAAGCAGCAAAACTAGCCAAGAAGCAACAAAAACAGCATTAGCCGTACGTTCGACTGATGTTTATAACGCTTCTGTAAGAAGTTATGTACGTCATATCAAGCTTTAATGCTGCAGGCTGGCTTCTAAATTACTTTAAGACCATCCTGCCACCAAATATATCCGAAAACAGAAATGCCATCCGCTTTAATCTAAGAATATTCACAAGAATAATTTCAGCCTAAAATTGACCAAAAAATGGGAATATTCAGCCTCGGCCGTAAAAACAATAGTCTTATAAGAATAAAAAGAGTGTAATGTTCCATATCATCACTTTGATGAACATTTTTTGCCATATAAAACCCTTCCATCGATGTCGGATTTGTTTTACTATCGCCGCAGTGAACACATGTACAAGCTGTAGATTTGTTTCTTACACGTGCTGCTAGAAGATGTGGCAGACTTAGGCAATACGTTGTCTCAATACTGAAGTAACGAAACTTTTCGTTCTACGGTCTACGTCTTTAGAGGAACTCCCAATATATTTTCATTGTGTAAACCTGCTTCCACTTCATATGGTCTTCACTCTTTTGTTTTGCATGCAAAACGTGGAACCGATCTCTACCCCAGAAGTCTACTGTAACTCAGTCATTTCAAACGCCTCGTGAAAACAGCCTCCTTTCAGGCATGATTACTGATCACTGCACTCGGATTTGAAAGATAAATTTTGATCATGTAGACAAACAAAATAGTTTACAGTAGTTCTTGTTGTTTTTATATTTACAATGTTATTCTTCTCGAAGATATTAGCTTCTTAGCTAATCTGTAAATTCGAAATAAAATAAAAGTCATGTATATATGTTTGATGAATACAAACCGGAGGATATGGCCCAAAAGACTTTCCGTCTTGCAATGCAAAGTATTAATGAAGCAGTTTCAAACGGTCGTATCGATTATAATTCGTTGGCCCACCGATTTTCAGTCGACTGGCTTCATTTGGTGTAGATTATCTCTCGAGAGCGTAACATCGATCAGCCTCAATTACCACGACAGAAGTCAGTTTAGCGTATTTTCTTCAGCAACATTTAATGCTTTCGATCATCAATTCCTGGAGGGCGGTTCTGTTAGAGTCATGCTCCGCCGGATTCTAAGAAGTTTGTTGACTTTCGTCCTTTTTCGAATATAGTCGTTCTTTCTAGCCTGCTCATTGTATATAGTGCAGAAATTTAGCTTGATTTCTAGATCTACTTGACATACTGATAAAATTAAATTTATTGGGGTTTCTGGAGGAAGTTAAACTTCTCACGAATCAATCAATCCATTTTCCGTCCAAATTTTCATTTATTAACTGAATTCAGACGTCTTGCGACTTTTTTTCTCCGTCTAAACTTTCGCTCCGGATGTTGAAAATGGCGGAGCTAGATTTCCTGAGGTATCATTGAATCTATTCAGTACAGACAACTTCGGCGGCGCTAATCATCTAGTTAGTTTCACCAGCATCGCGGAACGATTGTATTTAACCCTTTGCCTTTTGGCAATCGGTTGGTTAACTTGATCTGTCAGTTTTTTAAGAAATTCTTGTTGTCTCATTCCCTGTTAGACTCGATGTTAAAACACTCGAAGAGAAGGATCGAAGATGCATGATTCTGACCACGCACACCATTGGGTGAACATAGACCTCTTCAAATAAATCACTAACGTTTCTGTATTTAAAAGAGCTCAGAGTTCCAAAATATCACTTACTTCGTTGAAGAGCTCATCGTAAGATGAACGGAAGAATTGTTGTGACGGGCGGTACAATAATTACGTTCGATATATCGACAGGGACTGTAATAACCACACCCCTTCGCTTCCGTTCTCTTGGCACACGATTAATTAATGTTGTAATTCTTCGGCACTTTGTTACAATGGTGTAGAAGTGCTTTGAGATTTTTACGTCTCTAGGTGGATTTGTCGTAGCCAGCGCTGTTTAGTTTGCGATCACGTCAAAAAACATACACACACCGCACACACACTACAGCCAGTAAAGCACTCTATGGCCAAACAGGACAAAGTTTGTAGTCACGGTGATCGTTTGAATCGGAGTAACTGCCTTCCGTTTACCGCTATCATTTATGTACTAAGTGCTTACCTAAATAGTTCTCGAGTTTTCGAGCCAGGCCGAACTTTTTTCAGCGCTAAAAAATCTTAAAGAGTATGCATCAGCAGTCGATAAACAGTAGAACATTTCGGAGGTTTACACCACTCTGTTAAAAAAATACCTATCCGTCAAAACTTGGCGTGACAGATTAAAACCTCAGTTAATAGTTCCGAGATTTGCTAACTTGGGCTAAAAGAATTCGTTTCATTGTCAAGCACCTCTTACCTGTTCATCTTCTAAAGCGGAGGACGCCATCATTTCCAATGAACAAATGTCTATAGATGAGATTCAAAGACGTGATACTGGTTGAGTGGTTATTAATACCTTTCCCCGTGAACGCCAAGCGTGTCAAGGTAATCGAAATTTTGACGTAGAAAGGGTCACGTAAAATGATATAAATAGCAGTAATTGGCTTATGTTAGAAATAATCGTGACATGTTTGTCAAAAAGCAACGTTATCATCACACAACTTTGTTATGAGAAAACACGTCCGCTTTGAAAGACGGGCGGGAAAACTGTTTTTACAATATTCATTTGTAGGACAATTTCTCAGTTATTTCTTGTAAAAATAGTGAATTGCCCACTTACGCACCCCTATGTTTTTATGCTTTCTTACAGATCTGAATAAAATCATTGAAAATTTCCGGGTGCGTCCCACGCCGGGTTGAACGTGCCTTAGCTGGAAATGACCTGGTTTACAGCCAAGGTTATCAGGGTTTTGTCGTGTATATCCCGCTTCGAACAGTTTAAATCTTAATTCCTGTCTGGGGTAAAAGACTGAAACGCTTCCTGTGTTGGAGGAAAGAGATTTCATCGCGTACACGCTTTACATTATGACTGTAAGATACTGGAACGATTCCAAGACTGAACGTTTCGAACGTGGTACCATTCATGTGCACTGCCAAGCCCAAGTGACAATTTTGACACTCGTTGGAATTTTCACTTGGCCTGGAAGTAATAGTGAGGTCAGCTGAAGGCGCTCAATTCTGTACTTCAAGTTACAGGCGTGGGTAACTGGCCTGGGTTGTTCGAAAGGTAGATGTTATCCACCGGATTAATCACTATCCAGCGGATACCGTGGTTTGTTTTGTTGACACTTATCCACTCGATAGTGATTTATCCCATGGATAGCGTTGTCCAACCTTCCAACAACAGGGACTAGGAGCTAGTTTCTCGAAGGTCCCGAAAAGTTTCCGCACCCGAAAAGCCGTAGCAAAATCTCAAACCTTTTAACTACAGCTGTTTTATTCATATATTGTTAATACGAACAGAGGTTCTCTTTATACAAGAAGTTTCGAAATTCAGGTGCATACACCTCTCTGTCTTTAAATACCGATTACCTAAAAATGGCTTTTCGGGCCCGAAAAGATTCCGGGGCTTTCGAGAAACGGGCCTGTATATGAGGAAAGACTGGAAAGAACGGGGTTACGCAACAAGCCTTGTCGTCGCAGTCTTGTCACCGGTTATAAGAAATTCAATGAAGTTTGCTAAGAATCTATCCTGTTCACAAGCACAAAATGACACATGGTTTCCAAGACTACGCCGTCGTTCTTGTGGCCATTCACGCAATCTTACCTCTCCAACGAAAGATTGCGTCATGTGCAACAAGAACGTCTGAATAGCTGTGGTAGGCTAATAATCGTTTCCCTGCACTTGGAGTTTGTTAATCCAGCTATTATTCTTGGCCTTTACATCTTGAAATTTTCTCGAAGCTATCACGAACTTTAACAACGCTCCCGCCAAAGGTGGCGTAGCTTTAATACCATATTTGACTGTCAAAGTTGTCACCGGCCGGGTGCCCTAGTAAGATTCAAGTGTCACGTTGACCTTGATGCTATACATTTTCTTACCAACAAAGCATTCCTTTTACACATTCAAACGCAATCCGTGATTAATGACAAGAAAAGTTTATTAATCCACAGCATGGAGAGCACGTCACTCATTTGTGAGTAAATTTAACCCCTGACTGGGGAAAACAATTATTGTATTAAATAAAACGGAAGTCTATTAGGGCAGTTTTCAATCGAGTGTCGTAAAACCAAAACTTGTAATCACTCTAGCCAATCACAAAGGACAGAGACGATACAATGAGCCAATCAAAACGTGAGGTAAACAAATGTAACTGACGGAAAACGCGCGAAAACGTGTGCGAACGAGTCACGATTGGTTTTGATTTACTTCTGATTGGATGAAAAAGTGGCGCGAGTTTTTTTTAAGCCAACCGTCATAGTAGCTAGTAAGCGCAAAACCAACTACTTTTCGACATTCAAATGAAAACCGCCCTAAAACAGTATAGAACAAAAGTAAATCTTTGATGTTTACTTATTCAAGGAATGTTACAATCATAGAACCATTCTGAGAAAACAAGCTGAAGAGGAGGGAGGGAGGGGAGGCGGGGGGGAGTAGGTGAGATGAGGTATGAGCAGAGTTAAAAAAATCTTGTTAATCACGTTAGCCCAAGTTCCTCTACGACTTCTAAACAGCATTGAGACTGAACAGAATAGGACATCACAAAATTACCTCATCACGTGCATGGGTTATCTTCTGTAACTGGCCCATCAAGAATATGAGCAATTCATTTCACTTCTCACCCTGTTTAAAGCCAGGCTTTTTGTTTCATCACATTGACAAATTTATCATAACCATAGCGGGTAAAACGCTTCTGAATAAAATGGTAAATCACTGGTTACTCATCAAAAATTTCGCACGAAAAAAAACACTTCACTCATTCTTGAGTAGTGCCTTATATGAATTATGTTACCTTGACAACCGTTTCTTCGCCTCTTGTTATTTGCGGTCACGCTTCACGTCACGCAACGTTTTGTAAACAAGTGTTGCGTGACGAAAAACGACTGCGAACGAGAAGAAATCGTGTACGAAGACAATCCAACGTATTTTAAAATAAATTTAAATATCATCAAAGCTACGGAAGGCAGACAAGGCGGACGGAACCTATGAGCCCAGACTACTCCGTCAAAATATATATTAAAGTTCAATTTCGTGAAACACGGAGGCACTCAAAGTTCTCGGTTACAACCAAATCAACTCGGTCATAGTTAACAAACGCCAGCGGTTTCGATCACTTAGCATGCGCCCTAGTAATGAACCTTGTCAATTCTTCACTCCCATGTGATTCATTGTTGTTTGATTTATATTTGTCCAAGTGTGAAACTTCACGTTTCGCTTTCCTCGTCAAACTGCTCTTCCGTGTCCTGTTCGGAGGGGTCTTCGTCAGCTAAGAGCGCCGAGAATTTACTTGCCGTGTGGAAGACCTGTTGAGAAGGAGGCAGCAGCTCGTAATCAGTTGCTGGAAGGAGACATTTTAAGCATCAAACGGCAATCAATATACCATTCCCCCTACGACACTTGCGCGCATGGAATTATGGTAGTTTTATTCATCACGCGCACGACATCTTCGAGGCATTGCATACGACTACCATGATTCCTTGCTCGCGCGTCTCATAGAGGGAATGGGGTATTCTTGCGCGCGACGGCTACAATAAAGCGTTCCGCGGCGACCTCTCTCGGGTTTCGTCCTCAAAGAAAAACCTGAATTCAGTGATCGGCCCACGCAATAAAAGGCCGCATACGTACAAAGGTGTACTTGAACTCCCTACTTCTAGAGTATGGTGCGGTTCTGTACACGGAAACAAATGCACATTATGGACGGGAAAAGCATACGAAAAAGCCGAAAACAAAAGTTAAAACTACAGAACGTGAGAGATTGTGCGAGGACAAATCGAATGAAAGGCGGGGCAACAGTGATCAAAATTGTGACCGTGATATAAACATTCAAAATAATTTTTTCAGTTTTTTTTTTTCCAATCCAAACAGTGAAACATTTTACGATAACTGTAGAAATTCTCGCGAGCTCATTGGCTAATTTTTATTGTCAGTATGCGGACAGACATTAATTTATAATTTATGCGATGAGTCAACGAGCGAGGGCGGACAATTTGACAATTTGTTACCGTAAAAAACAAATTGACGTCAGTTTTTCATGCGTCTGTCCCATTGCTGAAAATGAATTTCGTCATAACATCGTCAAAGCAGTCTACGGATCCACTCGGCTATCGCCACAGCTACTTTAACAATGTTATGACCCAATTCATGATCAATAACAGGACAGACGCATGAAAAACTGACGTCAATTTGTTAACTATACAACTCGGACAAACCATCACCATAGTGATACCTCGTCCCTTTCACCATCTTTCATCACTGCCAATTCAACATCGAATATTCCTTTACAATATATACAGTGGGAAGTAGAAAGGTGGGAAGAACAAAGAACATCATGAAATTACAAATTCTCAGATCTAACATTTAAAGCAACGCAAGCAATTAGTAATTAGAATTAACAATCTATTAGCACCCACCGGCTGCGGGTTTTCCTCGTATTTCTTGGGCTCAGCGGGTTTTCTTTCGCGCTTCTCTTTCTTGACTCCTCTGCCACCTCCTCTTTCTGTATCATTCACATGTGGCCTCTCGCTTCTGTCTCCCCGGTCGGGACGTATCCCTCTTCCTCTCCCCCTGGGGGGCCCGCCTCCCTCTCTGGACTCTCTGAAGTCCTTCTTAGGACCTGCTGGCTTGCCAAAGACACCCTTCCTATCTGGGGACGTAGGAGAGGTCGGAGATGTCACTGTCATACTGCTGCTGTCCACATTGATCTCCACCCTGCGTTCCTCTGTGGGACTCTTTGGCTCAGTCTTGTCAGCGTTTGCCGTCGATGCTGCTTTCTGTTGCTCCATTCGTCGAGCCCACACATTCACGGCTGGAGGAGGGGCGTCTTTCGGTGCCTCTTTGGGAACATCTTTGGACTCTTTGCCATCTCCCACTCGCGGGCTTTCACGCGGTGGAGTCTCGCTTTCCTTGCCAGACATTCCCTCGTCACTAGACCTCGCGCTGTCACGACGGTTGCTGTCCCGTCGTTCCTTTGGGCCCCGCTCTCCGTCGCTTGATCGATTGCTGTCTCGCCGCGCACGACCGCTGGGGTTTCGCGGCCACTCATCGCGTTCTCGTCGCTCCTTCTGTTTTTCTTTCTCCTGCTTTAGCCTCGCCTCGTCTTCGAGCTTTTGGCGAGCGAGTTTCTCCTCGATCTCTCGCTCTTTAGCGGCCGTGTCAACGGGTTTCGCGCCGCCAAAGACAGAGCTGCCCGACACGGGTTCATCTTTGGTTTCTTCTACCGGTTTAGTGCGCGGCTGGAGTTGAAGTCTTGGCCTCTCTTTAACTACAATTCAGACCAAAAAAAACAGTTTCAAAATCAAACAAACAATTCCATTTATGTACGTAGAATTTTAGCAAAGTTATGGTCACGCTATGATCGAACTTCGCAAACAGACGCACGTCTACCGGGACACAGCAAAATTCTGTCTTTTGTTCTCAACGTTACTTATGCTTCAAGGTACGG
>Ga0126339_10002724_pt1 | contig 12725 bp, 20 predicted proteins | sample OrbTmetagenome_2_FD_92532 | JGI IMG/M metagenome (GOLD analysis project Ga0126339, IMG submission 92532) | Coral microbial communities from Petempiche,Puerto Morelos, Mexico - Orbicella T R C metagenome | ecosystem: Host-associated > Invertebrates > Cnidaria > Coral | place: Petempiche,Puerto... | reverse complement strand
GATGAACCAATGGTATCCTGAATATTTTCGGTTAACCTAACCTGAGAAATATAAAAACTAGTAACAACCCAATTAGTTCCAGACAAAGGCCTTCTTATAATAATACCTTCATTTCTTTCTAAGGTATATGAAGTCAATCCGGCTATGGTATCACTACCTGATCTATTAATCACTAAATTGGCTGTACTAGCTCTATTATTGACAAAAGTAAAACCAATAGCTGTGCTTGCTGGAAAAGTCGATAACTCACTTAATGTAATTGTTTGATCAGTTGTTCCTGTCGCTTCACCTAAAGTAACAAGGAAATTGTAAGTTGTATAGTTGGTTGTACTAATCGTTAGATTAGTAGTCAAGCTAACAGGTTCAGCAGCACCTGCTCCTACCTGCTGCTGTACATATTGTTGTGTAGCTAATGGTCGGAATGTAACATTTGATTGAACAGATCTAAAATAAGGTACAAATCGAGTGGCCACAGTAGAACCCAGTAATCTTGCACCTTCTAAAGTAATGTGTACTACTTCACTAGGATTTAATAATATGCTATTACTTAAATTTAAAGTTGTATCATTACCTACATCAGTACTTTCAAAGTTAAATTGAGACATGCGGGTAATCTCTGCACCATTGGCATCATTAGCACGCATGGTAAATGAAAAAGTACCTGCTTCTGCTGGTCGCACTACTAATCCAGTCCACAAAACAGTTGGGTCGGAAGACCCAAAGGTATATGTATAACTATAAGGATCAGAAGGTTGTGTCTCATCAAAAAGTAACTGCTGGTCTACCTCAGCCATCGCTGCAAACTCATAATAATTGGGCAGTGAACTACCAGTGCCGGAGGCATAAGTTTGGATAATACCTAAGCCTTTCTGATTATTAGCAGAGTTTGTTGCACCAATACCATGATTAGCACTATCAATTAATAAATTACCAAGTAATAACGATCCAGGTGGTAAGAGTAACGTTTTTGTACTCACTATCCTGTTTGCTTCTTCACGTAAAGAAGAAGTAACAAACTGATTGTTGGTTACTTGTGGTATGGTACCATCAGGCAGCATAACAGTACCAGCCATAACAAGTGAATTATTATAATTCAAATAACCTATTAGGGCATTGGTAATACCATAACTGACATATTCATCAAATCCACGTCTAATTATTGTTGCATAATTAGCAATCCTTTGTTCGTTTGTAACGGCCATTGCTGTTGAAGTCTCATATTCATAGCGAAAAACTTATTGTGCCCACCCAATCAGAGCAGCGGTGACTGTAGTACCTGTAGCAATTATTTCAATACATTTTTCTTCCAACCACATGCCTTGCATAGCTGTGACACGCGCTGCCGGAATAAAAAAAGTTTCAGCTGCTGTCTGGCCAACCAATCTAACTGTTATTGTCCCACTTCCTGTTGGACAAATATAAAAACCCTCACGGGCAAATCGATTTGTAGGTACATAACCTGAACTGATATCTTGTTCAGTTGTCTCTCCATTACTAATAATCCAATCAACTGTATTGCCAGCAAAGTCAACTATTCTTACAGGTTGATTTCCTCTTTGTTTAGTCATGTTAAACCGTAAAGGTTCACAGCGAATAACATATCAAAAATAACTCCTTTTTAAGCTTTTAACAAGTTAAACCTCAAAATTTTGCTTACCGATCTGAATTTTAACTTTACTTTTTCGTTCAACTAACGTATCCGGTGTAACAGTAATGTAAGCGTTCTCTTTTTTATTCCACTCTTGTCCCTCCAAAACAGGACGTATATCACATCTACAAAAGGGATGTTCTGGTCCAACCGTTGCCCTCCACTGATCTTTTGGCAAACCAACATTACTTCCATTAGCGTATAACTGATCTAACGTGAATGTGATAGGTTCGCTACCAATTCCAGCAGTCATATGTAAGCGAATGCACCATCTGCATGCTCCCGCGTAAGTTTCCTTATATACTTTTTGTTCTGTACCGTGTTTTTCTGCTATTTGAGCAGCCTTACCTCTATTGTAAATGTCTTGTAATTCAGTATCTACAATTTTCCCCCAATCCTTTGTCCAATCGTTTAACTTTCTACCTACATTGGAAACAATTGTTTGTAAATTACGCCTATCTAAAACTGAGGCTTGCAGTTCTTCAGATAAAACTTTTTCATATTCTAACCGAGTCGCTTGATCTTCCTCTACGATTATATCATTTACGGACGATTTAACGCGCTCTCCAAAACTTTTGATATGATGGTAAGTCTTTTGTTTTGCAACTTCAAATTCTGCCTTCTCACGGCTTGTTAATGGCTCCCATTGTTTAGACTTAATATGGGAAACAAAATTCTCATAGGTCACTAATGAAGCTTGATGTTCACTTAACAATGCCGCTAACCTGCCCCAAAGAAATGCTTGCAAAAAGGGAGGATATTTGTTAACAACAGTATCGATATTTATTCCATATTTGCTCAGTAATCGGATATCAGCTGCTGTCAATCCATCCTCCCCAAGATTATAACCAACCAAATATACTGATTGTATATCAATTAGTTCTAATAATTGCTCTATTTGTTTTTGTGTAAAAATCATTTTTTCAAAAAAACATGAAACAAAAAATGATGCTGAAAAATAAAATGGTAATTAATAAAGTCTGATAAATTGGCGTTGGTAATTTATTAACCCATTTATCCCAAACGCTATCAGTCTTACCCCTGTAATATATAGGTAAGTATCTCAATAAATTATAAACAATATTAAATAGGTAAATACGTATACATACATATAAAACTAAGACTTGCCAAAAGCTTGCATCTGAAATTGAATAAATATATATCAATACAAAGAACAAAGCTATGTTAGCGCTTTCAGCCAAGTGTGAACGTCGCTTGTTGGTGTCAATAAACGCATCTGACAATGCATCACACGCAACTAACAAAACCAAAATGATATAAATTAAAAATATCATAGCTATTCATTTTGAAAATCATCAACACACCAAATAGGTGTTTTATCACCCACATATGCCTGATGAATATTAAAACTAAAATATTCCAGCGCTTCATCGTATTCCATTTCACGACAAAGAATGTCAATACATTTATTCATCGAATAAATTAATCTCATTTGAGTTTCGTCAACTCCAATAATGGCTTCGTTAAAACCATCAGCTATTAAAAATTCAACATCCGGATATCTGTTAAATAAATCATCTAAGTTTACCATTTATCCGACTTTTAATGATATCACAATAAGCTTCCTCTCTTTCAATAAGCACTGAATCAAATCCTAAATTTTGACAGGCTAAGCCTGTAGTACCACTACCCGCAAAACAATCAAGAACAGTTCCCATGGGTGGTGTGATTAATCGCACCAAATATTCCATTAGTTTAATCGGTTTCACCGTTGCATGATCGTTGCCTTCACCTCGTTCGCTGCGTGATGCTTTTGCTGCATATATAAATCGACTTGGTTCTAACTTTAGTTCCCCCTTTTCCTTTGTGTTCTTTTTGATGTAGTTTTCTATGGCATGCTGTACAGACCCAAACAATATTAAAAGGTTTTTTATAGTCAGGATGGTGTCTGTGTTGTCCCATATTTCCACAAATGACACAAGGTTTTGGATTAGGATACATCTTTTGTAATTGCCAATATAACCCAGAATAAGATGTAATTCCTCTTGGTTGAAACCCCATATCTTTATTCCGACAAGAGCGAGAGCAATACGTGTTGCGCATAAGTCGCACAGATTTCCCGCACATTTTACATTTCGGACGAACTCTTCGTTAATGATTGGCAGAGCATTCTTTTGAACAGAATATTCGATTATTCGATTTATAATTGTAAAATTTCTTGCCGCATTGTTTGCAAATAATTTCTTCCATAAACTCAAGTTATCATTATCATATTGAACATCCTCACAAATAGAGCATGATGGATTTTCAATTTTTTTAAAAAATCGTGCTGCACTACCTTTTTTATCTCTTATCTCTGATGATATTCTACCATAAGGATTATATATGCCGTTTTGACCTGTATGGCTTGGTTCTGTTCCTTTAACAGGTGCTTGCGCCCCGCAATTATCAGGAAATAAATCAAGCACTAATTGATGTCCATCGTGTATTACATTAGCAGGGTACCTTCCTTTTTCTGAACTTGACACTCTTTTACCACTATAGCCACCTTCATAAACATTCTTTGCCATTTTTGCAGATGACCAGGTACCATTTCCACCTAATCGTTTATCATCAATCTCCTTATCTATTCCTATACGACAATCATCAATATTAATAGCTCCTGTACCCCATTTTAATACATTGGCCGCAATGGTCTTTTCACTAATTGGTTTTCTTGCAAGCGTGAACAACTCCTGTGCTGGTTTTAAAGCGGTGCCCCATCCTTCATACTCGGAAGAACCAACTGTAATATCTTGTATCATACGTTTTTTCTTACCATCCCGATAAGCATTACTAGTTATGTCGTGACCAACATCTCTACGATCTACCACCTTTCTTTTATTACCCTGTAATTTATCGACTGCTTTACCAACGTCTAAGGATTTTGGAAAGCCAGAACCATAAATCCAACTTACTATATCTCGTATTTCAAAACCAGCATCTTCAACATTAACAACCATACGGTGTTGTGTTCTTGTTCCACAAGCACAAAGCATATGTCCACCTGGCTTTAATACTCTAAATACCTCTTTCCAAAGATCAACAGTAGGTACGTCATAGTCCCATTTCTTAGACATGAAATTAATTCCGTATGGCGGATCTGTAACCACTGAATCAAAATGATTATCAGGGTACTGCTTTAGCACCTCCAAATTATCGCCATTTATGACCTTACAATCTATCCCATCATTGACTCATTTTTCTCATCGTGTTCTTAAAAAATTCACGCTTTTGCTCTTTACCTTTTTGATTATAATGAGCGTTGGCACGTTTAGTCAATATCTCACGTTTCTTTTCATCCGATGCGCTGCTAAACTTACCATAGGCAGGAGCACCTTTTGAATAATCGATTTGAGGCTTAGGTATCTCTTCAGTATCATATGATTTACAATGGTAACACTGATATTCACCAATTAACATGTATTGGCCTCTAATGAAACCATGTTTATGTACTGAAACAAAAAATGTTTGATTACAATTATTACATTTAAAATTATTAGCCATGCGTTTCATTTTTTATATAAACCATGTCATTCCCCTCTGATTTTTCTTGTTCAGAACTTTCATCACATCTGGATTTACGCTTTTCAACTATATCGATGAAATCCTGACATATATTATTAGCTAACTTCTCTACTTCCCCCATGGTTAACAATTCGACAAAATTACTTTGTGGATCAACTCGATAAAGATGTTCATAACATTCTTTTTTTGAACGTCTACCAGCATGACAATCAATTACTGTTACAAACCAACGATGCGCCTGCATGTAATCAATAAATTCCACCTCAGTAGGAGGCGTGTAGAACATCTGTTTAAAAAAATGAGTAATGCCTAATGCATCAATTTTGTACTGTTCTAATAAGTAATACATACAAACTTTATACAAATCATAAAAATCGAGCAAACATTCAGCTATGATATCATTTCTCAATTTATGATTCATCATATCATTTAGGGTGATCTTTTGTGTTAATATACCTTGTTGATAATGTACATTCATCATATCAACAAATTCATACATTTCATCTTCATCATAAGGCGCATTAATTGTTTCATATAATACTTCAATCAAAAAATAAGTGTTAAATCCAAGCACTATATGATCAGCAATGATTAGCTTATCAAGCTTATTATTTTTAATGTCACGATGAAATTTCATTTATCTTTTTTCATTGCAACCATCTGTTGCGTTAAGGCTGATATCATTCGATTAGAGGCATCAGCAAAACTTTTCTTCATCTGATTCTCATAAGGCACTATGACCTTTGGAAAACGAGGAGGATCAATAACCTGTGGGTCTGCTTTTCCATATACTGGACGTATTTTTTTTATATCTATTTTTTTCATCCACTAAAAATTAACAATCCAGTCAAAGCACCAATGGCTCCTAACATTATCAACTCCCATTTTTTCTTATCTTTAAGTTTCTTTTTGAGCTTATTACTCTTATCCTGTTCAGCTAAAATCAACTCATTTATTTTACTTGCATGTTGCTCATATTTATTGATTAACTTATCTCGTTCAGCCACTTGCTTACTAAGTTCATGTATCATTTTTAAATATTGACGATTTTGATCAACCATAATACTATATTGTGATTCAATAAATCGCTTTCGGCTTAGCTTAAAGTTTAACTTTATCGTCTGCTCAATACTTATAGCAATACATGTATCACCCTTAAATTTTATCTTTTTCGGATAAGAAATTTGACAAAAGCTCAACGTGCTGATCAACATTAAGAGTATCAAAACCAGCAATGATTTTTTCATATTTTGATTGATTAGTTTCCAGCTTCTTTTTATACAAACTATCGTTGAGATCAAATTCTTTTTTTAAAGATGCATATGCATCAACTAACGTATCATGCGTAATAGCAAATCGAGCATATGCATCTTGCCAATCGTTAAGTTCTTTGTTTACTTCTTTAATCTCCCATTTTTGATTAATTAAAGAGTAAAACTGAAAACCTATAACGAATAATAATAAAATAATAACGCCTCCTTTTAACGTTTTCATTTATCGTTACTGAAAAATTGAGTTAATACTTTAACCACAGCTAAAATGCTACTCATCCAGAATATAACTGTCGTTTGCATATCTGGTTTGATTGGGCTAGTCTCGATAATACCGATTAATACCGGAATTAATACTAATGCCAAATCGCCTATCACCTGCCATTTTTTTGGCGTTGATTTTGAATAATTTGCTAGTTTAAAACTCATAACATCAAAATTTATTTAAACAAAGTCTGATTGATATATTCTTTACTTGCTTTTATTATCGGATCATCAGGTTCTGATTTCGCATACTGATCAAATGGATTTGCTTCTTCTTCCGGTATTTCACCATTAGCCATCATTTCGGCATCTGTTTCATCAGCTATGCCATTCATCTTAGCACCACCAAAAGTTTTGATTTGTTCCATGGCCACAAATTGTGGATTTAAGATAGTATCATTTTCAGGATCGTATGGCCTACCCATGCGACGCTCAAAAGCATACTCAAAACTAACAATACCAGCATCCAATTCCATTTTGGCGACTTTGGCCGCTTGTTCCCGGTCCTCATTGTCGACCCCAGTAAATATAAATTCGAACCGATCATCTAACTCACTTATGATGTATTTATTGATTATTTTTTCCAGAAACTTAAGCAACGGAGCCAATCCCTTTTTCTTACTATGTTGCAACCTCTCTTTTTGACCCCGTTGCCCAAACATTTGTTGAGACTGTTTAAAATTAAATCCAAGTTCACTTGGATCAATTGTATATACTGAACAAGTTAAAATGAGTAAAAATTCAACCCAACCATGAAACTCCATATCTCTATTTGAATATTGCAAATCAACCCACTCTAAATCAATACCTTCGAATACTGGTATTCTATGTGAATTTTGCACCGAAGTCATCATTTGACGCCAATTGTTACGAAATTCCTGTAACGTGGTATTGTTAGTTCCCGGCGTTTTTATATTAATAAATCCTTTAGGTTGTGAACCCTGTTTAAAGAAGTTACCATTGTATTGCATTCCCCATAAAATCCAGGTCATGATATCAATCAAAATTTCCTGTTCACTCACACCATAACCATTAGTTCTAATATTTGAAGTTTTATTGCGAACACCATAACCAAGTTCCCAAGGATAGAAAACAATAGGATCCTTTGTCATTGGATTTTTCAATATCTGACTATTCCAGACTTGAGCAAATCGAGGATAATAACCATTTAACTTCCATGCTTTCCACTCTTTCTCATATCGTGGATCAGCACAATCAAGTAAACGAATTAAACTAGCATCAACCGCCGTATACTTCTTTAAATTACCTAATCGATCTCTGATGCATTCAAATCCCAATTGATCTAAAATAAGGCTGTCTCTGACAATTTTACGCATAAAATCATTCAAGTCATCAGTGGCATCCCATTTACTATTTTCGCCCCCGTATTCCAGAAATTTAATAAGATATTCTATTTGCTTCTGATCTCTATAACTATATTCAGTCACAGACTCCGGCTTGGCAAAAACGGTACGCTTACGTTTAATCGTATAACCCTCTTTACTCTCATCAGTAGTGAAATTTAAAAAACGTTGAATTTGCTCAGTCCGTGTATTAACAATGGCTTTACTAATAAAAGTGTTACCCATTCGTTGCAATACATCGAAAGAAACACCTTTTAACGATTCTTTATATCCTTGACCAGTGTGAAACCAGTTATCAGGCAACCACATATAACTACGCGGATCAGGAACGGATGATTTAACTTTTTCCAGATAATTATTAGCTTTTATTATATCAACTATATTATCACCTGTTAAACTATCTTCCAAAATCAGGTTTTTCTGCAAATTCAAAGCTTGTATTTGCTCATCAATTGATTGTAAATCAGGCTTTGAATTTTGTATATGTGTCTTATTACCTGAAGACTTTTTCTTACGTCTTGACATTTAATGAACACAAAGGTTCATAGCGAAAAACTGGATTCATAATATCTTATGAATCTGGTGCAGAAAAATTATAAAAAGTCAGATCATGAATACCACCATGATCTTCAGTAGCTCCTGTATTAGTAAAATAACCATTACTAATTAAAAGAGCGTAATTATTATCTGCTGTTAAGTTTGCAGTTGGATTAATTGTCGCTGCCGTTGTTGATACCGTTATCAGTGCACTGTCAAATTGATAAGTTTCAACAATAGCATTAGTTGTTAAATTAATCAATTCAACTACTGGGCCAGTTGCTGCCGCTTTTGCAACATTTTCCGTAAATGTCAGCACAATGTTACTAGTCAATGCAGCTGCTGTGCCTCCTCTTGCAGGACTGTATGTAATAATACGTGGCGGGTCGTGTAAAGTTGACTTCAAATCATCGTCATCAAATTCAATTAATTTATAACCATGATCAGTTGCAAATTCCATTAATTCAAATCTCGTGATCTCCTCTGGAACAATGTTTAATCCATTAGCCACATCAAAATCCGTTTGATTCCTAACTTCAGTAATGTGAAACGAGTCGGGTATAACCTCCGCGCCAGTAGCATTCAATGCAATCACACCATCAGTAAAAACTTCAAAATCATTTGGATCGTCACCTTGATATCTATATACTAAAGCCATTTTATTCGTAAAAAATGGTACATAGCGAATAACATGACTAATTTACAATGAATGCTTTAGAAAAGCAAAAAGCCACTATAAAAAGTGGCTTTTTGATTAAACTAATACCAGAGGATAATCTCCAAATTGATGCATAATATCTCTTGCTCTTTGTTCCGTAAAATATAATTTATAATTGTAACGAGAAAAAACAGGATATTTTTCATTCAATGCTTCACGATCCTTAAAATTATATCCAGCTAAAAACAAATCTGAATTATTATATTGCAATCGATACATTCTACGTATTTCCATGTTTTTTAACAATTCAGTAAATGACCCTTGCGATAATTTTAAATCACGCGTTAACTTATAATTAGCTATAATATCACCATCGAATATCCGACTCATAAATTTCAAATTAAAATTATGAACGTATGCTGATAATGTATAAAGATTATCCATGATTATCGTGGGTTTTTCAGGATTACCTATTATCCGTATATTTTCCTCTATTTCAGAAAAAAAATTAATTAAATACTGATTTCGCCTCGCACAAACTTCTTTTTTATTTTCGAATCTGTTAGGGAAAGTTTTTTTTAATTCTTCTCTGTATCTTCTTTCTGCTCTCATCAAATACTATAAGGCCATTCTTGATTTTTGTGTTCTATATGACGTTTATGCAAACCTCGATCACTATGTGAATATGCTTCTAAATTAGCAAGTGTTGCTGTTACACTGTTACCAATCCAACGATACGCTATTCTACTTTCCACTCCTGCATACAATTTCTTTAAATTAACACTGTGACGCATTAAACCTTTAAAAAGTGCACTTACAAATCTTGGGTTTGTTGCACCTGTAAGCCCCATTTCTTTAAACTTATTTATAATCTTAGCTAATGCATAACCACGTTCTAAATCTTTAATTTGTAATCGACCAAAGAAAAATCCTTTATTTATAGCTACACCTGTTGTTCCTGTCAAACAAATATGACTGGCTATTGATGGCAAACCTGTTTCTTCCATAAACTTTTCCATCTTTTCATATTCCCCCTTGCCCTGTCGTGCATAAAACTTCACATAATCATGTGGCATCCATTTTTTTGTGTTTTGTAATGTAGCTAATGTATCACTTGAAGTATAAATTTTAACAGCATCTAAATCATCTACTATTGTAAAATAGTAAGGTTTTTTAAGTATTTTACATGATTCTAAACGATGCTGTCCATCTAAAATAATCAACTTATCTTTCGTCCTGATGACCAAAGATATTGTGATTAGAAAATTCTTCTTCATACTGTCAACAATCCGCGCAACATTGTAAGGATCTACGTTACGGTTTTTCTCATCATATGAAAACATGTTATAATCATGCGTCATAAATACTTTACCGATTTCTTTCATTTTAATTTTTTATTAAGGTAAATAATAATTAAACTCTAAATATTCGGGAAACGAATCAAAATATAAATCTTGTTTTGTCCAGATACGCATTTGACTCGGTTTATTATTTGTGCTACGACTAACCAACCAATCCGCTTCTATTATATAATGTGGAATTTTATTAACACGTTTTTTTTGTATGTATATCCAAATGACTAGTGCCAATGTGTATATAATTGGCTTTTTCAACAAAAGGTTCTTCTGTTGGTCCGAACATCATTCCTATTCTACCTGCAACCAATTTTTGTGTTACCCAGCAACCAATCACCCAATCAGGCTGATATTCCTTAAAAGCTGCATTAGCAGTCATATTTATGACATCAGGAGGGTAGGCAATATTACATTTTACACCTGCCATTTCATGCAATTGATAATAATCACTGGCACGGGGATCTTCATGCACTTTCCTATCAATAATAGGGATGTTTAAAGCTCTCCCTAAAGTTCCTACACCACAACATATCTCTATGCTATTTTTACCTTTTATTAAATGAGCTATAAAATCAACAAGTTCGTGAGTAATAATTTGGTATACACCTTCCAAATTACACGCTATTGACCAAGCATCCTTAGAAAACATTTGGTAAAATTCTAATGGAACAGGCTTACATTTATTCCATTGCTTCATCAATATTAATGCTTCGGGTAAATATGCATTGTCAACCTGTGATTGATTGTTCTTATGAAGATGACTTATTTTTCTTTTTAATGACATTACTTCTTTTCTAAAATAGTTACTATCATTTTATCTCCATCAATTACATATTTAGTATCTTTCAATACTTCTATATGCTGTTCGAGTATTGAGTTTAAGCTGTTTTGATGTTTTTCAGCTTCACTCATAAACATTTTAGCGCTTTGATAAGCACTCTCTTTTTGTTCTAATAATTTTTTGACTGATTGTGTCAGATGTTCAGGAATAGAAAAAGAGTTTCCTATAGGATTATTCATCGTTCAGCTTTTTGATTTATTTATTATCGTCTATTAAGCAAACATCTAATGCACAAACCCGATATTTTTCTTTTGTCGTTAAATCAACAATGATTAAATCCTGTCTGATGTCTACTGGAATCATGCCTTTTGCATTAAATAATACATCTTGATCTGTAGCAACAACTATATAGTATTCTGGTGGATTGACTGGGTGAGCAAAATCTTGTTCATAGGTAGTTAGAGAACCATAATTCCATACTTTAATACGATCACCCATAAACTTATCGCGTAAGTCTATATTTTGTAAGAATTCATGTACTAACTTTTCGATGAATCCTTGAAACTTTTTAGTCTGAGAGGTTGGTTTAATTATCATTTGTTAAAGTTTGGTAAAAATTTGTTTTATTCAAATATGCTAAATTTATATAAGATAACAAAAATTGCCTTGTTTATTTTTTTATTTTTATTATGTGCAAGTAACTATAAATAAAAAACGCATGATTTACATCATGCGTTTTCATTCCTTAACGTCCATTTATCATCCATTCATCAATTTCATCTTTTTTGAAAAATAATTTCTTTCCCTTCTTATGAAATGGTATCGCCTTATTATGTACAAATTGATATATACTCTGTTTTGCGTAATTAATGTAAGTAGCCAACTCTGTTACATTCATGATGCCAAGTTCAGTCTTAGCATCAACCTTAACGGGAGTTTTTTTTACTGCTGGTGGTTTCTTTACATTTTTATCATCTTGAGGATAATCTAAAATAGTATCCTCCATTGGTACACTGCTTGCACATTTTACTTTAGGCTCATCACCATAAACAATTTCCTTGATATTTTTCTTGGAAAGTTCATTTATTTCACCATCGTAGACCTCAATCGTTTTTTTTATAATATTGACGAGATCATTAGAATCAATTACTATGTAATTGTTGTTAATCAAATTGTTGGACATATTTTACCGTTTAATGTTTATTAATTTGTTTACCATCAAATATACATTTATTAATTCTATTTGTAAATATTTTGCATCATTTATTATTTGCTTAATCCGTTTTTTATTTACATTGCAATTATTAAATTTTATTTAG
>Ga0126339_10002723_pt1 | contig 12726 bp, 7 predicted proteins | sample OrbTmetagenome_2_FD_92532 | JGI IMG/M metagenome (GOLD analysis project Ga0126339, IMG submission 92532) | Coral microbial communities from Petempiche,Puerto Morelos, Mexico - Orbicella T R C metagenome | ecosystem: Host-associated > Invertebrates > Cnidaria > Coral | place: Petempiche,Puerto... | reverse complement strand
TTAACCAATCGTCAACAGGTAATCATGCCTTCTCTTGATTACTAAAAATGCCCTCGATTAAGAAAAAATGCCCTCTCTCTCAACCAATCAGCGCTCAGTAATTTTGCCCTTTATTGATAAAAGATCTATATCAGGCACATATAAGCTTCCAAAAAGAGTGTTCTGTTAATTATGTAGGAGCTCCTCGTCTTAAATATTATTTCAAGGCATCTTCCTTTCTTAAATTTTCCTAGAAAAGATCTCGCTATATATCTGCAAGCAATAAATGTGAAACGTCAGTTGGAAGCGGGGAGTGTTTGCAGTGAAGTGTAGATCTTCATTTTATTTAAACTAAACGACCCACATAAAGTTGTTTTCTAACTACAGTATCATCCTTAATTGCACTAGTCGAGGTAGTTCCTTAAATCGTATTTGTTTTCATAGTGACGTTAATCAAAAAATCAATGAAAATACCTTGAAAACAGGGGTATGACTTGCAGTCATCAGTGTTGATCTCACACTCCTTTCCTGTAAATCCAGGTGGACAGTTGCACGAGTAAAAACCTGATCCCCTTGGCTTTAGAGGAGAGCAGTTTCCATTATTCCGACATGGACAACGTACCAGAGAAACACTGAAAGTGAAGGTGGAAGAAGCCTGGCAGGTGTCCGTTGCTTTGAGCTGGAATGTGGTGGTTTTGTTCGTCGTGACGGTCCATCGAAAAACATTATCCGTCATCACGGCTTCTTTTGGGTTCTCGTCCGTCAATGAAATTGTGACTGGTATGTCTTCTGGGTCGACTGCATCAAACATCAACTCCAAGGTTTCTTGATATAAAGCAAAGTACTGAAATTGCGAACTAATCTTGGGTGGAAGGTTTTCTGCAATATCAGGTAAAAGTCAATGTTATATCTGTATAGGTATTTACAATGAATATGTAAAGGAAAAGTAAAGGACAAAAACAAAAAAAATAAAAATAAAAAACAAAAACAAAAACAAAAACAAAAACAAAACAAAACAAAACAAAACAAAACAAGAACAAAACAAACGTTTTCGACATCATGTTATCTTCAGGGTAAAAAGCCGTCCGCTACTTGCAAAATTTATATGTTAGGAAATTCCCGGTGGGAACAATTTCGCCCTATAACAGCAAATTTGTTTACTTAAGCTGGGTTGCCATTGTTGGATCATTAGGCCAGTTAGGATTCCTCGCTTGTGAAAAGGTTAGGCCCGTGCAGAGTATGCGCCAGCTAAAAGAATGCGAAGGGTTCTCGCGTAGGTGATCGGCAGGTTCAGAGTCGATGCACGTGTTTGAATGTTCCACAAATCGCACCTGCACATTCCTCATGGTCTCACCGATGCAGCTGTCACCACAAGAACTGTCTCCAAAAAGGAAACCAGGAATCAAAATATAGTCTTCAGGTAAAGGTTTCAGAAAACTGTTCACTGTGTGGGAAATAAAACGCTTTAGGTATCCCGCATTTAGAAAGGTTGTTTCAATTAGTTTGACATAGATGTCAATTTCAGAGGAGATACTTCTGGAGCGCACCATTGAAACAATTTCTTTTCCATTTGATGGGGATTACAGATTTCTAATGCTTAGGTAGTTTAACTGGTTTCTTCATTGTAGGCTTTGAAGTTGAACTTGTGAAAGTGAAAGTGAAAGCAGGGTCCAAGAAATGGTCGGCATTTTGCTCAACAATGAAAACGATGTTAAGATTGTAACTGTTCAGATGCTCGAGTAGATCATCAGGTTTGCCTTTTTTTGTTCTTGGAAAACCAATTATCAACACACTGGTCGTAGAATGTTGGGTTAAAGGGTCGAAAAACGTCGCAATCCAATGTGGCCATAGATATATTTACAAAGATAGCAGAAAAATTAATGAATTATTGACGAATTTTACAACTTGATTAAAGAGCAAGCTCGTGTTATGTTAGAGTACTCCACTCAAATCTAAATGAAAAGTCGATACATGAATTATTTTTTATGCACAGGAAAGAAGAAAACGGGGCGAAAATGGTCTTCATTTTGGCCGATTCCATTTCTTTATTTATCTTTGCACGCAGCAAACCATTCTATATATTTGTCAAAACTCTCATCAAGAAATTTTGCTCGAGGAAAGCATTTAAATAAATCTCGACACCAGAAACGTTTTAAAATGAAAGTTGTACGGAACCAGTTTATTGTCGCCAAACCGCTGAAAAACACTCTCTAAAATTGCCGCTATATATTACTTTAATACCTCGAAAAGTATATACCGAGCAGTTTGTTGTTTTCGTCTTTGGTCTTTACCGAGTGCCTTTGTTCAACCAGCTTATCCAGCTCCTGCTCGCTTAAACCAGCAAATCCTTTTGCTGGAGGCTCGTCAAAAAAGGGGACTCGAAATTTGACAGCACACAGGAATTATCTTGCTCATTTCTGGAGGAATTATTACACTTTCAATATTTTTCGAGAAAAAAGAAAGGAATTATATATGTTGTAAATACTGGCAACATCGATTAAAAAAATGTCACAAAAAGTACAAAGAAACAAACTGACGTTAGCGTGCAACCCACGGGCAAATGGATCGAGCATATTAGCCTACCAAAACGCGCGCCTCCCTTATACTATGTTATAAGAGAAGCTGTGAAATTAAAGCCGGAAAAAAAAATTCAGGCTCGAAGGGGATTCGAACCCACGACCTCTGCGAAACCAGTGCAATGCTCTACCAAGTGAGATATCAAGCCAACAGGGAGCTGGTCATGTTATAAGTTCAAGTTTGTAATGTACCGGTAGATGGTGAAGATACAGGTGACTCATGAAAGATCATATATTGCGGATCATAACCTGTGTGTATAACTGCGACGATCAATCATATCTTCACATCTTTATCGTTTGTCTACCACAGCTTAATCTCTATTCGTTGGTTCCTGACGTTTTAAGAACTCAATAGGGAGCTTAAGCAAACCACGACAACCACGGCGGCGACGAGTACGATACCAAACAAAAAGCTTAATGAAGAGGAAAACAATAGCTGTGCACGTGCGTTATAAATCTTTGTACATTTCTTTGCCGTCCTCTGCAAAACAAGAACGTAAATTGACCAAGTTCTGCGTCGTCTGAGGAACGCGAACGACGACGGCTAACTTTTCGTTTTTCCATTTGAAATTGAACGCTGTCATTACATATTTAGCTTGAGCACGTTTTTAGAGCCATTGGCGTACTGAACAGATCTAGACAATCGCGAATTTCGCTGGTAAACTATAAATTCAGTTTTTACTAGGCGTCGTCCTCGGCGTCGCCGTCGTCGTTGTTTAAGCTCCCTAATGTTATCATCGCGGAATCTTTAAGAACAGCTTTCTGAGAATGTAGTGAATCGAAGCGAAAAATCGATTAAAAAACGTAAACAGGACAAAAACCGAGACACAGAACAGGTAGGAGAAAACTTCTTTTGATTTATGAACATTTGACTAACGCCCGGACGTGAACTCCTAAACGGCCAGTTGACGTTCACTTTAAGCAGGGAACAAGGAAATATGTTGATGATCTCTAAGTAATGTAATGGTTGCACTCAGTGGCGCTGCAACTTTTCATTTTATTGGTAATACGAGAAGATTCCAAAATTGCTGTTAAACCATGCAATCCATCCTTGTTGAAACATCTTCGTTGATGTTTGATGAGTAAGTAAATTCAATTATGAAAAGTGATAGACATCGATTTTATTTTACTTTTTAAAGTATCATAATAGGTCTAAATAAATGAACTATGGTCTTGGCAGAAATAGGGCAGAGGGGAATGGAAGGCGATCGAGAGCCTGATACACTCGTCGTTAATGTGGAGGTCCCACCACGAAATAGGTGACGGTAGTAATTTTGATAGACGTATGCTATCCACCCATGGAGTAACCTCCCTAATTTGGCGTCCTTGATTCTAGATGGTGTGTACTTTTTGAGGTGCTTTTAAATAAATTCGTATATAAATAAGGCTATTTAGGGTATTTTCTCTCATTGTACACATTGCTTCTCAACTGTACTGTAGAATAAAAAGGTAAAGACAATAAATTTACCCTAAAATTTGAGTAGTCGGTTTTACGCGAACTCGCTGTTAAAAGAAATGCCAATAAAGAGGAGAACGAAAAATAAAGCAAAAGAAATCAGATTTACCTTGCCGTTTAGTCCAGGTGTTTTTACTAAAATTAGGAAGGCACTGCCTACAAGGGTCTTCTGGATGAACCTCATTTGGAGCAAAACAATATTGATTGATGTAACAGGAATCATCCTAAAAATAAAACGAGAGAAAGCACGGTAAATTCCTATAGTTTGGCTGCGGAATAATTCTATGTGTCATTCAGTCACTAACCTTAAGAGAACATCCAAGTGAAACATTACAGTCCATACAGGCTGAGTCGTATGATATAAATTTGAGGCTTTGGTCGCTTTTGTGAATACCATCGTTTGACACAGATATTGTAAGCCCAGCAGCCACAGTCCCACCAATGTTTCTGTCGAAATGTCCCTGCTTTACAGGCGAGTCTGGTAGGTAGCAATCAACAAGCAAAAGATCTACCATAACACCTGGGAAACTACGTTCTGTTTTGTTTGGTGTCCAAGAACTCTCATCAACCTAAATGAAAAAAAATAAATAAATAAATAAATAAATAAATAAGAAAAAGGCTTTTTAAGCCAACTCGTGATATTTGAAAACGGAGGAGGAGTTTGTTTGCGTGACACAGGATAAATTCTAATGCAATCATTATTTACAGATAATATTTAAGTGTATTTTGGTGGAACACTTGAGCTGTTTTTATCGCTACGACTGTAATGAGTTCTGCAAAAAAAAAAAAAAAAAAAAAAAAAAAAAAACGGATGTGTTGTGTACATAATACTTTACAGATAAATAGTTACAATCAGCTTAATTTATATCAAATGAGACCAAATCAACATTTATTTTACGTGTCCTATCCTTCAGAATTTCCCTATGGAGTCCAGGGCTATTCTGATATCGATGTTTCAGACCTTAGGACTTGAGTTATTACAACAACTTCGTTTCTTCATTCCACTGAAAAAAAAAGTCATTGAATCAGAGAATAGAAATTCGGCTCACACGAGAGCAGGCCCCAAACTGACCAAAATGGCGAATCACTAAGGTTTTAAAGACACCATGCGCTTTGTAGTCAAATGACTTTTACGAGCACGAGTAAGTGCCGAGCGATCTTCTGACCTCAGTGGAGAGTGAAAATGAAAAAAACCAAGGTGTGAAAACCCCGAGTGTAATGTCTTGCGATGTTAGTTTCGTCATTGAACAAAGCATGCTGGGATTAAAAGTGTTTTAGAACATGCGCTTGTAAATGTCCGCTGTGTTGACTTCGTGTCCACCTTGAGTTACTTAGTGTTAAGGTTTCCACATTACATTGGCGACGAGGATGGGTCGTTCGGTCTAACATAATCTGACATAACCTGACCACTTTGTGACGACCACGGCACTTCCAAACTTCGACTCGAACGATATACATGCCCATCGCGCGATTTAAATGTGACTCCATTGCACAGTGGTCCATGGCAAAAAGTAAGCATAGATTTCTGTGAAGTGGCTAGGCACTATGTACTAGTCGTAATTGATGATTTCTCAAGGTTCCCCCGAAGTTGAGATTGTGCAGTCTACTGCTGCTAAAGCTGTGATCCCTAAGCGTGACCGCATATTTGCTTCTTATGGTGTCCCTCAAGTTGTGAAGTCTGACAATGGTCCTCCGTTCAATGGGCACGAATTTGCACGATTTGCTGAATATCTTGGCTTCACACACCGTAAAGTAACCCCCTTATGGCCGGAGGCAAACGGTGAGGTTGAACGGTTCATAAAAACTATTGGTAAGGTGCTGCGCACCACAGCCAACTGGAGGCAAGATATGTAGTCACTATCAGTTTCTTTGCAATTATCGTGTCACTCCTCATTGCACTACTGGTGTTCCCCCGGCTACTGCCCTGTTTGGACGATCATTCTGAGTCAAGCTATCTTGCCTTGTCGTCATGACTCAGGCTATGATCCTGCAATCTTGCGTGAGCAAGATACTCAACAAGAGCTGAAGATGAAGCGTCATGCAGAATCCAAGAGAGTTATCAGAGGCTGTGATATCCAAATCGGAGATACTGATTTAGTGAAGCAGCCAAAGCGTGAAAAGCTGTCAACGCCCTAACACCCCATCCCGTTGACCGTTACAAGCAAGAATCATAGTATGGAAACAGCTGAAAGTGCAACCCGGAGAGTGTCACGTAACTCCTCACACTTCAAGAAGCTCCTCGCTGATGAATCAGTCACAAATTTTGATGTTCATCTGGAAGAAGACTCGATTGAGGTGAACATGCCAACTGCATCCTTCCCCTTCTGCCCCCGTCTCATGTCATGAGCCAGCAGAAAACAGACCCATCAGCACCACTGGATGTGCCTCGAAAGTCTGCCCGTGTATCCAAGCCTCCCAAGAGACTTACTCAAGAAATTTGATCCGACATTATTTTGTTTGTGTAATTTGACTTTGAACATTGATCTGATAAACATTGACTCACGAACTTTGTCTCGATGGACTTTGTTATATGGGCATTTAGCATTTGATGACATTTCATATATGAGCACTCAGTGATTAGCGACTTTATGCAGAGCAATTGTCTCTGTGTTCCAGTTCATATCGTTTGGCTAATTCTGTTTTGAAGCCCCCTTGTTGCGATTAACTAATTGCTGTTTTCGTAATCATGTAGTGATTCACTTAACTAAAGGAAAGGAGAAATGTAATGTCTAGCGTGACCGTGTTACGCGATGCCAGTTTCGTCATCAAACAAAGCATGCTCGGGTTCAAAGTGTTTTAGAACATGTGCTTGTAAATGTCAAGCGTGTTGACTTCGTCTCCACCTTGAGTTACTTAGTGTTAAGGTTTCCAACTTAACCCGAGCGAAAATGAAAAAAAATATTTAGGTGTTTACATAGATAAACACATTAACTGGGAACCTCAGATCCAGCATGTGAATAACAAATTTGCAATGAACGTAAGGATAATTTATAAATTACGCAACTATGTTGATCTGAGTGTCCTCAAAGAATTACGTTATACTCTGATTTACCGCTACTTGAGTTAATTTATTATGAAGTCGGGTGCTGCTTACAAAACAAAAGTCGCAAGAATACAGACCAAGCAAAACCAATGTGTGCGAGGTATATTCTTCGGTCATAGGAGGGAAAATGCCAAAATTCACTATACCTTACCAGGAGCCCACTCTTGAACTTAGCTGAAATTTTAGATCTAAATAATATCTACGAGATGAAGATTACACTCATTGCTCATAAAATTTAGAATGATAACTAGAGTATTCCAGCTGTTTTCTCCGGTACTCCTACACCAGCACCAAAACGCCAGGTATGCATAGAATCAAACTTCTATAGGCCAAAAACATCGACTAGATATAGACAATCGTCATTCCAATTATCTCGATCAAAAATTTGGGGATCAGTTCCTCTGAGCTCAAAAAACTTACGATTCAATTCCTCCAAGAAGCAGTATAGGCAGCACCCCTAAAATACTTAAAATATAGTACTAGTTAATAATGGTCACTTGTATTTCGTCTAATTACGAAAGACTTGGAAAAACTTTTCAGGGTAAAAAGTAGAAATATTAAAACATGACGTTTCGGCGACGGGATGTCACCATTATCAAATGTAAATTATTACAAGTTCAGTAAAGTTATATAAAGAAAGGGAAGTGTGAAACTACGAAAGAACGTACATAATTAACAAAAACAAAGAATGTACATTATTAAAAAAAAACAAAAGAATGTTCATAATTAATCGATAAAAGTGCCGTTTTTTGTCACTGACTTGTATATTCTAGCAAGATGTTTCGGCTAACTCTTAAGCCTTCATCAGTTTAAAAAAACCGCTTGATGTTACGTCCGATTTAAAAACTCATTTTTTAAACATGTTCATAATTAAATGAACAGTTTCGCTGGAATAAAGTCTTCTGAAGTGTTCGCAATCGGTCTCTTTTTCCTTACTAAAAGCATCTCATAAATGCCCCGTCCACACGTATCCGGATATTTTTGAATCCGCAACTTTTTCTTTCCGGATACGGCTTCCGTCAACACGCATCCGGCGAATTCGGCAGCGAATCCGGATATATTTTAATCCGCTCTCCAGAGTGGGAAAAAAAGGAAATCTCCAACGACTCCGGTAACGTGTGGACGGTAAATCCGGATATTTTCGAATCCGATGACGTAGAAAAATCGTGTCCAGTCTCTTACCAAACAATAAACCAATATGGCGGCACAACGTGTAGGCCTAGTTTCTCTACAGTGAATCCGGATATCATCGGATGCGTGTGGACAGGCGAATTCGATTTGAATACGCTACGTGTAAACGATGAAATTTTTGAATCCAGAAAGAAAAAGTTGCGGAGTCAAAAATATCCGGATCTGTGTGGACGGGGCCTAAGGCACTCAAACTTTCCGCGGCATTTCTTTAGGATGTATTGTAATGTATTCCTGCGTAATGTATTTTTGTTCTCCGCATTTACCTTAACATGTTGGTAACCAGCTCGAAAGCCAATAGCTACTCTGGTAGCCACGCACAAATTCCTTTTTTTTTAATTCTTTCCATAGCCATATACAACATCAAGAGATTATCAAGGTAAGAGAGTAAATCCCCCTATATAGGTCTTCTACTCAAGATAATCCCTCTTAAGTTATTTTTAGACATGGTATCCAGCTCTACCGTGCATGTTACTCGCGCATTGCGTGGATGTTTCCGTAGAGGGTTTGTTTATGTTTCGTTGCTTTTCGTTTCAAAGCGAAGGAAAGCCTCAACGCTGTGGGATGTCTCCTTTGGTATTTTAATTACAAGCTAAGGAGCTATGGCTCTCGCTGTTTTAATACATTTCGAAATTTTAATAGTAGTTTACATAAGAGACAGATGCCCCCTGCACAAACAACAACAACCGACTGAACGACAAAGAAATGAGTAGGTACACGATAAAGAAAGTAAACGCCCCAACTCAACGCAGCCGAACAAACAGATGGTCGATAAACTGCGGACAGTAGCACTCCGCCCAAGCAGCAAAAGGCAGTTTAAGTAACAACGCCAAGGACAACGTCGATCAAAACGACTTTATATTTAACCTACGAATCTCGCGAGAATTTAGATTCAGTCAGTTTGTCTATCAATGTCAGAAATATTTCAAACACTACGTAAGAGAGCGTCAAAATTCGAAAAAAGAAATTTAAAATAGTGGCTGTTGTATTTCACGTTCTCTCACATATGCAGACTGTGGCTATTTCATGTTGTTGTTTTGTTAAGAACGGCAAAGAAATGAACAAAGAATTTTAACGCACGCTTACACAGCCATTGTACTCGTTGCCGCTGCCGTTGAGGTTTGCTCATTTAACTCCCTAAAACCGAATAAACGGCAAAATAATGATCTGCCAAAGCAAAAAACTGAAGTTCCAGCCGAACAAAAAGCGGCTAAGATGAGAAAACATCTCCGCTATGAAAAGTCTGGAAAATCAAACCATAAAAAATGACTTTTCACCAAATTTCCCACCATTTCGTCAAGGGTAGTTCCGAGAAAGTTGTTTGGGCTGTCCACGCGTCGCGCCAGAAACATCCTCGGAAGAACTGGGTACCATGTCTAAAAATAACTTAAGAGTGATTACCTTAGGTATAAGGCCTAGATGGGGGATTCACTCTCTTACCTTGATAATCTCTTGACAACATATATTCCTCCTCTCATATTTATTTTATAGTACTGATGTAAATTGATTCTGTAAATTGTGCGCAATAAAGGTTGATTGATTGATTATTAATCGATTGATCGCCCACATCCAAAATATCCATGAATAGATAACATGACCGTAAAATAAGTCATTTGGTGAGCATATCGAGTGATTTCCCGCAGAAAACAACAACCATTTGAATTCGTAGTAGCTCGCTTTAGCTCGCTGCGCGAGTCATTTAAATCCGCGGTAATCATCAATCAATCAGCTGTTCAACTTAACTATAAAGAAATTCATCATAAACAATTCAGTGTCGAGGGTGGCGAAATGGAAAGGTTTCAGTCCGGTAATCAGAGGTACATTCGGGAGACGGGAGATTTGAATCCAGCTGCTAGCAGCTTTTTCCTATTTTTCTCCTCGATACTAAAGGATAGTTTGCGTTTATAAAAGAAGTCAAAAATTTTCAAGCAATGAAAGTAATGCCTAAATTACTTTGCGTTGGAAGGGAGAATCGAGCAGTGGATTCGAATTTCGGTTAGAAAACGGTCTCGCCGTACAGGTCTTTAGAGACAGCTCTGTCCAGACTTGAGTTCGCCTATAGAGAGCTACCGCAAACACCTCAACACCTCCTACTCACAAATACCCCCACAAAAGGAGGGAAAAAAGAAAGAAAAGCAACAACAACAACAACAACAACAAAACGATGAAATAGGCCAAATGGACAACAGAAATCAGGCAAGGTGAGTATACTTTCTTTATATATATATATTTTTAAAGTCATATTTTATTTCGTTGCGCGTTTTTATCCTTCATTATTCTAAACTCGACAAAATGCCTTTTAGAGCGCTCAGATTCTCAACGGCCCAAAGTATAACATAACACGGCGCACTTCAGGTGGTCACGTTCCACTCGATACGCGTACATAAATCATTAATATCTGGTCGATTCCTCCAATCATGAGTTTGGGACGCCTGTGGTTAGAAAGCAGATCTTGGCGCCTGCAGGGGAATAACACTACTTTTATTTTCGAGGTAAACTTCGGAAAAGCACCTAGAAGATAATTTTCTCCCCAGCGCTATAAAAATGATTTCCATGCAAAGCGCAAATTGGGATTTAGATTAATTGGCTACACGATCATAGGGTCCAGGAATATGTTCTCTTAGGTCATGGTCTCTACCCGGTGAATATTTTCGGGATGGTAACCAGCGTTGAATTAGCGAAAAGCCAAGTTTAAGAATCTAGGAAATGGAATCATGTCTCAAGAACAATTTTTTCTTTGTTGAGGCTGGTCAAGAGTCTATAGAGTGTGTTCATTGTCACGCAATAAAAAATAAAATCAAAAACCACTCAGTAGATAAAGTCAAAAAATTGTGATATTATAAACGATAAAAAAAGAAGAAGACAATTCTCCGAGTTTAAGTTGTGTGCGCTGTCCTAAAGTTGAGATATTTGTCGAAACGTTCCGCGCAAAATTATACAGCCTTAGTATTGAGCCGCCATATTGGAGGACCTCCCTAGTCCTCCAATATGGCGGACGGAAAATAGTGTAAACATCTGGAACTTACTTTGGCTATCTAGACGACTGATTATCTGAACGTAACCAAAACACATCTAAAAAAGCTCTCTTTCTAATACTTTAACTCCTAAAATGACTAAAAATCACGAGATAAGTGTATGTTTTTCGAGAAAAGCGATCTTAGCCTCATGTCACGCACCGCCATAACTCCGCAATTCAAATTGCGCTGGTTTCCAAACGAAGGACGCTATTGAGCTGGAAAGTTGTAAACAGATATAAGTTTAGTACCTCTTATGCCTGATGATGATAAAACCTTTAGTAGCTCTTTAGTTTTGGATTTAAGAATTGATGACGTCACGTGAACGCACCATATATGCTAACCAAAGCCAAACCCGCCCGGCGAGAAACCATACCTGTTTTCGTTCTTAGAAGACGTCAAGTTGTGCTGCTTTCTGGTTATTATATAGACGTTATTTTGAAAGTGAAACAAGCTTTAATGTCTGAGATCCTGCCTGAACAGTGCTTTGTCTATCTCTGAGTATGAGATGTGTCAGATGTTGATTGAGAGGAACTTTGCTTATCATACATTCTCGTAAACAACCGCCAATAACCCGCTTCAGACTAGTTTAATCAGTATCTCACAGCAAAATAATGAAATAACCATTAACTTGTCGATGGGATGCATTCAACCAAGTGAGAAGCTGGTTCCTTTGGAAGAGTATTGGACGTATTTACCGCTAAACAAATTTACATAAACGAACAACGTCGTGTTTTGCCGAAGTAAACAACGCGCGGCCGATGTTGTCATTTTTCACCACTAGAGAATCGAATGAGCGTCGAAACGTTCGATTGGATGAATTCAATCAATTTCAAAGCTCTTCTCTTAGCTTCTCTTGGCTAAACATTGGACGTATCAAACTCTAAGCGGAAGCATCAATGCGATGCCTCCGTTGTGATTTTGCCGATCGAAATGGCTCGATTATGACTCCTTCTGAAATCTAACAGACGCGTGATCAGCTGTAACCAGGGTAACCTCGTTCCCAGGGTCCCTCATCTTACCGCCCCCTGGAGCGAGCGAAGAGAGACCCTGGTTGGGTCTGGTCACGTGCCACTTTGACAATTGAGAACATCAGGGCGGGGTCCTCTGTAATCAGCAGTTTGTCGCATTGAGCTTTGTCGCGGGCTGCGACCGCCACATTATCCGCGGCGTTTATCAGTACTTAGCTTTCAGGTTTAAATTTCGAATAATATCTGTTCCAACGTTAAAGGTTAAGCAAGTCTGTCTCGAGGCAATTTAGTGGTCGTGATTTTCAGTGTTGCCGTCTTATCCACTGGATTTATGGAAAGTCAGTCATATTTCAACTGTGGACGTCGAGCAGCGCACTTTCATCCCATAGTAATTGTTGTTTCTCCTTTGAATACACTCGATCAAATTGATGCAAAAAACATAAGAACGTCTCTAGGAAAACGTATAGCTTTCCCAAAGTAAAGCTACGGCAGTCTCTGA
>Ga0126339_10002722_pt1 | contig 12728 bp, 11 predicted proteins | sample OrbTmetagenome_2_FD_92532 | JGI IMG/M metagenome (GOLD analysis project Ga0126339, IMG submission 92532) | Coral microbial communities from Petempiche,Puerto Morelos, Mexico - Orbicella T R C metagenome | ecosystem: Host-associated > Invertebrates > Cnidaria > Coral | place: Petempiche,Puerto... | reverse complement strand
TGTGGCACAATGTGGCTTAGTATGGCGCAATATGGCGCAATGTGGCACAAAGTGGCCTAATGTGGCACAATGTGGCACCATGTGGCCTAATGTGGCACAATGTGGCACTATGTGGCGCAATGTCGCACAATGTGGTTTAATGTGGTACAATGTGGCACAATGTGGCGTAATGTCGCACAATGTGACATAATGTGGCGCAATGTGACTTAATGTGACACAAAAAGGCGCAATGTGGCACAATGTGGCGATATACGGCAGAATGTGGCGCAATGTGGCTTACTTTTGCACAATGTGGCACATTGGGACGCAATGTGCAGAATATGGCGCAATGTGGAACAATGTGGCGTAATTTGGCGCAATGTAATGTATTGAGGCCCATTTTTGCGCAATATTGGAAAATGTGGCGCAATCTGGCACACATTGGTTTAATGTAGCAGAATATGGAATATTGCGGCTTAATTTGGCGCAATGTGGCGCAATGTTGCACAATGTGGAATAATGTGCGCAATGTGGATGAATGTGGCGCACTGTGGCACAGTGTGGCGCACTGTGGCACAGTGTGGCGCACTGTGGCACAGTGTGGCGCACTGTGGCACAGTGTGGCGCAATGTGGCACAATGTGGCACAGTTTGGTGTAACGTTGCATAATGTAGCGCATTGTGCCACAATATGGCGCAATGTGGCACAATGTGGCGCAATATGGCGCAATGGGGCGCAATGTAGCACAATGTGGCGTAATGTGGCGCAATTTGGCAGGATGTGCCGCAATATGGCACAATAAGGCACAATCTGGCGATATATGGCACAATATAGTACAATGTGGCGAAATATTGCGCAATGAGGTGCAATGTGCCACATTGTGGGACAATGTGCCACAATGTGGCGATATGGAGCACGGTGTTGCGCAATGTTGCACAATCTGGCGCAATGTGGCGCAATGTGGGACAATGTGGCGTGATGTGGGAAAATGTGGCGCAATGTGGCACAATGTGGAGAATAGTTCGTATAGTTTGATCGTCCGGGTGAGTGTAGTGCTGAAAAGAACTGTTGTTAATTGGTGACTGACGTTTCGACAACCTGAGCGGAAGTCATCTTCAGAGTCATCTTCAGAGTCAGAGTTATCACACTATAGGAAGTACTGATACTCCTGGGTTCAAACCATTTACAATGTGCACAATGTAGCGCAATGTTGCTCAATGTTGTGAAATGTGAGACAATGTGGTGCAATGTGACGCAATGTGGCACAATGGGTCGCAATGTGGTGCAACGTGGCGTAATGTGTCAGAATGAGGCGCAACGTCGCGCAATGCTTCGCAATGTGGCGCAATCTGGCACAATCTGGCACAATGTGGCGCAATGCTACTCAATGTGGCGAAATGTAGCACAATGTGGCGCAATGGGTCGCAATGTGTATAATGTGGCGCAATCTGGCACAATGAGGCGCAATGTTGCTTAATATGGCGCAATGTGGCGCAATGTGGTGCAATGTGGCGCAATGGGGCGCAATATGGCGCAATGTGAAACAATGTGGTACAATGTGGCGCAATGTTGGACATTGTGGCCCAATGTGGCACTAGGAGGCGAAATGTGGCGCAATGTGGTGCAATGTGTTACAATATGGCGCAATGTGGTACAATGTGGCATAATGTGGCTAAATGTACACCATGTGGCACATTGTGGCCCATTGTGGGGTAGTCTGGCTTATTGCGGCGCAATATGGCACAATGTGGCGTAATTTGGCTTAATGTAACACAGTGTAGCTAATGTTGCAAAATTGGGCACATTGTGCGACAATGTGCTGCAATCTGGCACATTTTGGCACGATTAGTCTCACTGTGGGATCATGTGGCGCAAAGTGGCACAATGTGGCACATTGTAGCACAATTTGGCGCAATGTAAAGCAATATGCACAATGTGGCAGAAAGTTGCAGAATGTGTCACAATGTAGAACAATGTGGCACATTGAGGCACATTCTGGCACAACGTGGCGTAATATGGCACAATGTTCCACATTGCGAGACAAGGTGGCGCCTTGTGGCACAATGTGGAAAAATATGGTGCAATGTGCCCTAATATGGCACAATGTCGCACAATGTGGCACATTTTGTCACAATTTGGCGCAATTTGACACAATGTGCTGCAATTTGGTACGATTTGGCGCAATGTCCGGCAATATGGCACAACGTCGTACAATGTGGCGCAATGTGGCACAATGTGGCACAATGTTGTGTATTGTGGCACGATGTGGAACAATATGGCACAACTCGGCACAATGTGACACAATGTGGCGCAATGTGGGACAATGTTGCACAATGTGGGGCAACGTGGCACAATTCGGCACAATGTGGCACAATGTGGCGCAATGTGGCACAGTGTGGCACAATGTGGCACAATGTTTAATGTACAATATCCCCACAAAATCCACCAAGCTACTGCAGTAAACGTCATTAGACGAGAAAATTTACACTTCGTTGCAAGATGGCGGCCACATTAGACTATCATGGTTGTTTTTTTGGACTTCATCCTCTTTTTAACCCGTAAAAGAGATGGGATTTTTATACTGACAGATGAAGTTTCAGGCGACAGTAGACTGCTTTGGTGTAAAGAAAAAAAAAACTAGCAAGGTACGAGGAAAAACACTATGAGCTCTGAAATGTTGGCCTTCGTCTCAGGATGGGGGCCATAGCAGACTACAACTGCCGATGTTTGACATCATTCTGTTTTTTACCCGTTGAAGAGATAATATTCTACCATCGAGAGATGAAGTTTTACGTCACAATCTTATATCTTGATATCCACACAAAAACTACCAAGCTACTGCATAAAAAGTTATAAGAGCAGAAAATTTACACTTCTAAGACAGTAAGGTGACCATTGAAATACTAGAGCCCAGGCTATTCACGACAACTAGACTCCCAATCCAGGACTGGACTTGTTACTCACAAATGACAGATCTGTATAAAGAATATCAAAAAATCAGGAAACCAAAAACAAATCGTTTTAACGGTCCTCTTGCTTTAATAACATAGCGGTACACATTCTTTAGATGGTTTATCAAATGAACTCGTTTTAAAACAGACCCAAAGACAATGACTACTCTGGTTTTATTGTCTGACGACATAGAATGGAGCATCCGGCAATTCATTGGCAAAGTAAATAGTTAACCCTCTTGAAAGTATCGAAAGCCACCAATTAATCACCTGACCAAACTTTACAAAAAGTGAGTCCTTTTGTGACAAATTTGGGAAATCTATCCAAAGCAAGCTCAATAACGCCAGGAATTCCGCATAAATTCGATTTTATTTTTTTTCTATGAAATTTACATATGCAAAGAAATCAAAAGCTTACGGTGACATTTGGCGCGTGCAAATCGTATTTTTACATTAACTGTCTAATTCCTCGCGCGCTGATTGGCTCATTTTTATCATCAATAGGAGTACAGACGGATAAAATGTTAATTTATGCAAACTTTCAAGTTCAACTCTCAGCTGTCAAACTGTCAACTTTTAAATCAATGAGATTTTATGGACTTTTTTAAGTAGCCAATCAAAAAGTGAGAAAATCTATTGACGATGTTCGCGTCTTTTTGAATAAAATTCACTTATCTTTGTTTACGGCAAGTTTACGGCGTCTTTTCCCCTCGTTTATTCCCGGCATTTAACCATTTTAGGGTCTTGTTATTGTAAAAAACAAATTGACATCAGTTTTTTTGTGCGTCTGTCCTCTTATTGATGATAAATTTCGTCATAACATTGTCAAGTTTACTGCGGAACCACTCGCCTACGTCTCGTGGTTCCACAGCCACTTTGACAATGTTATGACGCAATTTATCATCAATAACAGGACAGACGCATAAAAAACTGACGTCAATTTGTTAATCATACCATTAAATTGTTTATGCTGAAATGAAGGAAAAGCTGATCACACGAAGGAACCTAAATGTATATTATATTGCCCAAATCTACCTCATTGCCGAACTAAAATTGAAATACCAGCATTTACGGTGCAGCTAAACTAACCGGGATCACTTGGACAAAACTGACCAATCAGATAACAGGACACAAACAGTGAATTCCAACTTAAGTCGTTTGAACCAATCAGTGTGGAAGAAACAAAACAAAGTAAAACAACAACAAAGCTCTCGCCTATGACGATTAGTGATTTGTCCACCCCTACAAGGTAATTGGATTTTCAAGAAATTTTCCTCAATTCTGAGACTGTCGCACGAAAAAATCTTTTTACCTGTCTTTGTCAAGATGAAAGTAAAAACGATTGAAGGCAGAACTACTGCCCTAATCGCAGTTAAGATTGTCTTGGGCGCATAGAGCCGTGCATCGACACCCCACGGCTGTATCTCATTTAGGTGGCCGATGTGTTTTTCCGTCGAAGAACCCCATCATGTTTGCTCATTAAATACCGATTACAATCACGGCACTAGTATTCCCTTCCAGGGGTGGGCTGTGGGTGCTCAGCGACGTTTATTCCGGGGAGGCGCCACCTAAGGTCCAAACCCCTAATCTTTTGTAACCCATTTTTTCGTAGAAAATGGCAATCCTCTCACGTAACGCTAAACAATTACAACTGAAAGTGAACCTCCTTTCTAAATATCATACATGGGTAGCCCCTTTCGACGGCTAGCAACAGTTTCCAGCATTTTCCAGTAGTTGAACTTTGACGGATCAATACTTCTACTCTTTACCAAGTGATACTGCAATATACGTAACACATAAACGCCCAATCATTGATGAACAAGTTGCGGTCATCTGCAATGGCATGACGCCAGTGCAATAAACTTTCAACGCGCTCCTTCACGTACGCCATACCCTTCCCTCCACTCCTGTATACTCCATGCCCCATGTTATACACTCAATTCTGAACTCTGAATCCGAATAAGTATCACAGAATTTAATGGACCATTTTGAAGATGCTACGCAGTATCAACAATTTTTCGTATTTTTAATGTAAACAAAAAACCACATCAGTAAATCATGTCGATTTATAGCCTGCGCTGCAGGCGTATTACGGGTCCCACTTCTCCAACCCCCGAACGCCTGTTATGCAGGCTAGCCGATTTAGTAAATATGCGAAAGTTTCATAAGTATCCGTTTCAAACTCATGAAAATATGGGACTCCAAACTTGCCAACTTTTACAAAGAAATGTACATTAGATTTTCCTCGTAAATCGAGCGGTGAGGCTTAATATTTGTTTGAATGAAAACAAACAAACAAATCGGAAAAAGCGTCACATGATCAAAAAGGTCTATTATATCTGATCTGTATCACTCAATTACCTAGCACCAGACACATGTACGCATTGCCAACCTATTTTTATTGTCATATCCTGAGCCAGTTGAATGTCTCCGTAAATTTTAAATTACAAATCTAATAGGCAGAGGCACACCAATTTCATATTCCTACGCAATATAAAATACAGAATCTAAAATAAATTATAAATAATTTATGTTCAGGACTTAAAATACATATTTACATTTTTTTACAGTTTCAATTTTTGGACAAATGAATGAGTTATAAGCAGAATTAATATTTTTTAACTTATTAAGCCCGTGTGTTGAGTGTGTATGCTCCACGCAGGAATGCCTGGACTAAAAACAGCCTATCTGACAGCCATGCAAGCTACCATAGCGGAGGAAGTTGCCGTCCCAGTGCATGCGCTCGAAGGCAGCACTTCCGGTCGAAGGCAACACTTTCGGTTGGACGCACGACCTTCGGTCGAACACACGACTTCCGCCGGACGTCTATTGCTTGTAAGCATGTTTGTGTGGTCCTATAAGGAGAATTCCTAGTTTTTCATTCAGGTTTCACTCGACGTTGGTTAATCCTCTGTGGGTATATTAACATCGACTCCAAACTGTCGGGAAAACTGTCTCAACTGTCGCTCATACAACACATTCCTTTCCACAGATTTCTGATAATTGTACTTCAAGTCTTCAATCTCTTCAAAGAATGCAGGATCAAAGGCTCCGAGTTCCTTTCGTAACTGCAATAAATGGTAAAAAACAATTCCTACGTCAAGACATACACTACTAAAACGCGTTTAAATGGAAGACTATTACTGGTGGGGAGGGTGTGTAAAGGAACGGGCCTCCTTCACCCCCTCCCATTTTCCCGCTTCTTTTCGCGTCCCTTTCACCCAAAGTAATTAAACCAGAGCTTCATAAAAAAAGAAACATGTGGATCAAAGTATAATCGACGCAACACTTGGCTGCATGGGACACTTTGCTCCGCCCCGCCCTGTATAATGGCGTACTGTATGATCTTTTCCTAATTTTCTCGTGCGCAGTCAATGCTTCCAGCTATAAACTGATTCTTCCAATGTAAAAAAATATCACGACTCTCTCAAGAAAGGTGTACCTTTGTGACTTCGTGTGACATTCTATCCCGCTCTAGTTCCACAGTTTTTAACCTTGTTCTACAAGAAAAATCCAAATAGACATTAGTAAACCCAAGAAACAAAGTAGAAGCAAACAGTGTTGGAGAAAAAAATTCTCTAAAAGTACCAATTAACTGAGAAAAATTTGCTAGAATTCACCCTGTGCGCGCGTTTTCTGTTTTAGGCTCAATTTCCCCCATTCTCTCAGGACCAGTCGTGTTCCTCATCGAGAAGGGACTTTTCAAGAGGGGTGGGGGGAGGGTGAGCGCGGTTTTATTTCCCAAAACAGCCGCTGGTAACCGCGTCTACTACTGTTTTACCTTTGTTTCTCTCTCTTTAATTCCTCATTCCTTACTTCACTTTTCGGGCATGGATAGAGTGTTAATAAACTTACCTAAGTTCCACATCATCAGCCATCATTCTGTCATAATTTCGTAACTTTTCAAGAACTTCTTCATTTTCCTAATATGGATATAATTAAACCCTTAAAAAATTTTATCTCTAAGCGTGAGGAAACCTTACTGTAAATGTTTAAAATTTTCAAGGGATGCTAGAATGTTTGGAGGATAAACTGTCTTTAAATAGCCTGTTAAATAACGCAGTTCAGAACACGCCGCGAAATCGAAATTTAAATACTGTGATTAAGACAAGTTACCGTTATAAGCAATTGTAACGAGTTTTACATTTTAGTTGGAGTGGGTAATCATCTTCAAACTTTTTTCTCCTGTCCGCTCAAATGTAGCCTTCTAGACAACGGAAGGTATCTTGCTGCGTCTTCTTATTAGGTTAATTGAACCCAGGTTAATTTTTGACCACCCCTCACATGTGTTTTTTTTTCTTACGGCTTCATGTTTCTTATTTTTTTTTTTTTTTACTATTTTCATTACTTTACCGTATAAAATGTATCTAGATGCCCCATATAGCGTAACTAAAGAATTGAATTGAATTGAATTAAGGCTTATCCTGTTCTACGGGTACTGGCTCATATCTCATAATGTCGTACTCGTTTAATTTTTCTTTGTAGGCACCTGAAAAAGGCATTAGGACTGGAAGCATGGGTGACGTCAGAGATAGCAACGGGATTCCCATATGGACAAACTTGAAGTTGAAGAGTGCTGATTTACGACATCAGACTCAACTGAAGAGGGTTTTTCCTTGAGTTCATCCGGCAATGCCAGGCCAGCAGAGCATTTTTAAAGTGTATCGTTTTCTCAGGATTTACCAGCAGACAACTTACCAAGTCACGTGGTAGATCACCAGCCCGACCCATTTTTCTCAGCTGTCGCACCTCGTGTAACATCTCTTCTTTCTCCGACTCAAGAGTTGCTAACCTTAACCTGAGTTACAACAAGTTCACCATGAGCTTAAATTACTATACAGTCAATCCCAAAGAAAAAAAATTAGTACAAACAGCTGAAATCAACTTGAAAGTAAAATGGAGGCTGAATTTCAACAGACTTACGCAAATACATATAAGGAACAGTTTTCTTGCCTTGTTTGTTGAAGTTCTTTAACTACATCACTATCGGTCTTGATATTTGTGGGAAATCTCTCCAAGATTGCAACCTGCAAACAAGAAAATTTGACCTTAACGCACTATAAATGAGAAACAATACGGATAAAATCAGTAAACGATAAAAGTTGTTTCCACAGTGTTGAAGCCTCAGAAAAAAAGCCACCAAATCCACTCTAAAGCCCTGTCTAAAGGGGAAATGTTTGGTGACCAAACACGATCAAACATGTTGAGTGGCCAAACGGTCTCTGTTTGTTCACCGTTCAAACGAACAAAATGTTTGACAATGTTTAACCAAATGTTTGTTGTCGTTCAAATTTTATCAAACACGATTAAACATGATCAAACAAGGTGTCCAAACGGGAAAATGTTTGGTCACCAGAACAATGTTTGATCGCTAAATATTACCCTTTTGGACAGGGCTTACGGATAGGACCCTGATAGTACGCGCTTACATAATAAGAAACGAACTCGTCAAAGTGACCATTTGTAAGATGACCAGACGGCGTTCAGTTTGTACACGCCTGGTATCATAAATTTCCGCGATTCTTTGGCCAAATAAAATAAAATGGATTGTTAAATATAACTCACTCGAAGTTCAATTAACTGAACACAGAACAAACGTCCAATTACAGACATCTTACAAAGATAATTTGTTGCTATTTTTCAACAATTATAATCGACTCATATTTGAGAAAAAAACTTATAAAATGTTATAAATGTTGTTGCGGGTAATAGTCAGGGAAGACCACCAGTGCTCATAAAATGGGGGTTACTGTACATGGCATTATGACTACCATGCTTAACTAGCCCCATTCAGCCAATGACAACGTGTTAGCCTTTTGGCGCAAAGTAAATTTAATGTCGTAATTTCTTGTCGTCCGTATAGGGCTAGATGTTTTCTGATCTGCTGTGCCATCAAACTAGTGCTATTTATTTATATATATACTTATTTATTGCTATTTATTTATTCATTGCTATTTACAACATCTTACTGTTTTTTTCTCAAAATTAATAACCTACCTTTTCCTCTAGCTCTTGCTGTTTCTTCATCAATTCGGTTTCTCTGTTGGCAGCTGCTTTTAAATACGTTTTGATATCTTTCAAAAGATTTGTCTAAATAAGATAAACGAGCGTCAGTTATTCCGTGACGAAAATCGAAGCAAATATATCACAGCTACTTGGCCGCTACCTGATGAAACCATTGATCATTTAATCCAATGTTTAAAGGAGCTCAGTCACGGCATTTTGGCTGCGTACAAAATTACCTTTAAATGAAAGGAAACCTGAAAATAGTAGTTTACTGAGATAGAAAAACACCAGAAATAATAATAAACCATAAAGGAACAAGGGTGGTTAAGGATGGAAAAGATTGACACGGATCACAAACGACGAACTTGAAACATTTAGGCTAAACTTTTCAAGATGCGCAAAGCGTGACGTAGCTCCTTTGAATGTTGTCTTCTAATGCTAATTAAAAGATGGTTAAGTTATGGAGCACACTTAAAGACCCTTACCTTTTTCTCTAATTCTGCTTCCAGTTTTTGCATCTTTTCCTCGTATATCTTTGGTAACACGACTGATTTCCATTCCTTACTGTCAAGCCCTTCCAAGTTTGAATCGGACAGTTTCTGCTGTAGCTTTAAAAAAATGAACGACAAAGTGTTTAAAAAGCTGTTTGAAAGTCTCCCCTCCCACCGTCACTTTACCTAATTAACGTGTCTGAGATTTTTACCTCTCATCGTGAGATATATATAAAAAATTAAAGTTCTTGCGTCCCAACGGGACATTTTTTAAAGTGACGTTTCAAATAGTTTTACTATTCTTCCTCAGGCTTATCTTGCACAAGTGATAAGTTATGCTAAACGTTAGTTACCTGTTCTAATTCTTTCACCAGCTCTTCTTTTCTTTGTTCCAGATTAGCGTTTGCTGTTTTTAGTTTTTCTACCTCCTCCATTTCCTGAGAAGAAAAAAACAAATCAAGTGGAATAACACACAGGCTGAAAAGGCGTACCATATGTTTAAGTAATCATAAACGCACAACTGATGACTGCAATGATTCCTACCTTTTTCAAATCTTTGAGTAGTTTTTCGTTTTCAGTCATCAGTTTGGCTGTGTTGCCTTGACCGCTAGCTCCGCGCATGGACTGGGTCTTGTCACTGGTCTTTGCTTTCTCTAATTCATGCTGGTATAAACAAGAACATTATATTCAAGTAAGGATTGAATCTGGAGACTAAAGAAATGAGCACAAAACATGGCTCAGGGAGGCAGGTCTTGTGAGTGTATAGCTCTACTCAATTACTCGTCCTCTTCTTATGGACGTGTTTACTTATGAGAGGTTACAATCGCAATGTTTATTTGTTTGCTTGGCTGTGAAAAGCAAGGGGATGTCCGATAAAAGAGAGTGTGTTGTCGGAGTTTCCGCTAAGACAAATAAGGATTCATTACCTGTTTTCTGAAAGTAACAAAAGCAATCATTAGAATATAATTTTGTTCAGAATATCTGCATCGGGCTTCCTCTCTTTCTTGTGTTTGACTTGCGAATGGGCCATTTCCGAGTTACCTTGTGCCTCTGTTTCACAACGAGTCTTGATGCAAAACCTTTCTAATGAAAATGAGTTTGATTTGCATGAAAATGAACCTGTAGACGGAACACAATTCCATATGAATGGTTTCACACAAAGACTCGTTTTGACACAGAGGCAAAAGGCAACACTGACCTACATTGGCCTACATTGACATTTGAATGGCATCTATAATAAACGTCGGACAACAAACGCTAATAACAACTACAGTACGCGACGAACCTTGAGTCGTTTGTTTTCTTTTAACACCTCGCCATACTGAGGTCCTCCTGCTCCAACAGTTTTCTTTAAGTGATCATTCTCTCCTTGAAGTCTTTCCACCACTCGCCTCATGGCTGCTATCACTCGCTCCAGGTCCTCTACACTCTGACCACCCATACCAGTACCCAGGCTCTTCTGATGAGATAAAATGGCAGTACCAAGAGGTTTCAGAAATGTTCTCACACAAGAGTTTGAGAAAACTGCCTTCATTTACACCATCATTTTCCAGCTTTGTATTACATTAAACCTGACGATGCATTCCAGTAGAAATTGATCGTCTAGACTAGTAAATTCAAGAGTCGCCAACGAACCATGAAAGTGAAGCCCGTGAAATTATCCAGAGAGTCGCGAACTTCAGTTAGTTGCAACAGGAGAAAGATATGCGACTATCCATTATTCTCTTAAGCAAGTTGCGATAAACGGTTTTTCCCCTCGTCAGCCCTCTGTTAGCAAAACGTTCCAAAAAGACATGGTGACTAAAGACCAAGAGTTTAAAATTTTCGCTCCTGCGTCTTATCACTTATGCACCAAATTTACAACGCGAGTGGTTAGAGGGTATAAGGCATGAAGTTTCTTGAAGTGTTTGGCAGCGTTGTATTCCTGTCTCTCGCTTGTGCAATCCCCAGCCTTTTGGCTCCTCACACTGGCGCTAGATCAAAGCGACAAGGATGTTGCCGCTTTCCCATGGGGACGGGATGCAGGACTATCGCAAGGTAACCAGCATGAAATTCGCCGGTACCCAATTAGGTGGTGGGAGACATTGTGAGTGTAAGAACATAACACAATGACTCCGACCAGGGTTCGAAGCCAGACAGCGTAATATGTTTTCCAGAGTACCATCTCGCTATCGCGCTTCTATAAAGTTCTCTTATTAGCTAAACACTCTTTAAATACGTTATGCGAATCCGAATAACTCACTTTTCGAGCTTTTTCTCTCTTTTTGCTTGCTTCCAGTTCCGCTTTTAAAATTTCCACGTACTCTTGCAAGTCTTCCACACGGGCCTGAAATAATAACCAGAGTACATTTACGCACCCAGACATAACACTAAAAGGGAGCAAAAAAAGGTTTGATACTGCCTATTAACTGAACAACATACAAGATTCTCATAGCATGCAGAGAAATGACGTGGATGTAGTTATTTCAAAATCCTACATTTTTGCCTTCCCACACGAAGTCAACAAAGCTTCCATTTTGAAAAGAGTTGTTGAAAACATACTTCGTCGGTAAAAATGACGCTCGGTTTAAATGGTTACGGCCGTCCGTTTTTTTACCTTGAGGCGAGGGTTTTCCTTTCTAGCTTGCTCGTAGTCGAAACGTAACTCCATATTTTCCTGCAAGTAAGAGAAATAAGTGATTGTTTCTTTTTTGGCAGATACATATTGGATTTCTGCTCTTGCAATCGATAACTTGTAGATGAAAAGCCTAAATGAATAACTGGCAATAACTGACTTCGTCACAGGCCTTCAATCTCCTATTGTTAAATTCATGTGACAAGATTCTTTTTCATGAATTCAATGAAAAAGGAGTATTATTTTTATTCCATTGTTGCATTGTTTAGTTTTGGCAGGAAGGAAGCTGGTAACAACCACAATGAAATATCTCTTGTAACACGGTCGGTTTTGACCAAAATTACACTGTGACAAGTATCATTAGAAAGTTGTCTTGTAAACTGAAACAAGAAGAGAAGTTGTAATTGAACGGACATTCAAAATACTGCCATTAAAAATTAAAAATAAACCTCGACGAACCTCCTTAGCTTCCAAGAGCTGTTTGTGAAGGGATTGGTTTCTCTGATATAATTCACGATACATGTCAGCGTCTGCATGATCCACTGAACGCTGTTGTTGAAAAGAAGAGAGAGAGAGAGAGAGAGAGAGAGTTCACCGTGAGAGAGCTCAGTCGAGGGTTCATAGACAGCCAGCAAAAGTCAACTTGTTTCACAAGTAAAAGCAAAAAATCCTCCTTCGCGTTTTATT
>Ga0126339_10002720_pt1 | contig 12729 bp, 7 predicted proteins | sample OrbTmetagenome_2_FD_92532 | JGI IMG/M metagenome (GOLD analysis project Ga0126339, IMG submission 92532) | Coral microbial communities from Petempiche,Puerto Morelos, Mexico - Orbicella T R C metagenome | ecosystem: Host-associated > Invertebrates > Cnidaria > Coral | place: Petempiche,Puerto... | reverse complement strand
TTTTGCTCTTTCGTTCGTTCGTTACATTACCTTTCCAATTCGTTCGTTCTTCGTTTCATCGATTGAATCGATTGACTGATTGATTGATTGATTGATTGATTGATTGATTTCTTCTCCCATCTGCAAAACCCTTTCTTTTATAACTGGGTAATATTTGCACATCGACGACTTTTTCCCTGATAAACACTAGCCAAACAGCAATCGAAAGAACACGTTACTTATTGCTGTTTACTGAATGATTTTCTTAACAACAATTAAATGTTTAAGTTCCGGTTGTTGATCAGTTATATTTCAAGCGCCCTTCAAGAACAGATAACAGTTAACGCATGTGTTAATTAAAATCAAGTGGCCTCAAATCTGAGGCAAATAGTGCTCATTATAAAAAAAAAATCAATAATAAAATTTATAATTTCTACTAATGTTCGTCTGACTAATAAATTGTGAAATAGCCACATTTACATAATAGTTAAAATTATCGATAGTTACCATAAACAAAAATTCGACAATGTTTCATTTCTTTTAGTCACGAGAACGAAAATCGTTTTTTTTTTTGAAATTAAAGAAACCGAATTTTGTTATTGTTATTGCCAATACTCCCCATAGGTATTGACTATCGTTCCCCGAACAAACTTTAATCGGTTAATTTGTTTTCCGAAGCAAAAAAGAAATATATTTAATTGATTTGTTGTTTTTTTTTCAGCTGCACAATTTTTGTTCTGATGTAAACAAACTCGTTAACGAAGTAATTGAAAGTTCTTCCTCTGTACTTAAATAGGAAAGCTTTTATTAAGTTTTCGTACAACCTGCGGTTTAGATTAATTTACTACCTACCGGCGATTTAAACATAATAAAAGATTACCAATGTAAAGCGAGTGAATTTTTGCCTCTGATCGGACGCTGAAACTCGTAAATTGTGTGTCATTGAAATATCAGACTTAAGATAAATATTACAAAATTAACCAAACCAAGAGAAATTTCTTAGTTAACATTCTATATCAATAAAATGAAAAAAGAATCTTTGACAAAGTTTCTTCCGTTGGGTTTTTTTTTTCAATTCAAAGTCGGTCGATTGATAAGGGGGTGCTGTCACTAACTTTCAAGTTTTCTATTTTGTTCGTTTTTAATTAGGACCTCACATTAGTACCCCATACGACGATAAGCGATCATATCGTTCTTAAAATGCTGAATCTTTGCAGCGCAAACGGGAATGTAACCTCAACTGAGATATTTTTGGTTATTTTTTTCATACATGTTGCTATTAGTCTTTACCAACGATGTCGTATTTTTTCCTCAATTCTTATCACATTAACGGGCGCGTAATTTGACAGGGGCGCAGGTAATTACAAACGATTTCCTCTGAAGTATTTCATAAACCAGCATGCCTACAGATTAATTAGATTAAAATGAATCATGAATTGTATCATTTCCCCATAAAGTGCGCACAATATTTAATAATGTTGCGAGGGGGTATATACGGATTACTCATTTGGGAAGGTGAAAATCATTGAAAGGGAGCGCGGGTTAAAATTCACTGTAAAGTCAAAGCTGAACAAAACAAAGTCACTCGCGTACTATTGCCCGGGAAAAACCCAAACTGGAAATAATGCAACCGTATAGAAACGTGACTTCGAATCACATTATGCCCATTTATTGGTCTGACTGCCAGCAGTGTTCTTGTGAAAATTGTATCTCTCGTGATACGAATCGGAACGAGTTGTCCCCTCAAGTTCCTGATGAGGAGGTTCGAAGGCCCTCGTTCACAATCGAATCATTGCTAAGCCGAAAGGACGAACGAAAGACTACGGATGTCAAGCCATGCTTAGGGCGAGCTTCCATGGCTTTGGTTTCAAGTGGCAATGGGCAGTTTGCACACGACAGACCATCAGAACTAATTCACGGCTCAGGATACCCGACAAATTTTCGACGGCCAGGGTTTGGTTTTGAACAGGTGTCCTTGATAGCCAGGGGAAATATTCAAACCAACGGTAGGTTAAAAATTATTTACGCGGAATAACTCTCGAGGACACGAAAAGAATTCTCGATTAGCCAGAGACAAAGCCACATATCAAAATGATTTTTTTGCAGTGTTTTTTCTTTGTTTAAAATATTGAGGAATCCTTTGTCTATAGCCAGAATACTGTAGAAATGTGGAAAGCTGCAAAATCAAGGCTCGCAAATTTTGGAATAAGAGATCGAACACATTAACAGTAGTTTCAACTCCATTTTTAGAAAACTGAGTCCCTGTGTTAGGGAAAGAAAACAAGTTTGAATCATAAGTTTATTTTTCTAAACGTTTTCCTCTTACAGTTTGGCAGGATCTATTTTGCCACTTCGTTAATAAGTTCTACCGTCATTTTCATAAATTTAGCCAAGCTATGCTTTTGTAAAGCGAAGGAAATTTCAAATTCAAGCTTTTAAAATCAAAGACAGTAAAAACGAAAAACAAAAAAATCACATAATTTCGGTCAACGGTGTTGGTAATCAAGTGATGAAATTAGAATTTAATCATCGTTTCAAAGAGCTGTCATTTATCGGTTTATACATATTTGATACTGCTTGGACAGTGAGCCGCCTTGGAAACACTGTTTTGTTATGCGTTGCCAGTTTCGGTGCAATCTAAGGTTTTGTTAAACAAATCTAATGCGCTACTAATTGAATTGTGTTTATTGATAGGATGTTTCCCTTCCTGCGTGCGTTAATAATCAATTTGCAATTGAATGATTAGATTTTGTTTAATTGCTTTTCTTGATTCGCGCTACAGGAACTTTCCTTGCACGCGGCGAAGAAACAGACTGGTCCAGCGAGAAGCCAAAGCGCATGCGTACCATCTTTACCGTCGAGCAACTCGAGCGCCTGGAACGAGAGTTTACGCGCCAACAGTACATGGTGGGAGGTCAGCGGTTCTATCTCTCCAAAGAGTTGGGTTTGACTGAGACGCAAGTCAAAGTTTGGTTTCAAAATCGAAGAATTAAATGGAGGAAGCAGCTAATTGAACAACAGAGGACCAAAGTTAGACATCAGAAGGAACCAGGTGCGAACATACAGACGGAAACCAGCTGCCCTTGATTGCTGATCATGAATTTCAGAAGAAGAAATTGTTCCAGGCGAATTTCGAAATTAGTTAATTGTTGTCCAGTGTGACTCACAGAAACGGGATAAGAAGTTCATTTAGCTGAGTATACCTTTTCACACATAAATCACCCTCATTATTCACTGAGGTAAATAAAATCAAGTCCGTTTATACTTGACCATTAAACACTACCATGTTTGACGAGTAAATGCCGTGAACAATTGCATTGCAGAAATACTTCTTAATACACCAGTTATCGATATCGAAACTTTTTGTTATATCGAAACGACAGCAATAGTAAACCGAAGAGAACCAACAAGGAGATAGATGACGAATTCTTCTGACTTGTCTCAGTGCAGGTCACGTCTCCAAGAGTTCTTGTGGTCGCTGGTTCCTGGCGGTACTCTCCATTGGGCTCATAGCTCGTCCTCCACATCATTTTCTTTCAGCAGTTTCAGTTTGTCTATTTTTCGCAGTACCTTTCGATCGGCGTACTCGCTTAGGCGCTCACCTTGGGGAAAAGACATTTTGTGTATGTTATTTCGTCTCAGGAAACACAAAAACTGCGCCAGACTCTTTTCGTTTAGTATAAATCTACTAGCGGTCTATCACGAATGCTGTTCTCTGATTGGCTTCGTTGCTTACTATCTATCCTGTTGTAGATAGCCTAACGGTGAGCGGTTGTCAACAAAATGGCGGCCGCTTCCTTACATTTTCTGAACGACTAGTAGATTCATACTAAAACAATTAGATTATTCTCTCTCGATTTCTACACGTGACAGAGGAAAAGCCCGAGTGTATGAACCTACAGTTTTTGAAGTCTGTCACAAAAGGTACTTATATTATTCATTGGCAATTTAGGCTACGTAAGTTCTTTTAGGTTCTTAATTTTTATGAATGAGATGTTGTTGTTGGTAACCAGAAAAAATTTAACTTGGGTTTGAAAAGTTTTAATCTACAGTATTTATTTACAACCGTATTATGTATTTTCTTTTTCTTAAATTTTATGTTAGAATTTACCAGATCTAGTTCAGTATGCCTATCGGTCTGAAACCCTGCTCAAACTAAATATGTAAGCCAGCGATCAATTCCAAAGGGAAGCACAAAAAATTAGCCGTCATATTTCACATTATCCGAAATGCCCAGACTTGATATGATCATTTCAAGTTGTTGCCGAGTTTTGCAGACTGATCCAGAATGGACGGCTACGAAATGTGAAAAGATTACAACGTACGTGCACGCAAAGTCGAGGCTCATTAAGCTTTTAATTTGTTTGGTGACCTCCACGTTGTCGTTGCCATAGTGATATGCTCAAGTCCCTTTTGTAGGTCACACGTCAAACCATAGTTAGGACTAACTATGGTCAAACAGATCGAAAAGGTTATTATAGTCGTAAAACTTGGATACATTTTGATCGATATCGCGCCAAGAGATGGAAAAAGTTGACGCTGGTTAGGCATGCAAAAAGCGGAACATTTGGGTCTCGATCACTGGTTGCTTTTATTAACCAGTCTTAATAGAAATAAACAGATGAAATGGGTGGCTGCCCCCAAAATAGCAGGTAACACCTTATGATCAGTGGCGCGTTAAATCTGTCTGAATGAGAGAGAAGCAGAGAAAAGAAGATTTTAAAAAGACGAGCCGATGCAAAATCATATGACAACACTCTAAAGAAATATAACGTCATCAATTGCTTACAGAAAAATCCAAAGAAATGTCATCGAAACGACAGCTCGAAAAGCTAGACCTGATAAAATTGATGTCACCCGCTATCCAGGCTTACAATCAGGCGATTTTGCCGCATAAATAAAATTCACGTGCACCATGAATAAATAAATTATAATTAATTAGTCTAAACTGAACATAACTTTTCGTCAATACCCGCGGTTCATTTCTTATTTTTAATATTAATGGTTTTCTCCAAGTTGCGTATAAGAAAGCACCATTAATAGACGTGTACGTATCGGGCATAACTTAACGTATAACGTATAAATTGAACAAACAATATGTATCATGGAAATATTGTTTTACAAAGTTTAAGCTGAAGAAGGTGTCAGTCTCACTATAGGTCTCCGCAAACATTTTCTTGTCATGAGGTGGCCTAGGAAATAAACCTTTCGACTTCTACGAGAATTGTGCTCTGGGCCTCTTTACCGGTCTGTTGTTTAGTTTTATGATGGGGGAAACTCACAAACAACTTGAATGCATCGGTGCTAGTGAAATTCGCAGATCCTAAATTCAATAAACATTGTTTTCACACTGAAGAATTGAACTTGGGCAAAGTGAAGTTTTTTTGGTGTTCTTGAAGAAGAAAAGCCTTGTTGGGTACTGAGGTTCCTTTTCCAACCAAATGAGCCCGGTAACCCGGCCCGGCTGGCTCGGTTACGATAATCGCGAACGAGTTTGTGTTCCACCAGTTTGGTTTTGTTTGTCGACCGGGCTGAAATTTCTCATGTGAACAGACAAGAAAATTCGCTTCGGTAACCGCCGGAGCCAGGCTCGGGTTACCGGACTCATATGAAGAGCCTCTTAGAAATATCATCCTTCTTCTGTCAATTCTCCTTAATGGTTTTGCTCAATGGCTGGTGGCAACGAAGAGAATTTGGCAATAACATAAGACTATTCCGATTTTATCGGAATCAGCATTTTTTCCTGCATGACTCCCCGTTTGCTTGACTTCAGTATTGACTCCACTGTGAGAAGCTAAAATCAAAGGGGATTGGTATTTTTGTTAATTAGTACCGCTTATTTCTGCAGGGTCCCTAGGTGTTGCAGCAATTTCAAGATCTCTGTTTTGAGAACGTAAGCTTAAACGTATGATGTAACAACCGACAATTCAAGTTCTGGGTTGTAAGAAGTACCGGCCAATTTCTCACCGTCCGAATTCCGAAATGTTCTCTCTATGTTTTCTATAGTAACGAAGTGTTCTTAATAGACACACCCGCTTGGTCATAACATATACAACTGAAAATAATTTATTCCAAATAAGAAATAAAAAAGGTAGCTCAGCACCTTTCAGTTGCCACTTTCTAGAAACACACGTCTTGAGCAGTTGGATGAAAAAGATGCAGCCGTACAATGCAGAGCATCACTTCAGCTATTTCCAGCTGTCATCCGAGGTCTACACCATGCCTGAGTTATCCACAAACTTACGAACCTCAGTTCTAACCACAACTGCAGGTGAAGAAGCCATTTAAATCGCCTTTCTCCACAGAATCTCTCCTGTCGGAGTTGAGACAAGCTTCGAATTGGCCGCATTAGCAGCCCATCTGCCAAACAAGACACCCCCACATCTATGGCCACTAAACTAAAGGAGCTTGAGGACCGAAGACGAAACAACGGTACATCTGTGCCATACAGCTCGCGAGAGAAAACAACAGCAGGCACTTCCACAGAATGCAGACATACAGTAAGTCAAGTAGTATAGATTGATCTTTTTTCACGTGCCTAGTGAGGTTAAACGATAACTAACGATACGTCTTTATGTAACTAGGATTATCAGCCCCTTCTTTGCCTTAAAATGCCTTAATCCGGTTATTATACGTGCCAGACTGTAGACTTATATTTAAAGGAACTTTGCAAATTTTTTCGATGTATTAATTTATGCCAGTTTATGTACATGTCATACTTACAACTCGCAAATATCACATTTCCGTCGTTCAAATGTCTTTACTGTGTAGAAAATAACACGTTTAGTTACCTTGGAGAGCGGAATTTTATTCCTCTCAGCTGAAAGAACTAGATACTGAATTGTATAGAATTACCCTCAAGGAATCAACAAGATATGACCTCTAACCGTATAAGTAATGTGCGATAAATTGATACATATTTTTTACAACCAATTGGTTCCGCTAAAATAGTGCAACATGTATTAAGTAACACTTTGCTCAACTAACAGTTGCAAGCTGAGTAAAGTTGTGATAGCAAAGTCAAGATTTTTCACGGCAGTCTGAATTACCAGGCGACGCTTAAAGAAAGGGGCGCTATATACCAATTATAGCTCAGTGCATGTTTTAAAATAAAATCGCATTGCGCGATTCACAACTCGGTGAAAGTAGAGAGACTTAAGTAGAAAAAAAAAGAGATTCGTTGGAACTTAATTGTATTAAAAATGTATGCAACTGAAATACGCGAATTCGTAAACGAGTTACTTCAGCTCGTGTGACAACTGGTGGCTTTTCTTTCAAAAGACACGCCACATAGAAAGTCACCTGTAAGAAGGACGGTGCCGAAACAATGACAAGAAAATTCAGCTGAAGTACGGAAAACTGCGCTTTCATAACGTTCTTTATTCAGAGTTCAGACCATAGTTAGACCTCTACTAACTATGTTCAGACTAACCGGACGTCTAAACACAGTTTAACTACCTGCTCAACAGGCAAATATCTGTCGGTGGATTTTACTTACAAAAATTTGAAATTTATTTACAGATCATTTAGCTCTTAAAAATAACAATAGCCTTTCAAAGGCAAATTTGTCAGACTAAAGAGGCGTTATTTAAATGAAAACTGATTGTGTCATTGCGAGAACAAGTAGGAACTGACCGCAGTATTGGCACAACTAATTTTCGTCATTAAAAAGAAACGCAAAGGCGACTTAATTAAGAGTTTAGGACTCACTTTAGTTGAGAAGAACACCTATTTCAGTGTTGGTGAACATTTTGCAAAGTAGAAACCGCTGAATGTAAATATCGTAGATAAGGCCGAGTTTGTTTTAGGTTAATCACATTTCTAGTGTTAAAATTTCAGCAATTGGAAGTTAAACCACCTTGCAAAGATTAATAACAGTATCACTGTAAAGCACTGCTCAATAAAGAGCTTCATTTCAATATGGACTTTGCCCTCAGACTCAACAACAAAGAGTATTGATATCACATTAACTGCTCATTGACTACAGGATAAAAAAAAAAACTTCTTTTATAAGGCAGTAGATACAGCAAGCACCCTTTGTGGCCTTTTTAAGGTGTGAAATCAAAGTATGGGATTGCCTAGTAAAAAGGGTTCCCAAATCTCTACTGAAACAGTGGATAAAATCTGGGGAAAGTGGGTGTATGTACAGAAAGTGTTGTAAGTAAAAAGTATAAATAAAATAAAAAACCCAAATCACAGTTATGTACGGAAGTAAGCAGTCAGGTGAAAATGGATGCCTGAACATCCTGAAAAAAAAAAATGCCTGAACAGAACTCCAGGCTGCTCGAACGAGATTCGAATCAGTTAGTTCTTTACTCCTACTACCCCGGTGTACGTAGTAAGTGCTACTCAGCAGCAAGTGGGCTATCAAGCCGACTCAGGGCTACTGACTTGTGAACAGGCTCTCTGGTCGAGGATAAGGCGAAGAGAAAGAGGGAGGAAAGAGGATAGCCCGACCCCATTCCACCTCGGCCACTTCACTCTCAGCTGATTCCTTCTCAGACCCTCCCAGGAAGGGGTCTTCCAGCCGGAGCCTGTTCAAAGGCTAACTTGGAGCTGGTCAACTTCTGAATTCGTATATAATATGCACGTGAAGGATGAACATGCAAGTAAACTCTGGTTACATCATATGTTTGAACCGGCTGTGATGGCCTGTGAGGGTAATAGGTTATTTACCAAAAAGGCCATTGATGTACTCATTGATGTATTCAGCCAGTTGTAGTGGTGCCCGTCATGACTGCTTTGTAGTAATCTTTCATGTGTGCAATGCTTCACTCTCACCATAAAAACATTCCAGCTTTATCCCCTTCAATACACGTATACTCAGTCACAAATGAAGATGACACACACTTTTTCCCTTTACACCTATATTTCGACAGGATAGACCAGCCTTCTTCAGGGTGAATGGACGTTACAAACGTTGAACGCCACCCAAACACAAATTATGCGACTGCAAGTGCTACCAAAAAACGGATAATATAATACGTACTTATACTTACTGATTTAATTAAATGTCTTTTTAGGCTCGATTTCCGCCGCTCTCTCATCGAGCCTGATGTCTTTTAAGATGACGCGAAAAGAATTGTACGACGAGGGCTGTCAGAAACATGTTCTTACAATCTGCACCAATCTGTTTCGTGGGAGGGGGAAACAGGAGGGGTCAGAACCTCCCTCGCCCGTCTTGCTCCCGTCCTCTGTAAAGAAGGAGACGCAAAACACATCCTTGTCATTTAGCTGCACTATCCTTAGGTGTTTCCTTTTCCTTTTCCTTTGTTCTCAGCCTTGCTCCTCATACTCACGTCTTCTGACAGCTTAAGTGACAACAACTGATGACCTATGACGTTTACCACCAAATTTAACTGGAAGTAAGCCTCAGTTTTTTCAGCCCAAGGGCGAGTTTTTTCTTCCCTTGAGAAGCGGGAGGGAGGAGGCTTCTCTAAGCAAAACATTGGTTGAGTCATCACTGCCAGTGTGCTTTATTAACCTCTGTTGTCCTTCTTCAATAGCGTAATCTGAATAGGCTACTCGAAGCGCTCACTCGTTGCTATGTGACGTCACACTGGCAGCGATGAGTCGGTCACGAATCAATACCAGAAAACAATAGACTCACCCCCTCCCTCCTGACTCAGAAGTTTCAGAGTAAGCTAAATTTAAGCCTAATAACATTTTAGGTTCTCGTTTTTGAAAGTATTTTAACTGCTTAACAAATGATTCCCGCCTTCTTAGAACTCCTTATTACTCCTGCCCTGAGACTTCCCACCCTTTCCTCTCCCACCTCCCGTCCCCTATTCTCCCGGGCTTCCACCCCCTTGCCCCCTCCCCCACTGTTTCCCCTCTATTTTTTAAATCGATGGCTGCTCCATCATTCAACTCTCTCCCAGACAGTGTCAGACATTGTTGGACACTGGGCATTGTTGGGCATTGTCTTGACAAGGCGACGAATAAGTTCGCCAAGAAAAAGGAACGCCTGACTTTTAACAGTATTTGACACGTTTCCCTCAGGCGACTTGGGCTCAAGCATCAGTGGCGTGATAGAGATCTCGGCAAAAATGAGACTCGTAATTATTTGAACACAAAGTTTTATATTGTTACCGTGTGTTACAAATCCATGTTCTACCAATCCAAATTTACGAATCCAATCCATGTTTTACAAATCCAATCCAATCCAGCTTTTACAATATACCTTTTGTCGTGACCGCCACAACAAGATGATCATCACTGAGACTGACAGATTGAGTTATTTTGGGTCGTTTGCGGTTTACGTTTTAATTGCGTGATGTATCGTATATCTGCTTCCGGGGGGGGCTACTCCCTTATATGGGCTATATAGGTATCTGCGGCCCCAAAGGGTATGGTTTTTCAGCCGTTTTGGTATAAATAGGATATCGATTTTAGCTGATTTTAGCCATTTTGGTCATAAATAGGGTACGGTTTTTGCACTCTAGCCTTGATATGGTGTGTTTTTGAGAGGAAGCCACTTTTTCTTAGTTATCGAAAGAGAAAATCAACAGAAGTCCTTCACAAATTATGTTGACGGTAATTTAACATTGGTCTGAACTAGGGAACTAATTGTAATGCAGGTCAGAAACACGGTTTTGATTTAAGGGTCTGGTCATAAATAGGGTTTCGAATTTATGCTTAGGTCATAATTAAGGTAGGGAATATCGCAGATTTTGGTCATAAATAGGGTAAGGGTTTTGGGAAGCGGGCCGCACACCCCCACCCAATTTTTCTCGAAGTAACCCCCTCCCCCCGGGATCCGGCTTTAGCCAGCCTACGAAAGCGTTGTTCGATTTAATACCCCAGTTTATGTCTGAGGCATGTACTAGAATCTTTTGGGAGTTGTACCTACCGGTAAAGAGGAGTTTTAACAACATTTCGTAGATCTCAAGGAGCTTACATTTACGGCACAGCCCTCTCTCACGGACTCAAATGAACATTAGGTAAGTGTAGCTTGTTTTCGTTTCCGTGCAGTGCATCGTCAAATTTGCACTTTGCCTTCGTGATTTTACACGACATGCGTAGATGCTGTCTTATCTAGTTTCATCTCAAGTGTTGTAATTAGTTGGGCTCAGCCTTCACTGCAGAGGGCCGGGTAAACTTCAGTGCATAACGGCCTTTGTCCGTAGTACTGGTCACGAAGGACAGTGTTTGAATTGCTGGCGAGCCTTAGCGAGGCAGTGCACTATTCTGGGATTCCAGTTTTTGTATGTGTTGATTGCCCTTTGTTAGAGTATTAGTGATGAAGATGAAAGAGACTTTTGGATGTCAGAATCGATATCCTTGCATATATAAGATCTAGGTTTGTGCACGATCGATTATGTACGATTATATAATGTCACCTTTAGTTGGCTACGATTGTGTGAATTAAGTCTCGTTCATACAACACATGCAAAATATGCCGTTGTTGATTTTTTTTGAAAGAGATATAGAAAGGGCACCTGCTATTTTGTACGATTGAATACGCTGTTATTGTTTGACGAATTGTGGACCCAAGATTAAATTTCCGTCCATTTTCTAGCGGCCCGGCGAGAGAGCAATTAGATCGTGGCGAAAGGTCCACGCAAATTTCCGTCCTATCGGCCAAACCCTGTATTCATGATCAAACCAACTACTTTTCCATTCAAGGACACATGTTCCTTTTTTACTGAAGCCTTTTGCTGCATGTTAACTGTGCCGACCGAAGCGAAAGTTTGGATCTGAAAGATCGATGTATTTATTTACTCATAGAGGATTGTATATGGGAGGAGATTCTGTGGTTTTCTCTTTCATTTTTTCCTTTCTTCTGTGTCCCTGTTTCATTGCCAATTATCCTAGCAGGGCCATTTCACTGCGCCTTACATTTCAAGCCAAAACCTGAGCGCAAAAAGTTTATAATTACGGTCCGAAAATTCCACTGTCTGTATTTCGTTCGTGGTTCTAAATAACTCTAGGAGGAGCTAAATATCCCTAACCTAACCTTACCCAAGCCCTGAGGCTAAACACCGAGGATTTATTTATCAAGTTTATCAAGCCATAAACTTAACTTCAAAAGTTGGCAAAGCCGGATGCAGTCAGTTGGCAGAATCACGGATAATTTCCTAGCACTGTACATGATGTTTAACTTATAATTAACGTGGGCGATGTTTTTCAAGTTTATTTGAGCTAGCTTTTGCCCACCCGTGATTCTTTTGGTTTTCCTGTGTTTCCAGGGTAATGGGCTCCTGATGTTTCGTTTGAGATTTTCTACAGTTTGAAGTCGTTATTTCGAAGATTTAGATTAGATTAGTGTATGACCTGTTCGTCAGACTCTGGTCAGTGCTAAAGTTGTGTCTAGTTACGTGATCTACTACACCTGGATTGAATGGCCTAAGTGGGACAGTATTTACTTTGGAAGAAAAATCTGTCCGGAAATTGCGTTTCTTCAACACCGTGACCTACCGGATAGCATTACTGTGGTAGATAAAAGAAAACATAAACTAATCTGGTGAAATTAGGGCTTTGATTACTTGTGTTAAGTGGGATAAGCCAAACATACCTCATGTCAAACGAAGAGCCCAGTTTTTTTTAAATCGATGCACGAGCTTACGTGAAGATCAGAGAGTCTCTTAAGGTCATTCCACTGAAATAGAACCTGTACTGAGATTCTTGTGAAACTTTGCCTATTGATTGTTTATATTATAGGAACTTAAATTCTGAAATAAAAATGAGGGGTCCCCATGTTCGTTTAGGAGCAACAGCACCTTGTTTATACCCATATAAATCCTTATA
>Ga0126339_10002719_pt1 | contig 12732 bp, 6 predicted proteins | sample OrbTmetagenome_2_FD_92532 | JGI IMG/M metagenome (GOLD analysis project Ga0126339, IMG submission 92532) | Coral microbial communities from Petempiche,Puerto Morelos, Mexico - Orbicella T R C metagenome | ecosystem: Host-associated > Invertebrates > Cnidaria > Coral | place: Petempiche,Puerto... | reverse complement strand
GAATTTGTTCAAACACTGTTATGAGTGTTTGATATATCTTCTCCATCGAAACTAAAACTAAGAACAAATCGGAGAAATAAATCGTAAAAATCGACGTTAATTAAGGTCAGATATCCAAGCACCGCCACGATCATGAATTCCTTTGATTAATCTTGATGAATTATTAATGAATTAGAGAACTTTCTTTTTTCGCTTCCAAGGTCAGAGACATTTTATATTTGTTACTTTCCAGGCTGTTCAGGAAAATGAGGACGACAGTGCAGACATAAGTTCAACAGGCGAGATCAGTGAACTACTGGGAGACAAGGAGCACCTGTACCCAAAAATACTTTACCTTGTTATCGCGGATTCTGCTTACACTGAAGGTAAGCAAGCCTTGTATTGTTTTCTTGGGCCCAGGCCAAACGTCGAATTCCACATGAGACGAACTAAATTGCAATTTGAGTCGATCCAAACGGGTATGGCTCAACCGTTGGGCCAATTCGTCGAACCAAATTCAGAGCAGCGAAAACGAAACTCGAGGCTAAAATATACACTATCATACACATTTTTAACTTTTTCATTAAGTTCGATTCATGAGAAGATCTGTTGATCTATCTTAATTCAGTCGGACGAACTTAGGCGTTATCAAACGTTGAACTTATCACGAACTTAATTTGCTCAGTTTAGTTCGTCTCATGTGAAGTTCGAAGTTTGACCTGGTCTTAGATCTATGATACTGCACACGATCCTGTTTGGACCTATTTGCACTCTCGCTTGCCTCACTCGAGCCAGGAAACGTAACGGAGCTGTCTGGCAACTCAAACGTAAATATAAATTGCAAAGAGTCCTGTAGTCTCTCTCATGTTGATCTACAACAGGTGGCCTTGCTGCTTTTGATTAATTCTAGTCTATTTTTCCTTTACAGATAATCAGTAAGCAAGTATTGCTGGCATTAATGGATCGATCTTCACACGGTGCTGTAGTGATGCTTATCATGAAATTGTCTGAGAGAGTTCAACAATTCATCAAAACTTTGCGAACTGCAAAACATTATGCGGTACAATTTTTGCTTACAGTTGTTGCATGTGATATACTAGCGACAACATTTCGTCTGAATCAAACCTAACCAACTTGCTTGTGTGGAGACAAGTGGCCACTGGGTTTCTAGTGTTGTAAGTATGTCGCATGCAGTAGTTGTAAGAAAATCTGTTCTAAAGGCACTACTAGAAAGTTTTCTAAGTTGTTCTGCAAAGTCTTGCGAGTCTCCCAACAAAATATTGAAAAGTTCGAAAGTTCCTGCATCGAATTTTTTTTTTATGATTCTCATAAATTTGACTGAACATGAAATCTGGATTATTTTTGTCATTACAATTTCAATTGCGTTCACAAGTTACGCTGGCGTGACTTGCAGTTGAGGGTATGAAATTTCGGTTACCACTGTGCTAGATTTAGGGCGTTTTTTTCAGTCATTAGTTTAAAAGTGCATCATCTTCTAGCGGACAAGTAGATTTGACCAATTTTCGGCTATCAGCTGAACTCCTTTAAGACCCTTGTAATTGGTTAAGTTGGGTTTAATGAGTGTAAATACAGCCTCTTAGCGTTAGTTGCATAAAAATTACAGTATTGTATAACTTAAGATGAAGAAACAAGTCGGGCGGGAACAGGTTCAAGCTTTTGTCTTTTAGTTAGGTTTAAACATGAAGTCTTCCGTGCACCCATTATATCGATCGGCAAAACGTGGTAAATGGCGTCTACTGAAGCAACAAAGATTCAATTGCACTATGGTGAATTTTGGTTTCTTGTAAATAATTACAAGTTATATGGACCTTCTGCACGACTTGGCCACGTAGTTCAAAGCACGCCATTCTGTCTGGCAAGATCTGGGAGCTGTCGCTTTCTCAATGTCATTGAGCATGGTGAGATTTGTTCCATTGACCGAGTCGTACAAAAGGTTTATTGCGCTCACGAAGTGGCAGCTAAGCAACTTATAACCTCTAAATCCACTTAATATATGGTAGAGTGAGAATAAACTCGGACGTATATAGCCCGGACTCAGTTGTGTTTTCAGTAATATATCAAGCACGAAAGACCGTGTTTGACCACATTTCCAAACACCGAGAAGAGAACTGAATATAGGACGCGTTATATAGTGCAGTATTTTTGACGAACTTCGAGGTGTTTGGAGATGTGGTTAAACACTGTCTTAAATGTTTGGTATATCTTCTCAATCGAAACTAAAACTAAGGAGAAAACGGGGAAACAAAATCATAAAAAAATTATGCTAATTAAGATGAGATATCCAAACACCGTCACGGCAATGATTTTCTTTGTTTAAAATTGATGAATTATTAATGAGTTTGAGAAGTTGAGTTTAAAAGCTGGACCCTCACACATTACACAAACCACCCGAAACTTAGGCGTTGCCTGACATACAGTGAAAGTCCTTCTAATACAACCACCTTTTGCCCGTGAAACTTTGGTCGTATAAACTGGTTCTAAAAGTAGGACGATGGCGAACTAAGCGTCACTGGACCAATAATCGTGGCCGTAGCAACACGGCTCTCAGGTGCTGGTGTTAACAGGGAGTTTCGCAAGGCAGGGTACCACCACAACCGTTTAATAACGGATAAAAAGCAGACCAAGGCTGTTTGAAAATTGAGTTTTATTACCGCTATTTTTTGATATTCGTTAGGAAATTTTCAAAATTTGACGCGTTTAGCTTTATCGACAAGCACAATTGCCTTTTTTGGCTAAAACGGTGGCTATTTCAGAGAAGTTATCAGTCAGTCAGTTGTCTGTGGTCAGAACAGTTTTATCAAAGAATTGAAAAGTTGTAACATCTGGCCTATCAGAAATAGCGAAAATAACGCTGTGAACAGAGCAATGCTCATTCCAAGCGCACGACAAGGCGCGCAAGTCACAAGTGATTTTGGTTTGTCTCCTAGAAAATGTTCTTGAAGTCTTCCCCCTTTTTTCCCTACAAACAAAAGGTGACACCGAAACAAAAACAAAACTCATTGCAACTTTTGAGTAACCTAATTGCTTTTCCAGGTTGCATTTCGGTTTGTGGTAGAAATGTCGCCGGTAATTTCGTCACTAGTTTCGTTGCCAGGGAAGTGAGATCAGAGGCAGAACACGTAGATACTGTTGGAAGTGGAGTATTGTAATTCGCCCAGCTTCTATTTTTCAATTTAAACAAAAAGAGTTGCTCAATTTGCAAGAAATTCGACATTCTAGAGCAGTAACATAGCTAAACTGCGCGCTTGGGCTATTTTTTTTTTTCTTTTTCTTTTTCCCGGCCAAACATTTTCTAAGATTTTTAGACTTCTATTGTTTACCATGTCTATAAAATTCCTTAATTAAAGACGAGTTACTGCTGTGGACATTGGTTTTTAGTCTCGCCTTTCTTCACATTAATAACCACAGGAGCGTTTTTCTGCCCTTTCACAGTCAGGGTAGAAATATTTCCACATTCAGAATAGCTTTCCTGCAAAGTAACAAACAAGATATCACAATACAATCATGAAAAAGAAGGAATTCAGAACCGAAAATGCCATATTGAAAAGAGATTCTGTGTTGAATATGATCGGTCGTCAATGGAACGTGAAAATTGAAATAACCAATCATGACACTTCACGGATCTCTTTTGGAGCACGTGATTAGAATGGAATTCTTCGACTGGACTTCAACGATTTCTCTTTCACTTTGGATGGGAGGGAGCGCTTGACCTTAGAAATATTTACCCACGCTAACATGACCGATAAAACACAGAAAGATCCCGCTAACAAGTACCTCTTTCCCACATTTAGGGGTCTATCAGCCAAATAAAGATAATCTTTATAGTTAAATGACCGAGCCAGTGTTTGATTAACACGTTTCTGATCGGAGAACATTTTTTTATACATAATTCACAGCTTCTTACCTCGGACTGCAAATTCTCTTTTGAAAGCTCGGTACGGGAACCTGCACTCTCTCTTACATTCTGAGTTTCTGATAAGTCGATATGGTGCGGCTCAGCTTCAAAGCGCACTTTTGGTTTCTTCTCGCACTGTTCTTCAATTTTGGCTTCAATTTCAACACCGTTATTGGACAAAGGCGATATTCGTGACGCGTTGAAGCTGGGAGCATTTTCAGCAATCATAGATTCAACTCCAGAACAAACAACAGTGCTTCGTTCTCCGTTGGACGACGACTGTTCAGTTGCTTTTGCCGGGGCCAGTGGAGGTTTCGCATTTGTTGGCTCCATTTTTGTTATCTTAGCGTTCACCTTAGATGTGAAGTTTTCTCTGCCGTCTTTCTTGGGCGCTGATTGTTGAATACTGGTTCTTTTAGTGTCGATCAACCCGGTAGCAGATTTTGCCTTCCGCAGACTGGACGAGGTAATATTTTGAGGAACATCTTGAGCATTTTTCTGGGAATCTTCAAAAAGAAAGATTATTCAAAATAAGTTGAAAGGGGAAATTAACTTCGGTTATTGAAAGAGCTCACTCAAGGCATTTTGAGTTGTTTTGGTCACATACAAAACTACCTTTAAATTGAAGGAAACCTGAAAATAGTCATTTACTAAAATAGAGAAACACCAAAGAGATAATAATAAACCATAAAGGAACAAGAATTGTTAAGGATGGAAAAGATTGACACAGATTACAAATGAAGAACTTAAAAAATTAAGGCTAAACATTCCAAAATTAGTGCTCAAACTCCTTTAACGTCAGTCAAGTGTAAGATGCAAAACTGAACATGCATGGTTTTTAGTTTTTTAATGTGTAACATCTTCTGAAATTTAAGACTTTGACATCCTTACATTGCAGCGAATCTCTCGATAAAGTCAATTTCGTTTTATGTATCGATAATGAAGTAAAGGATGTGAAACAGAAGGAAAATGGAAAGCCGACAAGATAGCGCTTAGGCCGGGCGCGTAAGTGTGAAGCAGAGTGCGAAGTGGGCGGTAAAACTAAATTACGTAAGATTTTTTTAATGTGATACTTACGGCTTTGCATCTTAATCCGTAAGTCCTCAATTTTAAGCCTCAGCTTGATGTTTTCACTGTTAAGTTTCTCCACTTTGGATTCTGAAATGTGCAACTGATGCTCCGTGTGACGAAGTCTGTCAGTCTCTGACAACTGAAGTAATGTCTTTGTCTGCAGCTCTTTATTCAATTTCGCAATATTTTTCCTATAAAACACATTTAAAAGCTTACAGTTAGGCTGGATGCGCGCTAAGATCGTAGAGCGCCAGATCAGATCAGTTGGTGGAGCGCCAGACTGCTGTGCGGGAGGTCGAGGGTTCGAGCCCCGGACCGGCTTTGTAATTACTTTTGCAAATGGTTAGACGTTCAAGTCTTCTCGGATGAGGACTTTAAACTGTAGGCCCCGTCTCCTGCATCTTCAGTGTTACATGGTTAGTAGGAGACGTTGAAGAACCCACATACTTATCGCAAAGAGTAGGACACGTAGTTCCGGTGTTGTGGTCTAGCCTTATCTCACGGGTTGGTGCTTCACATTGGGTTATCCTCATTGCGCCTTTCCCCGTTGGACAGAATTGTCCAAGAAAAATTGCCATGCTATGCTAAGTTCCTCCCAGTTCCAGATTCCTTACGTGAAGGCGTTTCTGATTGGTCGTTTGAGAAACCGAGCGACAACCAATCACAGATTTACCTAGATGATTCTCGGACGTTTTTCATCATCGGAGACCCCGGGACAGACAAGAGGAAGTCAAACGCGCGAAAGCGGTGAGAACGAAAGTTTACAAGAACGATCGTTCGTTTTTGCAAACTTTACGTTCGCCGCTGTCGCGCGTTTTTCGAAGATGGGAGGTTTTAGAGAAAGGAAGAATTGAGGACACGAATGAAGACCCGAAGCTTCTTTACAACCATCGCGAACGCCCACGGGGAGGGGGAACTCCCATGTGAAAGCCCAAGGATGCACGTCGTCTCACATACTCATAGGAGGGTGGTCAGGACACAACACCAATGTTTTTATCAATCAAGATATCTAAGGTTGCATTCGAAGGATTGAATAAAAACGCCTTCGGGGCGTACTTTGTTTTAAAAAAACAATATTGAGACACATCTTGCAAGAAATCTTTAACTTCTCTTCACAGGTGAACGTATTCGATCACAATCGATCTTAGCTCATTTTTGCACGTCTGTTTTAGAATGGCATCTTTTGTGGGTCAAACAAAGCTTGAGGGTCACTCAGATAATTTGGCTGATAGAATCGGGCCACTGCCCGCGTTTCCTAAATAAACAAATCCAAAATGACCGGTGATTGTCGCGTTTTCAAATCTCTCCGGCGTAGTGAGGACGGAAAACATTTGATGCGTTTTCAGAGTGAAAACGCCGTAGAGTGGACGAGGCTCCAGACGGCCGTGAACCGTTGTCACCCTAGGTTGTCAACCTTGTGCTTTTCTACCGATCTCACATAAACTTACTTTGAATCCTCCAGCTGCAGTTGAAGGAAGTTCACATAGTCTTTTTTATCTCCAAACTCCGAGAAAGCGTCGTGAAATTCCTGCAAACGGCCGCTCATATTGCTCTCTTCCTGAGGAATAACAAATCAAACCCAAAACAATTCAGGACGTGGTGCTGAACGCTAAAAGCACACGGTGAAAGCATTTAAGAATATCAACAAAGAAGAAAATATTCAGATTTTACCTGACTGGCAATGCTGTAGTTAATTTTTTACCTCAGTTAATTTCTGATATAAGTTAATTTGTGATTTCAGCTATTTGGATTGTCTTCTTCTAGTTAGCGATAGATCGGCCTGGTTTCAGCCAATCACAATGAAGTAATTTTCTCTGTCATATAATAACTACTTTTAATAATATTTACGAGTAACCTTTTGTTTTTCCAAAGTTGATATTTTTGTGTTTAGCATTTTCACTTCGCCTTCTTTCTGCACTAAGGCCTGAGTCAGCCTTTGAATCTGAGATGTGTCGGCATGACAACTCTTGACTTGCAACAGAGTAGCAACTTGATTCTGCAACACAAAATACAATGTTTTGTACTTTTTTTGCTGCGATTTTAATAAATGAGACGAAAAATCAGCACGTGCAATAGCGTTCTTAATAACGCTACAACAGACGTTTTGCTACATAAGTACTTTATTTTTACCTTCAACCTCTGCAGATGCTGTTTTGTCATGTTGTGTACTTTCACCATACCCTCATGTCTTGCATGCAAGCTAACATATTTTTTCTCAAGTTCTAATCGTTTGTCTTCTACCTGCGGACAATTTGATAGCACTCATTAAAAATGAAAGCAGAAAAATGCTCTAAACGAGACGAAAAATCCAACATACCTCTCCAAATAAAGAATTTCCTTGTTTTCCAAAATTTCTCCTGGCATTGTCGGCCTTTAGGTTTTCCAACTCAGCTTTCAATTCTCCTGCCTCAAGGCGAGCTTCCTGTTGAAATTGTTTTTATGTAATGTTATCTGGTTATAGGACTATTCAGTTACACCTTCATAACAGGTGAGGAGTTGGGAACGCTTCCAAATTGAAGGACAAAAGATTTGGAGCTATAGGCCTTTTTAGCTGGGGAGGTTTGTTTTGCCATTACAGACCACGTGATATTCTCTAGAGAATTGTTCTTTTATCCACCTAAAAATTAATCAATCATAACACGCGACTATTTGAAAATTTGAAAGCAAGAATTCACATGGTCTGAAATACGGCAACAAACTGCCCAAGGTAAAAAAAAGGTCTCTTGATCTTCCCGAGTTCGCCAATGTTTATTGCTGTTTATTTTTTTCTCGAAAACACCTCCGACGATCATCACATAACCTCCTTTCGGAAATACAAAGAGATTCGACTTGAAGCAATTCTATAAATTCAGCACTTGCCTGTAAACAGTTAAACCACGTTTCTCCTTGCCGAGCCTTTTCTTGCAGTTCTTCTTCCAGATGTTCTACTTTCTCCTTCAGCAAGTTTCTGTCGAATAAAATTCTCTCCTGGTTATCTTTGCAGTCAGCAAGCTCCAATGTCAAAGAATCTCTCTCGTCCTTCAGCTCTGCAGCAAGATGTATATACTCTTCGACGCTCTCCAACCGTGATCTTCCCTTGTGTTGAAGTTCTTCGTTATTTTGGCGAGCTTTTTGAAGCAACTCATCCTGCTTCTTGATCTTTTCGTTCAGTTGAATTTCGATCAGGCTGTGCTTGCTTATATCATTTTGCAAAGATTCTATTTCCTTTCTCAGATCATTGATCTTTTTCTCTGTACTTATTTGTTGAGATTTCTCGTTTGCCTCAAATTCCTTTCGAAGTTTCTCCTTCAAATCCTCCAATTCGTGAACATGGTTTGAATTGGCTCGGACTTCAATCTCTAGCCTAGATCGCAAGGTATGATTATCTTGCTTGAGTTCCTATAAATGAGAGAGGAGATAACCGTAAATTAGAATACTTTTTTTATGAGCTTAGCGGTTATAATCCGAAAATACGAAAACTATGAAAGGTTCATACCTCGAGACTGCCTAACGTTGATATGTAGTTGTTGTTTACTTCTTCAAGTTTCTTCTCCAATTCTTGATTGTTTTCAAGCAGGTTTTTCCCAATCTCTCCTGCTAATTCTCTATCTTGCTGCAATCCTTCGTTCTCCTCTTTCAAGCGGATTATTTCTTCTTTAAGAAAATAAACTTCATTTTCGATATCCATGGTGGAGAAAGAAAATGTTTACGAGCAATTTCAAATTTCGCTGGGAAGCACTGAGAATGCCTGAACCTAGCCTGTGATTGGCTAATTTTGCGAAGTTGACCAATCACATTGCGTAATTCTCTTATCACGGGCTCAAATCTTAGGCAGCGGTAATTGAACGAAACAAATATGACGAGTGATGGCGGACTAAGATGGCGACTTCGCTGTATCAATTTATTTTGAGGCGATTATGAAGGCTAAAATGTAACAATTAGATTAGAGGATAGTGCTTCGGTGAAGTATGAACATGCCAATGCAATTATGCAGGCAAAGAAGGGCTGTTACGAGCGAACTTTTTGTCAAGACGTCATGCTTAAAGGGTGGTAGATGTCTGTCCTCTTGTTCTGCTGCAAGAACGCGAAGAACGGAGTACAACTTTTCAAGCAAGGCCTTTCGACGTGAAATACCTCAGAACTACATGTACAAGTAAGTTTTTGATATGATTTTTGAACAGTATTCTAGTAGACGGAGCATATAAAAGGTTTTGATTTCATACTAAAGGTATGCTGAAAAACTTCATTAGAAACATTTCATACTGTGAGCCATTTTAATGTTATGTTTTATAGTGGCAGCATATTTCATCGATTTTGGAGACCCTGCACTCAGTCAACAAGCCATGGAATTTCCAAAAAGGTATAAAAGACTGCTGACATAGATGTCAGCATTATTGTGTGTTTTTTAACTAGTCTCAAAAGTTCTGAAAAGAAAGCCAGTGCTTTGGTTGTTATAAAGCATGCAATAATGTTACAAAGGTGCCTAAAAGTAGAGAGAACACTTGACTGCAGGTCATGTTAGACCTTACAGCTCTTTAATTTTCTTATCTCTTCCTCACCTGCCGTATAACAGAGCAAATCATGGTCAAGGCTTATTTTCTATTAACTAACCTTATCTCTTAATATTTTTGAAGATATAGTATTTTTTACAATCAATCATTAACTTGCAAGAAATTTTCCATATGCTATCTACAGTCCTGGTCAAAAAATTGAGACACCAAACAAGGTCTCCCCTCCCCCTACTTACAATGGCGATAATCAGGTGATTTTGTCTCTTTTCGTTGGAAAAGAAACTGTGACATTTACCAGCATAATTTGATTAGGTGGAATGGGAGATACGTGATCCAGCTCAAGTGTCCCAACTCATTTTGCTCAGGATTTTAGGCCTCAAAGTATGTTAACTTTATTCTACGAACATAATCAAAATTGCCTGAAAAGCATCATTTGTTGTTTTTTGTTCATTGTGTCTGAGTGTGTTAACACTTTTTGTAATAAAATATTTTGTTTTTTATTGTGCTAGGACTCAAATATTGACATGTCAGAGTTTCCTGTGTCAAGAATTAAAAACTTCAGTATCATTGCTCATATTGACCATGGAAAAAGCACCCTGGCTGATAGACTGCTTGAAATGACAGGTAAACTGCATTCTAGAACAAACTGTAACTATGGAAATCAAACATCTATATATAGTTTTTGGGATTAGCATTTGGGCAGTAGTTTGAACTTATATTGAATTCATGAATTCCAGTCTGTTACTGTGTTTTTTTAGAAAATTTATATACTTCTTTATCTTTTAGAAGCTTTACACATTGTTTACTTATATTTCAATTGCAGAGGATATGTGACTTTTTCAATGCATTAGATAATAATAATTATGCAGGCCTGAACTTTGTTACATAGAAAAGCAATAAAAAAAAGACAGTCAAATTTCTTATGCACATTTCAGCTGTTATAATTGCAATGTACATGTATGTCATTCCCTAATTGCTCGAGACTTATACATATTTAAATTGTTCAGAAAAAAGTGTTAGACAATACACCCATTGCTTTACTTACTTCCTGAATATACAATGCACTGCAGCTCGCATTCTTTTTCACTTATATCTCTATTAATCTAATCCGGGCTGTCATTAAAGTTTGATTCACCTGTAGCCCTTATCTTCACTCCTGTAACAAACTTGTTACCTTATAGGTGAATGGTATCAACAAAAAGCAATTTCACCTGAAGCGTCAAGGGCCCATAGAGCATACTCAGCTGTAAACAGGTGTTACGGGTTATGCCCTTTAATGATGGCCCTGATCTTGTTTGTCATTTTTTGATATGTATATTTTCTTTTTCCCACTCAGGTACAATATCAAGAGACAGTGACAACAAGCAAGTGCTTGACAAACTTCAAGTGGAAAGGGAAAGAGGAATAACAGTCAAGGCACAGACTGCGTCACTGTTTTATAATGATCATGAAGGAGAAACTTATTTATTAAACCTTATTGATACACCAGTGAGTGTCAATCAGTTATGATGTTATTTTTGGCCATTAGATTATTTTATTTTTAGGCAAAGAGTTAGTGCACAATGTGAATGGGAATTCTTGAAAGTTTGTGTAAAAATCGCTGTTTTATCATCAATTGGGAAGAGTAGAAACAGACTGAGAGGCCAAGTTTATGCTCATTGTTATAGAAAGCAGCAGTCACTTAGGTAAAAATCCAGTAGACCTGAAAAATAATTAATTAAATTAAAGTCAATATTTCATTGCTATTAATTAATTAATTAATTAATTAATGTATAAATTCAAGACAGGCAGTTGTATGTGTCAACCCCTCCTGTGTTTCTTGTAAAATACAGTGATATGTGTATTTATTACCCAAGCCTATGGACTATGGACTTTTTTATCCAGATTGTACACTAACTTCCTGAATAACAGACTGGCTCGCCATACACCAGTGGAATTCCTATTTTCTGAATTCTTAATTTCTTTCAGACCTCCTGATATTTGGAAATGTTTTCTAAGTTAGGAGAAAATATTTACCCTTGATGGTTCTAAACTCTTGACTTGACTTTTTAAACCAATTTCTGTTCTCTTGGGCAATTTGAAAACTTGGGATTCCACTGTACATCTTTTGGGATCTGTTAAAAGTACTTAAAAGTGCATTTTCTTGATTTTTAGGGCCATGTGGATTTTAGCTATGAAGTTTCCAGGTCCCTGGCTGCTTGTCAGGGTGTTATTTTACTCGTCGACTCAGCACAGGTTTACAAATCGGCATTTCATTTTGTAGATTCATTTTAAATAATTATATTGAACTTAACTGAAGCTTAAATATAGAGTGAAGTTATTATTCGTAGGAACTTACATATACTCTGGGAGTTGCATTTTAAGGGTAGTCCATGCATTGAACATTACTTTAGTTTATAATTTTTTTTTTTATGATCATATGTTTTTTATGCAGGGTGTTCAAGCTCAGACAGTGTCCAACTTTTTTCTGGCCTTTGATAAGGATTTACACATCATACCAGTACTGAACAAGGTACGACAGTGACTTTGATTTATTTTTTTCTAAGAAGGCTTGGTAATGAATCCTGTATATCTGATTGGTTATTAGTCTAAGAGCGGTTTGGAGGTCCCTATCTATGACCACTTTCACGGTAACATAAACTCAGTGTATGTGTGAAAAAGGTCAACAATGATAAAATTCATTTGAAAGTGGAAAAATAAAAATTTAATTAATATGTAATTTACTGGCTTAGGTCAGTCCATATAGGGAAAAGCCATGACCTCAGACTTTAAAATGCTGCCCTCAGCCTGTGGACTCAGCGGGCATTTTCAAGACCTCTGTCACAATTTTTCTCTACCAGACCTCCCAGCCAGTAAATAACGTTCATGATATTTCTTATACAGATGTCTATGACTTGGTACTGTACCTTAAACTTTGTGCAAAAATACCATCTATACCAATGATTTGTGCAAATACATGTACAAAGCAGTTTGAAATGCTAGCCTCTGTTCATTTCCTCTGACTTGGTGATCTCGATCGCTGCTTTAACTTCCCACACGTAGATTGGGTGACAAAACTCCACAACTTTTATCGTGAATGTATTTACAAAAACTAAATGTTAAGCAAGTCTGACTGGAATAAAAAAAGGTTTGGCCGATGTATATGAAACAATACTGGACGCTTGAGAATTTATAATAAACACATGGTACACACGCATTGCTGATGAGAATGAAAATCGTGTCTACAACGCTAATCGATACGATACGATACAGACGTCTTATTAACAAAACAGGTTT
>Ga0126339_10002718_pt1 | contig 12733 bp, 9 predicted proteins | sample OrbTmetagenome_2_FD_92532 | JGI IMG/M metagenome (GOLD analysis project Ga0126339, IMG submission 92532) | Coral microbial communities from Petempiche,Puerto Morelos, Mexico - Orbicella T R C metagenome | ecosystem: Host-associated > Invertebrates > Cnidaria > Coral | place: Petempiche,Puerto... | reverse complement strand
GCTGAATTTTAATATATCAAATTGGTCTATTGTGATGTACTAGATTAAAGTCATTCTCACTAGCTCCCAAAAAGTTTCTTTCTCTCATTTCTTCTGTAATTTAAATTTGCTCAAACATTTTCCCAAGAAACTTATTATAACTTTTTCCCATTGGGCAGGCTACGTACAGAATCTACCAGCCCAACTAGAAAATCCACTAGTCCTGGGTCATCTGACAGGACTTTCTTTACATGCTTTACAATTGAGCTATTACATACAGCAGTTTTCGTCTGAGTGTCAAAAAGAAATATTGGTTTTGTACTTACTACGCTACATGATCAGCATAAAGAACTCACACCACTTTTTCAACCAATCAGAAGTAAAACCACATCAAATTATAGTGACTTCACACATGTTTTCCTGTGCTTTACATTAACAACGTGTAAATACTTATTCAAGTTTTGATTAGTTGACTGTATTGTCTGTGTCATTTGTGATTGGCCAGGGAGTGATTAATGTGGTTTTGGTTTTACAACACTCAACTGAAAACTGCTCTAATGTGATGTGTGTCAATTGATTCTTGAAAGCAAAATTGTCCCTGAGGCATAATTGACCCACATTTTTGTTACTATTTTTAATGTAGAAAATGCTACAAAGCTGACTGTGATCCCTTGTGCAGTTCCATAATATTTACACTTGTGTTTTAGGTCATAACACTAAGGAAAGATTATGTTGGGGATGGAATCACGTGGCCTGTTATTGATGGATGCGATCAGTACACTCTCACAGTATGTTAATGTATTTTCTCTTTGTCACTTTCAATGTACATACATGTGCACATCATATCTCCTTGATTATGCCACCTCCCAGTGATAAATGCCTCTTTTAAAGTAAGCGTACCCATGAAAATTGAAGCATAGAAACCACATCATCCTTAAAGTTGTGCGGGCACTCTCATTTTGTACCGTTTTATTAAAAACTAAGAAATCAATGTATGTGTGTATCCCAGCTGTTAGAACAAACTGTTGACAACGTCCAGTTCATGAACGACTGGCAAACGGTGAATACAAAACCCCATGTTATATTGTAAAAGGTCATGAAACTTGATCCATACTGCGAATAGCTGCTCTCTGTTTCTGTTTGGTTTCTGTTTTTATTGATATATTTTGATCACGCCTATTTATTTACATGCTACAATTAGCATTTTTTAAAGATAAAAATGTCGCACTTGCGAAAAAGGTCTAATATTAAACCTCTAACTCCCCATAACATCCACTTCTCTACAACAACACAACAATCTTTTATTCACACTATTCAGGTACAAAAGAAAGGTAAGACATAAAAAACTATAGAAAACGTAATGATAGAGATTATACAGCTATATGTTCAATTTGAGTCAGTGTGCAACAGCCAAAGTAGCAAAGCTTTCGAGTTTCTACAACAGCCACTTTCCTTTGTCCCCATAGTTGAGAGATTTGACTGTATAATGTGTGGTGTGATTTTTTGTTGTTATTGTTTTTCATTGCTTTTACCAGAGGGAACAATTACAGCAAAAGAAATTAAAAAGAGAAAGAACGGTAAGTTAAAATTTCAACTGAAATCACGCCATTTGAGATGAACATTTAATGGGCAAACTGAATTTGTTTGAAGAGTGAGGATCTTACAATAATTTAGTCATAGTGGCAAGGAAAGCTTGCAAAAGGAAGTAAAGGCTTCAATGAGATTTGACACCATAAATTACCAAATGTGCAGCCCTACGCATAGATGTCCCCTTCTTACGAGGACTGGGTACGGCTACACGTAGGCTGCCAATGTTAGTTGTAAAGAGTCCCCTGACCAAGTTGTGAACCCATCGAAAGCTGCTCAAAAACACGGTGAGGATTAAAGTTGCAAGCTTGTGGGGCCGTGTGGAAAGCAAAATTTAAAAAGATAAGTAAAATCATTCCATAAAATTACAATTACTAATTACAATTAAAAGACAATACAAGAATTATTACGAATTACAATTTAAAATCACAGCTGCTAATTAGAATATAAGAATTTCAATAAAATTTATAAACATCATCTTTTAGTGGAGCAGTCAGTACGGATCACGCCTCGGAGTTAATATATTTGAGACATTCTTGCCTCTTCCCGTATGACAAAGAGACCTGAAGTTAAAGTTAGTTAAACCTCTTCGCGCCAGGAGGCGCACAAGGCCCAGACATCTTCCCTCCACTGCTGGGAGTTATTTGCTGCCTGTCTTGCTCTTATTCATGTGTTCCATCCTTGTAGACCTGTCTGTCTCCTTCTCTACAGTGCGACGCCAGGTACGTAGTTTTGGGTCTGCCTCTGCTTTTCTTTCCCTCCGGCTTCCATCCCAGGGCAACAGCACAGGCGTTTTTCACTTCTTTCCTCAGGACATGTGCAATCCAGCACCACCTCTTCCTTCTCACCTCCTCACTTCTTGGATCTGCTCTCGCTTTCTCCAGCACTTCCTTATTTGGCACATGCTGCTGCCATCTGATGCAGAAGATTCTTGTGAGGCACTTGGTCTGGAGGATGTCAAGCTTCTTTTCTTCTCCCTTTGTCATTTTCCACGTTTCACAGCCGCAGAGAAGCACTGGAAGCACTAGCGTCTTGAAAAGCGTTGCCTTTGTCTTCCTGCTGATGTGTTTTGCGCGCCAGATCTTGTTGAGCCTGTTGAAGCTTGCATACAACAGCACTGTCCTCTTATTGATGCCCAATGTTGCTCCTCCGTCCTTCGTCACCTGCGCCCCCAGGTAGGTGAAACTGACCACTTCCTCCACCATGCTGTCTCTCACTCTCAGTCTGAGAAGTTTCCCATCCTTCTTGGTTATTGCCTCCGTCTTCCTCGGCCCCCTGCTGCTCGGTTGTCTGGTGTTGTCATACAGCCCCTTAGCTCTCCCGTTCTCTGCTGCTGTCTGTGCTGCTTGGGCCTTCTCTGTCATCCACTTCCTCTTATCCTCTCTCACGCTGCCCTTCACCTCCTTATCGTTCTGCCTTTACTGTTCCCTGATCCTGTTCCGTATCCTCTTTGGCTGATCCAGGGCTTACTCTTGCCTTTGCGGAACCCAAGGACCTCCTCCGCTGACTCCACGTATGCCTTCCTCTGTGTCTCCCACAACTCCTCCATCTCTTCTCTCTCCGCTTCTCTGTTCTCCTCTAACCTCCTCCTCGTGCCTCGTAGTACATCCGTCTTGTTCTTGTGTCCTTCAGTCTGTCCGTGTTAAACCTGGGCTTGAACTTTTTGATGTTGACATACTTGCTGGGTCTCAGCCGGATCTTGGTCCTGACGAGGTAGACGAGATGACAAAAAGACCTGAGATTGCTTTGGGGGGAGGCTAATGTTCTGTTTTGCTAATTGACTGTTTTTTCTCTGTGTGTCATTAGGGCAATCAAGTGAATTTCTGTGGTCAGTTTTTGTCTTAAGTGCACGATGTAATTTTGAGGTTTCACTACCCATAATAAATGAACTCAGTTTGTTTCCCATTGTGTTTAGATTTGTTGTTCGGTGATAAAATTCTATAATGGAAGCATAATAGCTTGGCGTGAAGGACTTAGGACATGCATATCGACTCCATGGTCAGAAGAGCCTCGCATGAAGCTACACCTTGGAGAAATTGTCTTAGTGACACGATGGAGAGCGTACGTTTGTTTCATTGTATAATTGTGAATGCAATGTTGCCATGTAGTACCGTCATTGAAAGATGGAATCTTAGGCCCCGTTCACAAGACGCCGGAGAAATTTGAAAACGGAGCTTTATTTCTGCGGTAAGACCTACCGTCCACACTAATCCGTCACGAAAACGGAGCTTTTCGAAAACACTCTTCAAACTGGAGGAATTTGGAAACGCAGGCTTAACGTTTTAGTGTGGACGGAAACGGGGGGTTTTTCGAAAACTTTGACGTTAAACAAACCCAAAATGACTGGCGATTGCTACGTTTTCAAATTTCTCCAGCGTAGTGTGGACGGAAAGTATTTGATGCGTTCTCAGAGTGGAAACGCCGTTTTAAAATTTCTCCGGAGTAGTGTGGACTAGGCGTTAAGTAATTTGAAGTGAGGGAAATCAACCCAAGCAGAAAACCCAAGTATTTCCTTCTGGGCGGAAGGGAAATTGGACCACAACGGAAATTAAGAAAAAGTTCTTTGAGCTCGGCGAGATTCGAGCTGAAAACTGAAAACAACATTGATCCAATTGTCAAGTTCGCTTGAGTTCTAACACTCCAAATTAGTTTAGAATTAATCCTCTACTTTTCAGAGTTTATTTCACTGATTGCATATTGCCTTAACAATGTTAAGTCTCACTTCAAGGGGAGGTACTCTTTGCTTAATTTTTTGGTGGGGTGTGCTACCAGGACACCCGGTTCTTCGATTCCTGACTCTGCTTTAGACCAAGATTTTGGAGGCGGCGTGGCCGAGTGGTTTAGGGCGCTGGATTTGAAACCTGGAGGTCCCTGGTTCAAATCCTCCGCCCTACCGCTGTCTGGATTTGTTCTCGGTAGTCCCGAGTTCAACTCTTTGACCGCATTGTGTAAATAGCCAACTGGTCAGCCTCCTACCAGTTAGGATTCTTAATAGTTTATGTTATATTTGAAATATTTGTTTATTTATTTACAGTGTCCCCAATTAGCACATTTACAGGAGCTAAATAAATTTGACACTTAAATAAAGTTATTATTAAGATTGTCGTCTTCCTTCTCATTCAGTTTCGGTCTGTTTAATTAGTAATAAATCGTGTATTCTTAGTTCTGTAGCTCTCTGTTTCATTTGAAGGTGAAAACCTGGCTGAATGAAAAGACGTTTATCAAAATACGTTCTTTTTTATGGTTTATTGTACCTAATTTTAGAGCAATATGGTAAAATGGTGTCCATTTACAAACTAAAACAGCTCAAAAATCATGGCTTTTGCGGTGGCAATACAGCATAGTAACTCCTAGTGGCACACATAGATTGCTTTGGACCATCACTTATGCAACTTTCAATAAGGGCTAGTCACCGAGAAAATTGCGCGGCTGTGAGGAAGATTTTGCCTGCTTTCTTTGGCCATCTAGAGGAGAGTTTTTTGTAAGAAAGTTCAGCTCGAACAGCTTTGCCTGTCTGAAAACCATTTGCCTTCTTAGTGAAAACGTTCATGAAGCCCCTGCATATTAAGTCAATTAAGGTCATTCCCTAGTATTGCATTGCGCATCCCTACTGCGCATAATTTTACGCGTAATTAGCGCGTGCGCATTAAAAAATGGCGGCTTTTTCTTTACGACTGGAGCTCGCCATAGAGGTAAATCGTCATTTTCTCGCAAACGAGTATGGTGACCTATCATTTTTTTGTGTTGTTTTGAATTGAGTAATAAATTTCTCTGTGTCAAATAAATATGAACCAATTCTCAGTGTAGAACAAAAAACAGTCGTCGGAAATGTGAATTTAGTAAGCAATCATGACTACAATCATGGTGCTATTATAAGGATTTATTGGGTATAAACAAGGTGCTGTTGCTCCTAAACGAACATGGGGACCCCTCATTTTTATTTCAAAATTTAAGTTGCTATAATATAAACAATCAATAGGCAAAGTTTCACAAAAATCTCAGTGCAGGTTCTGGTTCAGTGGAATGACCTTAACTTTCTCCTGAAATAAACTCTAAGGACTTAATACACCAACAAGAGTAACAAAGAAGATAAAGACGAAAATTGAGAAATTTAGGTTCACATTTTTCAAGATACACCTTTCGTTATGATTTCTCTGGTAAGCTTAGTTAACAAATCATGAAGCGACAAAGAATATCCCAGCTTATTACCCCTCGCCAGCTGAGCATTAATTGCGTGAAGCTTCGAAGTCCTTCATGTCATCTCTCCTGCTCTCCGTCTTCAAGTTCATTGTAAATTCTGTTTTGTTGACAGGCGATGGCTTTATGGTGAAAAGTTACGCTCTAATTCACCATCTGCCGGTAAGTTTTCTCGTTTAACCATAAATAGTGACAGTAATCAAATCTGGCCAATCACAATGCACCTAAACACCGTGATGAACCAATCACATCTTGCATTACAACCTTCAAAGCGCGGGGAAAAGTCGCGAACCAAGTTCACGTGCGCGGTTACCTCCGATTGACAGCAAAATCAATACGTCTGTCGTCATTGGCTTGACCACGGTCCACGCGCGTTTTGCCCGGTAACAGAGCAGCTATGCCAACGGCAAAAGAAATAGCTGCCTTGGCTGTACATTTATTTAGACGTGACTGGGGTCGGACTCGGCTCCAATTTTGTACCCTGAAAGATCAACAGCGGAAATGCAGCTGCAGTGAAAGTAGACAGTAGCTGGGACAGTTTCGTATAAATAAGTGTTTATGGGAACAATTTCAACTGCCACATCAAATTGAGTATTTTAAGTTCTCCTCTGGCACACCGATCCTTTTTCCAAGTTGTACATATATGTGCTAATTTCTCTTGAGTGATGAAGCTGACTTAATTCTGAACTTTATTTTATGGTGTTTGTGTACAGAAAACACAGATGAAGTCGTCGGCAAAGAAAAGGGCTGGTTTCCTCGGCATTGTGTTGTCAGAACGGCAGAGGAAGCATCTTCCAAGAAGGATGATTAATAGGCCTTGGGACTCTGAATTTAAAATCACATGGGGAATCTTAAGCCACAACTACTGGAGGAAGCTAAATTTTACTAACTACAATCTGGATAAGCCGAGCCACTTGTGGTTATTGATTCACACTTGATAAAATTGCGTCTTGAACTATATTGAAAATTTGTTTGCTAAATAAGCTTAAAGCCACAACTTCTTTGTGGATGCCATTTAGAAAATGATAAAAACACAGCTTATAATTGTTGCAGACTATTTAACAATTGGATCACGTGCCCGGCCAATTTTCCGTGAGTTGACCCTCGCTGACGTACAATTTGAGGTATTTTTAAGCCAAACATAATTAATTGTTTTCCTTATCAACGAAAAGGAGAGCACAAAAAATTGTTTACAAAATAAGCTTAAAGCTACAGCATCTTTGTGGATGCCATTTAGAATATGATAAAAAGACAGCTTATAATTGTTACAGACTATTTAACAATTGGATCACGTGCCCGGCCAATTTTCCGTGAGTTGACCCTCGCTCACGTACAATTTGAGGTATTTTTAAGTCAAACATAATGAATTGTTTTCCTTATAAACGAAAAGGAGAGCACAATAACGGTAGTGGTCTATCAGCGAACAGCCGACAATTAGAGAACCACTTGTGCAGATTCGCAATTTTAAACGAAACAAGCATTTCTCACGCAACGTAATAGACCATTTTCGTATTCTCGGTATTGGACTGGAACTAGCATGCAATAGAGGCTCATGCGGGAGAATATCATTCTAAAGATATGATTGTCATTTGCATTTGAAAGGACTCCCTGCATTAGCCTCAGTTGCAAGCTAGTTCCAGTCCAATACCGAGAATTCGAGAATGGTTATTACGGTAACGGGTAGTTCAATTGAATATATTAGGCATCAAATTTTGTGATGAAGAGTAACTGCAAATATACCATTTTCGTATTCTTGATAATGGACTGGAACTAGCTTGCAACTGAGGCTAATGCTGGGAGTCTCCAAATGAATGAGCCTCCACTGCAAGCTAGTTCCAGTCCGACTCCGAGAATACGAATGTGGCCTATTGCTGCAGATCTTTTGAAGTGTTTGAGGATTTTTTTGAAACTTTTATTACTGTTCTTTGGGTTCAAAACTAAATTTTTAACTTTAAATTTGTTGATGTAAAAGGAAAACATAAAAGAAATCCTAAAGTTTTTAACTTTCACGCTCTGTCATTAACTGTACTTTCATACTGTCTAAATCATAACCAACTTCGGGAATTTTTGCCACAGGCAGCCCAGTTGTACTGTTTGTGGAGTTTGAGTCGAATATGTATGTGAAATTATTAGTTATATTTACTGCAAAAGGAGTCAAAATATTTATGTAATAGCTCAAAATAAATACTGCTTTGCCTTAATATCATTGTCTTTTTCTTTGTCCTGGTCAAAATCTGGTCCACTTTGTTGCCTTTCTCAGCTAGTTCGCTTGCTAACTATATGTCAACGCATTCCTATAGGCATAAAAGGTAAGAAAATCTGTCGTAAAGTAGCAGCTGTTTGAAGGCAAGATATTTGCTACTTAGTTTAGCGGTAATTATAAATGTTAGATCTTGTAGATTCCATTTGGCGGGGCACAGTAGATAACGTCAAAACATAGCACAACCCTGGCTGGCGTGCGTGAAACGTGGCTAATGTTCTTGTCACGCCTGCTCGTTCCTCTTCTGGCACATCTCGCAATAAAGTAAGAAAACAAGTATTTAATCCACAATTTCTATACCTAAACTCCACTGAACAGGAAGCCCATCCCCCGAAAAGTGTTTACACGTCTTGCATGCCTATATTTAACAGCAAACGCACTCGTAATCCATGGTTGCATTACGTCAAGTCCTCCGGACTCGTGACTGGTGGCAGAGGACTGGTGGAGTTGGCCGCAACACGAAAGTTGTCGCAAAAGACAATAGATTTAGACATATCTTTATTTCTCAATTTGGGTTAAAGGATAACCGCTACAGAATTAATTGTACACAATTTATTTTATAGAACTCCCCCCAGTGGTCGACAGTCTTTTCACACGGTACAAACAGTTTTTTACATAAAAATATATCTATATATGTTACGTACCGTCTTATCAAAATTAAGCAAATATCAGGGAAATGAAAATAACGAGATATTTTCCAAGCAGGTGCCCTCTTCAAAGATACACTTACAGGAAAAACAAAGGGAAACATTAATTAATCGAGGTACCGTAAAATCTCACGTTAAGTTGAATTCATGTTTACCCCCGCCTTAACGTGGGATTTTACGGTATGTATCATGGGTAGACTGCTCTCACGAATGCCTTTCAACAGTTGAAGTCGTGGCAGGGTGTTCTTCAATTACTTGTAATTCAAGTAAGTTTTTCGCTTGGATTACTATATTTCCAAAACCCTTTTGACCTTCTTAAATAAGTTTTATTTTTCGTGAAAGATGTCGGGTGGCCCAACCCACCCAGGTTGGTTCCTAAGTACATATGTTTGGTTAATTCGGACGCCAATTTTCAAAATTTGCAAACACAGAGCAGGGCAGGTGCAGATATCGATTTCATTCACAGTTGATTTATTGTCAGACAGCTTTTGTGGTAAAAAACAAAAAACAATAGATGTACAGTTCATTATCGTACAATATACTCCAGGTCGACAAAACAACAAACGCTCATCAAGCGTGTACGCACGCGCGCGCGCAAGCCAGTGTAAACTGGGTTCGACATGTGACTTGAAGACACATATAAGCTGAAAATCTAGTGCCTTCCAGGAACTGTGGGCACGGAGGGAAAAAGCGTTATTCTTCGGTTCTGTGCTAGCAGGAGATGATATCTTATGGCGTCTTCTTGTTTATCCTTGTTTCTTCAAGGTGAGATATTCATTACTCAAGCGAAGCGAAAGCAAACATCGCTGTGTTTAGATTGTCAAGGCGCTCACACAGTGACAGAACCGAACAAGGTATCACTTTTGACACACAAACCTGGTTTTCTTTTAACTTTAGTCATCGACATAATATGCTTCGGTTTTCCACTCTGAGTGTGATAATTTGGGAATGGCTTACAAGTTTAAGCTTAGCTAGTTCTGAAAACCGTGCAATATTGGGAAATGTTTAGCCCTGTAGTCGCTCCGTCTATGTTTATTTTTTTTTTTTACAAAATGCATGCATTTGGAAGATAATAAGTGTTTATTTTTTCTCGTCAATGTTAACGCGAAAGTGAAAAAGAATTTTAATACTGTCGATTAATTTCGATACGCGGGCTGAATGTATCTTCTACTCGTCGCATTTAATTTCGTTGTGCAAAATTTTGTAATATAAGTCTTTCTAAATGATACCCTGTATATAAATCGACCCCTTTTAAAAGGACCCGATCGTCATAATCCGTTCGAGTGGTACGAAGCTTTTAAGATTTTATTTTATTAATTTTTCCTGAGAAACACTTTAAGAATTACTGCCTTTTACCACATAGGAGAGTAAATGTGCTCCAGTTTAATTACTGTTTACCTTCGTATTAATTAAAATCTTATCAACGATATTTTGCATGACTTGAAACTCGATATAAGCTTTAAAGCTTACTTGTGCCTTACTTCGTTCCTATTACATTTGTTAATTTTGTCTGTAATCCGTAATATGAAATGTAAAACCCAGACAAGGATAATTCTTGTCTAACTAGAGATTTAATCTCGCTTCTCGATCTACTTTGCCGTTTGGAGGGTGAACATTTAAACCTATCCCTTTTTATTTTAACACCTGAAGCCAATATCAATTTAATTTAGAAAATACTTGTTTATAATCAACAATGGAAGTGGGACATAGGCTTGATTCTTGATAGTGTAACTTTGCACTAGGATTGTCAGCTGGGTACCACCATTCAGTCTGTAATTTAACCTATTATCTTCCCACCTATCACTATTCTCCTGGTGTGGGGTTGACCCATGGCTCATGGCTCATGACCCAGGTCTGAGACAAGCACATTTCTGGTTTTCTTAGAGCACTTTGAGAACTACTGTAAATAAACGAAAACTGATATGGAACTTTGTGAAGATTAAAATGTATCCTTGACAGAAAAAGAAACTGACAGCCTTGCTTAATGCAGCCTTGCTTAATGTTGTTGTTTAAACCCTCTCTGTAAAAGCTTTGTGGTCCTTACATCATATCTGTGAAGGCTTTGTAACCTTAGAAGTAATTTGGATAAGCACTTACAAGTGGGTTTTGGAAAAGAGTTATTTCTCCTTGTGGTCTGGAGTACAATGAACCTCTTTTTTGCTGTATTCAATATAAATTATGACTGATGTGCTTACAGGCATCAAATGTTGAAATTGTGAATTTTTGCTTCTGATAGGAAATCTTTTAGAAAGTCAAACTTGACGTTGACAATGTAATGAGCTTAGTGCAGCCTAAGGGATCATGGAGTCATCCACTCAAGAGATATCAGCTGCTGCCCCTCGTGAGCTGGACTTGTTTGGAGAAGAAGCTCTGGAAGAGATATTTGAATCCATTGAAAGTCTTCGAGCACAAATTGACCAGCTACAAATACATTGTGAAAAGCTATCCACAGAAAAGACTAAAGTTGATCAGATGTTAGTTGATAAAGAAAAGGAATGCCATGCAATGAAAGAGCAACTTCAAGAAGACATCAATAATCTGAGGAAATTGAATTTACAGTTGCTATCTTCTCAGAAGACATCTCAGAAAGGTATGACTGTCGCAACTATAAATGATGTTTTCTATCATTGACTTGACTTTGTAATACTTGACTTTAGTTGGTGCTAGTTTCATAGCAAGTTTAGTTTTTTGCACATACTGCATATCTAGGATTATTGTCATGAAACAATGACATGAATGTAGACCTTGTGGTTTTTTAGTTTTCTGGTCACCATTTTGGATGATATAAGATTTCAATTTGGTGAAAATAGTCTCCAAGATCCATTGAGGCAACAATGACAGTGTTTTTTTGTTTTTGTTTTTTTTTTGGATTTGGTTGTAATCATTATGGAAAACATAGTTACTGGCTTCTCCTTTATCATTTGAGTGGAACTAGAACCTTTTTCATTGCCAATGTTGATGTTCTCATAATAAACATTTGTAATGCAGTTGCTGTAATTTGATTGGTTGAGCTACTTGTATCATCCATTAGTGTGCATTAGTATTGAAATTTGTCAAGACTAAAAGCATTCACCAATATGCAACATGCCATTAAAACTTTGAAATTGTGGAGGAAACTGATCAATGAATATACCAACATGGGCTTTAGACTGTATGTTTGTTTCAAATGATAATTCAGGACTTTGTGGTGATCGACATTTCACTATTTCACATTTCACTATATTATTGGTACTTAAAATGTAGAGAAATAACTGGATATCATTTAATTTGAAGGGAATACTAGATGTTCAGTTATCATTTTGCTAGAATTCTACTAATAAATTATTAGTCGAATTCTAGCAAAATGACAATTAGGTTGCACAGTCTTGATTTCTATCTCGAGCATCACAGAAATTTGGAGACACAATAAATTATACTTGTTTGAAAACATTTTAAAACCAATTTTTAACAAATGGGAATTTATTTATTCATTCTCAGGTAATGTCTTTAATTACAAACATATGGCACAGCTACATGATTGCATTTTTCAACGAACTGATAATATCAACGGAGAAACAACAACAACAACAACATGATATACATGTGTACATGTAAATTCTGGGAGAAACGTGTACATGGAAAAACTCCGGGCTCAAATCCCATCTGGGACTCGGATTTTTTCCAAAAATACGTTTCTCCCAGAATTTAAACTGAATATCATGTTGTTGTTGTTTGTCTGTTAGTATACTCACTTGGGAAGTTGTCTTGATGCATCTCAATATGCCTTAAAGGAGCTCAGTCACAGTTTGCGCATTTTGAAAAGTTTAGCGTAAATTTTTTAAATTCGTCGTTTGCAATCCATGTCAATCTTCACCATCCTTGACCGTCCTTGTTCCTTTATGGTTTATTATTATCTCTTTGATGGTTTTCTATCTTAGTAAACTATTATTTTCAAGTTTCCTTCCATTTAAAGGAGATTTTGTACGTGGCCAAAACAAAAGACAAAACACCATGACTGAGCTTCTTAAATGTGACAGCGTGATGCTGTTAGTGAGTTCATATGAGTTAGTACGTGGCTGTGGAG
>Ga0126339_10002717_pt1 | contig 12733 bp, 4 predicted proteins | sample OrbTmetagenome_2_FD_92532 | JGI IMG/M metagenome (GOLD analysis project Ga0126339, IMG submission 92532) | Coral microbial communities from Petempiche,Puerto Morelos, Mexico - Orbicella T R C metagenome | ecosystem: Host-associated > Invertebrates > Cnidaria > Coral | place: Petempiche,Puerto... | reverse complement strand
TCGTAGTCGCGTCTGAACCACAATCTTCCATTATCAATCTTTAAGCATATCTCGTCAAACACGTCCAAACGGCTGCTCTCTAGCTCCGCCAGGGTAATATCACCTGTGAGATGCAAAGATAATAGCGGAGCTCCGGCGATTTTTTGGCGTGGAAAAACTGTCCTCTAAACAGTTCAAAGCCGTGCTCAAAAACGTTTGTTTTTGGTATTGATGTCCTTCTTAACTTGCCAATGGGATTCGGAAAGTCGCTTGTGTTCCAAATGGCTCTTTTAGTTCACGCCGAAATCACGACGCCACGATGGATTTGCAGCGAATCCAGTGGTAATTGTAATATCTCCTCTAGTGAGCCTTATGGAAGATCAAACAAATTTCTTACGGAAATTTGGCATATCAGCTGGCTCGATAGGAGAAGATAAGGCTCAGAATCTGAAGATTGAGAAAGGAGAGTGCTCCGTGGTATTTTCTTCGCCGAAGTCCTTACTTGGAAATGGTCGGTGGCGGACCTTTGTATGAAATGTATTTGTTGAAATATTCTGTGTGAACAGTTTTGTTTTTCACAAATTCATTATGTGCTCACACTTAACAGCCAAATACATCACTAAATACAGTTTATTATAATGATACTTAAGGAGGAACATCTCATATCCACTTACGTCAAACAAAAATGTACCATTTTCTTTATTCCTTTTTTAGCAAAACAAGCCATGATCGAATATTACGGGAAGATTATTAAACTTAAAAAAACGCAAAAAGGAGCTTCAATATAGAAATTGTCCACACCTGTACACTCAAAAGGCTCTTCATCTAAATTGCTTTTGGACACTGTTTCCCTGTTTGCTGCCGAGGTTGTCCGGTGGGGGTGAGAAGAAATTCCTCCCAATGTTTACACATGCTGGAAATGCCCGCACAAATACAGGAACACCTGAATGCCTTACTGCTGTTTATACAACCATCGAAACTGTAGGAGGCAGCCCTGTCAAGTTTGAAATCTCCCTTGCCGTTGCCGGCGAAGGAACCTTGTTTGATCTTGAGGTGGATTTGCAGGAAATAGAGCTTTCTTCACCGGGGGGGGGGGTACTCCCTTATATGGACTATATAGGTATGTGCGGCCCCAAAGGTTATGGTTTTTCAGCCATTTTGTTCATAAATAGGGTATCAATTTTAGCTGATTTTGGCTGTTTTGGTCATGAATAGGGTATGGTTTTTGCACTCTAGCCTTGATATGGGTATGTTTTTAAGAAGAAACCACTTTTTCATCATTATCGAAAAGAAAATCAGCAAAAGCCCTTCACAAATTATGTTTGCGGTAGTTTAATATTGGTCTAAACTAGGCAACTTATTATAACACAGGTCAGAAACAGGGGTTTGATTTAAGAGTCAGGTCATAAATAGGGCAGGGAATATCGCAGATTTTGGTCATAAATAGGGTAAGGGTTTTGGGAAGCGGGTCGCACACCCCCACCCAGTTTTTCTGGGAGGACCCCGCCGGGTTTCTTCACTGGCATCGCTTCCAGCGATCTCACGACAGATACCTCCTGAGTTTGATCTCGACTCAATCCCCGCTTTATGCGAACCACGGCGTTTTTTTCGCCCTCAGCTCGTCTTCGAGACTTTTGAGATTTCACATCATTTTTTTCGGTCTTTTTCAACTTTGGGTAGCATTTTCTTTTGCAAACATGTTGCAAGTCCTCGTTGGAAGTTTGTAATTCACCGCCTAAAATCTTGCAGAATTCCTCGCAAAGTGCCCAAAACCGCTATTCTATCGCTTGTTTCGAGAAATTCAGCGCAGAACAAACACTGAATCGAGTTCGTCTGAGATAAGACGGCTTTCTACGGGGTAGAAGTTAGAAACATAGCTAAGGAATCTTCGCTTTGCCAAAATCTGATCGAGGTAAAGCCCGCGTGAAATTGATTTGTTGACTTTACTACGCTTCATTTCTTACGCGCGTTGTGATTGGCTCTTGCAATACAGTAGGTGCTCTGATGTCATGAACACGACCTCGCACGGAGTATATCAGACGGGAGCAGGAGAGAGGGGCCGCGAACGACCTCGGACGTCTGAGAATCAGGCTAGTTTTATGCTAGCGTTTAGCGAAACGTGACAAATACGGCATATACTATTACATAACGACCGAATTTGACAACGCGAAACGTGACTCTCGCCGACCTCTCGCGTTAGATCGGCCTGTGGAGCTGGCAAACAACAAAGAATACAACACACAACAGGGTAAGTAGATTTTATTCACAAAATATAAGAATAATTGACTTTTTAGGCAAAGCCGTTGCGTTCCCATACAAACCTTTCAAAATTCAAACCGTTGTAGCACAACACCTGCATATGTTGCATGGCGAGAGTCACGTTTCAGTCGTTATGTAACAGTATATGCCGTACACGTTTCGCTAAACGTTAGCATGAAAGTAAACAAATCAAAAGTCTCCGCGCATTGTGAGCTTGGGCCGCTTGTGGACGATAGTACGACACGCGACACAAACATAACTGCGACCGACACAGACCTCAGTGCAGAAGCAGTTCAGAGACTTTGACGCTCGTAGAGTGCGACAAAAGGGAGTGACAAAAATAGTAGAATGCTAAGTACAGGTTTTCAACGAATGCGAAGTTACATCAGACAACGGTCCAAAGGAAGCTGTTTGCAACCTTACAACACCAGACAAAGGGACCGCCAAATTGAGCCCTGGAACGAAACACATGAAAGTAAACGAGCTGAACGGGAAGAAGATGTTCCTGTTTGCATTCCGATTAACCGGATCAAGGTGCACGGGTGTCTGAGCGGAGATGGCACCTTCGGGAACGTCCTGGAAATGCTCGAGTTTTGCCGAGATAACGGGCTGTTTGAGAAACACGATAGCCTTGTCCAGTTTTTAATTCACTCTTATGAGGACGAAAAAAAAATTAGCATGGTTTGGGTCTTGAAGATAGAAGAATCAGCAAGCTACTCTTACCAAGGTAACTGGGAACACGCGGAGAAACTGCTCGAGTCGGTTATAAATTCTGACCTTATGGTCGAATATTCGGATGTCATAAAAGCAAGAGCCCACTACTTTCTTGTGGCTCACATGAGAAGAAAGGAAGAATACCGTGACAGCAAGTCAAACACAGACCAGTTGTTTAAACTTCTTGAAAGCAGCGTACATCTACTACAAAACTACGACTCGCCTGAGGATTGGGCTGGGCTCTACCAGACCTACGGCTACGTTTGGATGGATCGCATGAACCAGCTTCCGCTTGATGAGAGAAACGTTACACGAGCAAACGCGATGGATTGCATTCGTGGAGCCATGTATTTCAGCAAACAAGATCATCGGGAGAGAGTTCAGATGAAAAGGCAAAGCGACGCCCACCTCAGCTTTGCGATGATACACCTAGGTTGCTGTTCAACCTTCCCACCGGCTCAAGAAAACCACTGTTCACTGAATGATATTAAAGAAGCTAAAAGACACCTTGATTTCATCAAGTCCAAATTCGGTGACACTATCCCCACGGCTACAAAGATGCTTTTCTGGAAGACGGCATCGGATCTGTGTTATCGTAAGGGACAATACCAACTAGCCAAAAAGAAGGTCGGGAAAGCTTACAAGTGCGCTGTCGACCATGGATTCAACACAGAGTTGAACACCTTGAAAGAAAGAAGAGATTTCTATCAGAAGCAACTTGAAACATGCGACCAGAAGGTTGAAGAAAAGGCTCAAAGAGATGGCTTTGTGGATGTTCAGCATGGTCGCATATTGCCAATTGGTCAAGATCGTGCTGGTGAAACCAGTCTAAAGAAAAGTCTCTTAGGCCAGCCATTTGACCCTGAAGAACAGAGCACTGAGGGAGTTGAAGTACAGGCTTCAACATGTGAAATTGAAGTTGAACAAGTTAAGAACTGGCAGTCCATCCATGTCAAACCAGGACTGCTAGAGTGTCCTAAAGATATATCTAGGATAGTGGTAGAAAAACTGTGTGATGGAGCAACAGAATTAGAGAGGGGACATTCTACTGCAGCAACAGAAGCAACTGCAATCACAGAAGAAGAACATTTAATTAAAGAAGAAGGGGCAGGATTGATTGACAGAAATGATCCCAACAAGCATCAGGTTTGAATAAAGTTAAATGTTTAGAGGTACAATGTATATTTAATGCAGACATCTCAAATGTAGCAGACACAGGTTAACTCTCCCCTAAGAATTTAAGAACAAAAGCACTTCCTGTTTTGTTTCAGTTGGCAACATGTATCAAACATGTAACAGGTTGCTGTTCAACCTTCCCACCATCCTCGGAGACCCAGGGGCTACAAGCCCAGAAAAAGCGATATTTTCGGGCAAGTGATATTTTTGGACGAAAGTTTACCTCAAGAGTTGAAGAGCCCCTGGGAACTTATTCTTACTGAACTAGTTCCAGAAGTGGTCGAATTCTGTCCGGCTGATTGGCAAGAAAAATATTTTTCTGGCCAATCAGCGAGGAGGTCCAGCTGGGTAACTCTGTCACCTTCTTACACGAAGTGGTTTTCTTCCTCGATCGCCCTGCTTGGCCCGTACAACGGGAAGATTCTCATAGAGTGTTTCAGAGAAAAGGATTCAACAAAGCTGAGGAAATTGCAAGCTGTAACATGTGGACTAGGAAACAATACTCTTCCATCAATTTTCTCTGCGGATTTATGGAAGGTATATCGTGAATTTTTATAGCTAATGTACACAATTTCTACCCTGTTGTTTTTGGTTGCAGGGAAAGCTAGTCAATTGCACAAGCTTACTTATCATTTCTCCTCGATTGTTGAACAACTTCTGATGCTTTCCACGATGTGCAAATCACCATTGCACGGGCCACGCAACTATGTTGACCAAACGTGGGAACAATCAGCTAATTACTGCTAATTGCAGTGCACGCACTTTCTTGCTATTGCGTGAAACCAAAAATCCTTTAGCAATATAGCTGTCAACAGCGTTGGGCGTAAATTCCCCAGCAACTTTATAATCTGTAGTTATGATCTATCTCTAGCTATAGTCTCTAGCTATGATCTATTGCTGTTGTCATTCAGAGTGAAATTCAGGTAAAAGCTATTTCAGCCAACCATAATAATACTACTGCATAATCATCATTAGGTTCCCCAACAATATTTTGTTTCCTTTGCTTATCCAAAAAAAAACCTCATACAATCTGCAACAGTCAACCTCAAACTGTGGATCCATTGTACAGAAGATGAACTAAAGTTGCATTTTGGTTTGGCGCGATAGCAAGAAGGTGCATTTACTGTAATTAGAAGTAATTAGTCAATTGTTCCCACGTTCGGTTGACATAGTTGCGTGGCCCGTGCAACGGTGATTTGCACATCGTGGAAAGTTTCAGAAGTTTTTCAACGATTGGGGAGAAATAAAAAGTAAGGGTGTGCACTCGACTAACTTTCCCTGCAACCAAGTAAAACACAACAATGTAGAAATAGCGTACATCAGATTTAAAAATTTATGATAGACCTTCGATAAATCTGAAGAATATTGTTTCCTAGTCTCCATGATACGGTTTGTGATTTCCTTGGCCTCTTTGAATCTTTTTTTCTGAAACTCTCCACAAGAATCTTCCCGTTGCACGGGCAGAGCAGGTTGATTGATGAAGAAAACCACTTCTTGTAAGAAGGCTGGACCTCCTTACTGATTGGGGGGTGGCTATTTTGCAAGCCTACAAGCCACGAGCTGCGATTCTCTTTTTGCAAGCCTCGAAAGATTCCCACCAAAAAATCCAAAAATGGGCATAATGCCCTAATATGGTATTTAATCCATGTCGGGTGCTTCCATTATGCCAATACCCAAGGAAAATGGAACGAAATATTCTGATCAAACCGGGCCAACCAAGAGGAATCAGACTCTTACCATTTTTTATATCTTTTCCAAATTCCCTACGTAAGTGAAGAGAAGTAAAGGCAATGAACAGGTTTGTCAAAATTGGAATTGCAAATTTCAGTCGGACCAGTCCGACCGAAATAAGTGGACCACCTTCAGAGGTGATCCTGAATATTCCGGTCAGAAGAAATTTCCATTTGACTTCCGACCGAAATTTCAGGAATCTTTGGCATAATGGGAAACACTCATGATCTTTATGTGTTGGTGCACTGTAGCATGGGAAGTGAGGTGATGGAAAGTTTTCCTCTCTCTCTCTTTTTTATTTCTACCAATTAAGCAGATATTATTGGAAGCACATTTTTCCCTTCTTGCTTTCGAGGTAAAGGGAAGTGTTGTGACAGCGTGACATTTCATAAGTTGGCAGCAAAGATCACGAGATTCATAAACGTTGTAATCAGAGACACGAGTGATTGTGAAATAGATTTTTATTGAGAGGACACAGAGAATAGGACATGTTGTAACACTGGAAGAGAATTAAACATGGATTTGTTGAGTACAAGTGAGTTGTGAGTGTGCAAGTTAAGGTGTACCCCACAACTTTGGTACAGAGGTAAACTTTTACAAATTAGTTTGCAAGGAGTTGTGATTTTTTTCACTGCAGTAAATTGTACTGACTTTCCGTGGGCCAGGCGGATTGGTTTTATCCCCAAACATTTGAATTGCTCGAAATAAACAGTCCTTCAGTCCTTTGATTCTATGGGGGAACTATTAGAAACAAAAACAATTAAAAGCCTGGTTTCCCAAGAGACAAAACAACGGATAACTGGGAGCCAAAAAAAAAAGAGAAGTAAATAAATTATGCATCTTTCGTGGCGGAGCTTCTCGATGCAATATCATCTTGATAGTTACTGAAAATTTGCCTCACTTGAATGTTTCCTTGTTTATATTTGGATGTTAGTCAATTTTACATAATCAACATTTTGATACAAAAATTTACAAGGGAAACTCCAGATTTCATTCATATCTGAAACTTCAAAATCCGCTATGATACAGAGAGAAAAACTACTTGCACGGAATTTCACGCACGAAAGAAAATCAAAAACTTTTGTTGTTTCTTCTGCCAAGTGTAGTATTTACTGAGTAAACCATTAATGTGAAATTAAAAACTCGAAAAAAAGGAAAAAAAGACAGGAAAAAGAAAACGCAGTGGCTCGCGATAATAGGCTCGCACATTAGTTACACTTGCTGATTGGCCAGAAAAATATTTTTCTGGTCAATCAGTGGGAAGAAATTCGACCACTTCTGGAACTGGTTCGGTAAGAATAAGTTCCCGCGGGCTCTCCAGCTCTTGAAGTAAACTTTCGCCCAAAGATATCACTCCGTCCTCGCTTAAGTAGTCCCTGGGTCTCCAAGGATGCCTTCCCACTAGCTCAAGAAAACCGCTGTCCACTGAATGATATTAAAGAAGCTGAAAAACACCTTGATATCATCCAGTCAAAATTCGGTGACACTATCCCCACGGCTACAAGGATGCTTCTCTCGAAGGCTGAATCGGATCTGTTTTATTGTCAGGGACAATACCAACTAGCCAAAAACAAGGCCGAGGATGCTCAGGAGTGTGCTTTCCGCCATGGATTCGACAAAGAGTTGAACACCTTGCAAGAAAGAAAAGATTTTTATCAGAAGAAACTTGAAACATGCAACCAGAAGGCTTATGAAAAGGCTCTAAGAGATGGCTTTGTGAATGTTCACCATGGTCGCATATTACTAATTGGTCAGGATCGTGCTGGTAAAACCAGTCTAAAGAAGAGTCTCTTAGGCCAGCCATTTGACCCTAAAGAACAGAGTACTGAGGGAATTGAAGTACAGGCTTCAACATGTGAAATTGAAGTTGAACAAGTTAAGAACTGGCAGTCCATCCATGTCAAACCAGGATTGCCAGAGTGTTCTAAAGATATATCTAGGATAGTGGTAGAAAAACTGTGTGATGGAGCAACAGAATTAGAGAGGGGACATTCTACTGCAGCAACAGAAGCAACAGCAATCACAAAAGAAGAACATTTAATTGAAGAAGAAAGGGGAGGATTGATTGATAGAAATGATCCCAACAAGCATCAGGTTTGAATTAACTTTTTTGTGTAGAGGTACAATGTATATTTAATGCAGACATCTGAAATGTAGCAGAAACAGGTTAACTCTCCCCTAAGAATTTAAGAACAAAAGCACTTCCTGTTTTGTTTTAGTTTGCTACATGTAACAAACAACTGGAGCTGATGTATTTACTGTAGGTTAGCTTTCATTTTACTTTCTTTGGGCTAATGTCAGATCACCTCTCTTAGTTAGATAGTTAATGCTTGCCTGTCTTAGAGCGAGATAACTATAATTAAATATTTGTAATCATGGAGCATTTAATTCAGAGGAAATTTCCATCTGAATGTATGGTGTGTGGAAGATGTGGAACTGTCAGTCAGGGTCTTTTTTGAGTACCTGTGACTTAATTTTAATTATTATGTCATCAATCATTCTTTTTGTTTGATAATCTTTTCTAGGTTGAGCAGCGTGTAGCCTCTGAAATTTCCTCACCATCAAGAAAAGCAAAAGCAGTGTCAAAGCAGTCCCATAATGGTGAACATTTCCCTGAATGTGGAAGTGAAATTGAGCTGAATGAGCCTGAGATAATGACCAATGCCACTTCACTTCCAGATGACGTCATAAAACATGTTCATCATTTGCTAGCTGAGTATGTTAGAGGTAAACCTGACAGCAAAGGTGATGTCACCAGAGGAGAACCTGATGTAAGTATGGATGTGTGGGATTTTGCTGGACAGCACCTCTACTATGCCTCTCACCCTTTTTTCTTGTCGTCACGGACAATTTATGTTTTGGTATACAACCTCAGCAAGCCATTATATGCCCCAGCTGAGCCCTATGTTAGACAAGGAACTCTTGAAAAAAAGCTGGTAAATCCAAACAATGAAACAAATCTAGAGAATTTGTTATCATGGCTTACTACAATCCACAGTGTAGCACAAGTAAAAGAAGAAACAGATAATGGTGTTCCAAAGAGGCAGACCTATCTGCGGCCACCAGTGCTCATTGTAGGCACGCATGCTGACAACCCAGCTGAAGACATCGCGATGATGAAACATCAAATATGTGAGAGAATTTCTGATAAAGAGTATGGGAAACATGTGATCCGGCCATTGTTCAGTATTGATAACACAAGCTCACTGATAGATCCAAACAGAGGGTCCAGTCTTCAAACAGGTATTAAAGTACTAATGGATGGCTAATGTAAGGATTATAATAATAAATGATCATAACTACAAGTTACATTACCTGTCAGAGATAGTGAACCATCAAACATGTTTTCAACGTGTTGACTAAAACGAGTCAACACATTGGTGCATTTTCACCAATGCTTTGGAAACTCTTTTTTGATAATGCATTTTGCCTTTGTTATTCATTTTGTCGGGCACCTCCAGTTTGTTTTCTTTTGTGCACTTTCTCAAGCTAGTGAAAGGCAAGCCTGCAAATAATTTTTGTCTATAAGCAAGTCATTTGTCAGGCCAAGGACATGGTTTGACCGGACAAAAAGTCAGTCTGGTCAGACAGAATTTCTTTTGTCATTGGAAATTAAAAACAAGAGATATTTGAGACATTTTGGTATTTGAGTGTGGACCCTTCACCAAAATGTTGGTTGCAAATGCGAGTGGTTTAAAAGAAAGATCAACTGAGCGTAAAATCAATACTAGCACCAGAAAGGGGACCTCTTCATTAAGTCAGGTATTACAGTATTGACAAATTTACAAACGTTTGTACCCCTAATTGCCTTAATGCACTTGATCACATGTGTATTCATATTTTCCCACGTATCAAGTTTCCCACAACGTTTAAGGAAAACCATGAGAAAATCCCACATGGACGGCTTCTCAGTATAAAAACTCACGATAATGTTCAGAGACTTAAAAATTGGCTGAAATGAATTCTTCAAATTTTTCAAGGCAAGTTTCCCCTGAGAATTTTTGGGGTCATTTAAATAAAAAAAATTGCGTGATTAGATGAAATTTGAATTGGAAGTGGTTGTGACTACAAAGCATGACTAATTTGTACATTTACGCTTTTCACAAAAACATGTCTGTGGTATGGAAACTAATTCAAACTATATTGAACCATAGATGTCAAAAAAAAAACAAACTGAATTTTGATCATGTGGACTAGGAAAACATTTGGTTATGTTTTAGAGGTTTTAAAGTTTTTGAAAGGGACTGCATTCAGATAAACGAAACTTTGGGCTGTGTATCCAATTTGCATAATATTTTAATCAGGTCAAATTACAACTGAAACTTAATTCCACAACACTTGCAGATAACAAACAACCATTAACAACATAAGACCTCAGATTTTAGTAGTTTTTCAGACGAACGTGATTCAGACTAAATGGGGCTTCGTTATCTTTCAAGACACCACTGCAAAATGCATAGATTAACTCGTAGCCTGAATGGTGGCTACGATGCAGCAACTGTTTACAATTTGACGTGACATTTCAGACGACGCATTGCACATGATAAATTACTTCTCTGAAATGGAATAAAAACAAAACTGATAACAAAGCTTTTTTGCGTGGTATTGTTTGCCAGTATAATAAAATAACTTGTTCCATATTCAGCCACAAATTTCCAGTCATAATGTTTTTCGTTAAGCAAAAATGCCTGGTCAGAGCGTGCAACCAGGCTAAGCTTTTACCTGTGTAATAATATACATGAAAAAATTGCTTGATTCTGATTGGATGAGAGCAGTGCAGTTTAAGTGTAACACCAGTGCAAATTGCACATCGTAATTACGCATCAAACTGGAATTGAAGATGGATGTGACAATAAAATTTGAGGGGCGGTATGCACATCTGCTTATGTCATATTTCATGTCATATTTTGCTTTTTTCGCTCTGAATTGCCAATGATAATATTGTTGTTTCACTTCTAAAAAACAGCAAAATGTTGATTTCATGTCAAAGCCGGGTGTGATCTTGAAGATACAGACCTCCTTTTTATTGCTTTTTCTCACGTTGTTGCTGGCCTTTGATCTTTACTTGCTTATTCTCATAGCTTTGCAGCTCTAGCATGAGACAACATTTGTGTATGTTGAAGAGTCAGACCACACCCAATTTCAACCTTTTCATTTATAGGACCTATATGCACACTGTAAATATATCTCTATTTTGAGTGTCAAAAGGTATTGTATTTATTTTCAGAGCTGAATGGGAACACAGATGACATTCAAGACCTGCAGAACAAAATCATGGAGGTGTTGAGACAGGAACCATATATGGGGGAGAAAATTCCAGTTAGGTAAATTATTTTCTATGAACAAAAGTGATTGCCTGGACTCGGTTGGTTTGTCATGTATACACTAAAATTCATAACTGGGAAGAATCAGGATATGATATATAGTAAAGCCAATATCCAGGGCATGGATTTTACCAAATACTCTTTGAACAGTGGCAGCTAGAACATCTCTTAGAAGAATGGCATTACAGAAAAGACTGTCATACTCCTGTCACTCAACAAAGGTTTGATAAATTTCTGACAACTCTGTGTGGTATGGGTGGGCGTGAGGGGAATGATTGGCATTTTTTTATGACTTCAGTTTGACAAACAAATCAAAATCCAAGAATTGTGGAAGGCACTGATATTCAAACGAAAATGTTTGATCTTGATGTAAGGTCGATTAGTTCTTGCACTCTCTTTGTTGGTCATTTGAGAGACAAAAGCTGTGAGAGTATTGGAACAATTAAGTAAGTAGTAGAAATAATGCATTGTCATGAAATCTGATGCATTTTCCATGATTGTATTTTAGATGGTTTCTGTTTGAAAAGGTGATTGAGGCTTTGATAGCTCAACAGATTTATCACAGACATCTGAATCAACTCCAAAGCTATGCCAAAAAGCATTGCTTTATGGAAGATGCAGATGAGTTTGCTGGCATGATCAGTTTCTACCAAGGCCTTGGTATGATTATCAAGCATTGCAGTACAGTTGTTCTGAAGGCTCAGTGGCTGATTGACCTATTGAAACAGCTGATAACCATTCCACACTTTGATAAAATGGTAAAAAAATTAAATTGCTTTACAATGTACCTTTACCTGATGTTCACCTTAAATGTTTTAGAGTACCTTTCTTTAAATATCTGAATAGTTCATCTATCTGTTAGTTTGGCCAACACTTTAGAGAATGATGATGCATGATTCTACATGATGCAGTACCTCTGAGATACTAGGAATGGCTGCTACACAAATCAGTCATTTAAAATGAATGTATGTTGCAATACTTGTATTTTTATAGCAGCTACTTTAGACATATAAAACCAGTCCCCAACCATTTGAGGTAGCTACTGTACTTGTAAGGATGCCATTGTCAAAAATGTAGCCTCGAGCATGGTGAAAGTAAAATGCAAGCCTCCTTGTAACCTCGTGTATGGTTAAAGTAGCCTGATAGCAGTATGTGTACTTACAACTGTATGCCTAAATATCATTCTGATGTTTTTTCATAGGATCCTGTCCACACCAAGTACTGGCAAGAGCTAGAGAAAAATGGCATCCTCTGCATGGAACTTGTTGATGATGTCTTTTCCAAGTTCATTCAACAAGGCATTATCAAAGATGACATCTTGGACGTGATGGAGCAGTTTGGTTTGATCGCCAAGTTCTCACCATCTCCAAGTGATGTAAAGTATTTTGTACCAGCTCAACTGAAGACACCTCCTAAAGACCTTTGTCAAGTGGCACCATCTCACGCTGATCCTTGTCCTTTGTATATTCATTTTGTACATGGCTTTGTCCCTCATGGTCTGTTCTCACAGCTTGTGTCACGATTTATTGGTTGGTGTTGTAAGACATGGC
>Ga0126339_10002715_pt1 | contig 12742 bp, 10 predicted proteins | sample OrbTmetagenome_2_FD_92532 | JGI IMG/M metagenome (GOLD analysis project Ga0126339, IMG submission 92532) | Coral microbial communities from Petempiche,Puerto Morelos, Mexico - Orbicella T R C metagenome | ecosystem: Host-associated > Invertebrates > Cnidaria > Coral | place: Petempiche,Puerto... | reverse complement strand
GTCAGTTGTAGACCGCCAGTAGGAAATGTTCTCACCCCTTTCCCCAGGGTCAAGATACTCAAAAACAGCCATTAAAGTGTCCCAGCTTTGAAAGCCCGTATAAAAAGCAGCATTTGAATCTTTTGACTTACAGTTTTCAAAATTAAATAATCTCCTATTAAGAACATCATTTTGACGCTGGGCATCTTGCAGTTGGCGCTTAAGTTCCTCAATTTCCTGTTCGAGTTTATGAATAATTTTTTTATTGTTGTCAATAATTTCCCTCAAGTAGGCCTCCTGCTCGGTAAAATCAGTTTGTGTTTCTTCTTCGACTTTTAAGCTACAATCTGGTAGATCTGGGACCACTTCGCTTGGTAATTCTTCAACAAAGATAGCTGAGGAAGACAATTTCCGTGATGCACTTTTCGAAGCTGTCAGTTCGAAGTTTCTTTCCGCCGGCTTCTTCCTTTTGCGTGGCGATGTACGAATCCATGGAAACACAGAAGGGACAACTCCTTCTCTTAATTCATTCTTGCCGGCGAGAGATTTTTTAATATCACCGTCCCTGAAATGCCGGGAGCATATCTTTGTATTTTCAGTAACCTTGAAGTGCTTTCCTTCGTCTCTTCTTATCGCGTGAAGCCACTTCTTCTTCATCGCGTTGTCGGTAGGAAATTTAAAATACGATACTTTTGTCCCATCGTCTTCCCGATATCCTTTCTTCGTGCATTCTGGAACACAACAGTGAGTCGGCATTTCCAATTCTTGAAAATAATTCGACCGAATCGAGTCAAAACAGCTGTCCTATTCAACCTTCCTTGGCCTTTGTGTCTCTTTGTTTACATGTGTCATCCTCAAGCGTGGCCTTTCTGACCTCGATGTCATGTTAAAGTAATTACCAGTCCCACGCGCCGTCAGCCATTATGAAAGTCGTGTATGATAGCCACGGCTATTGCTTATAAATGAGCAATTATACTGAACCTTTTTTATGAACTAACACCCATGAATACGCTGAACTATCGAATGACACGTGTGCAACAACAGCGAAGATTACAGATACAAACTATCTTCTTTTACGAACACATTAAGTCTCTTTCTCTTTCCAGTAACAAAAACAAAAGAAAGAAAACAGTTGTCTTTGCTGTTTAAACTAGGACTTACCCTGAGAACTTCGTCAATCCACTTCTGCCAATCTTCTGATCGCTGGCACAACATTGACCAGCGTTCACTCACAGTGTCGATCTGTCGTTTAAGATTCTGCGCAATGCGCGACCGCGGTGAATCCTTAGGCTCGTCAGCGGATCTGTCTGTCTCATATTCTTCCATAACTCTTCGGCCTGAATCAAGAGCACGATCCACTACTAATCGCCTTACATTTAGCTTGCCTTTGAACGCCTGGAGAAAAACGTGATAACAATCAGCCTCTTAATTTAAAAATCTGAATAGCTTATTAGACGCCGATTCCCGGGGAATCCGTAAACAGGTTTCCGGATTTGCTTCTTTACAGCCATGCTACCGGAGGTGATGGGTCAGTGGCCATGAATGCAATTGACTAACCCGGATAATGGTACAACGCTATCTAGTTATGTCGTATTTGGTTCTCTCTTTCGCCACATTACAACAAATTTATGTTTCAGCACTAAGGTTTCTTGCAATGTTCACAGGAACGTGTCCAACAAATTCTTGTAAAGAATGGATACTCATAGCACCTAAGAAATTACAAATAATGATACGCATGTTTCCCAAAGCCGCAAGCCTTTAGACCCAAACTGTTAATGTTAACTACTCTCGCTGATGGCATCTTTTCTTCGAGTTTAAACACGGCTCTACAAGCTGTAAACTTGAAACGATAATCGTGTAAAAATAAAAGTAATTATCATGTGCTCATGAGTGCTCTAAAAGTGATGTTGGCCTTATCTCCGGGCCGACAGAGGCTTGGCGCGAAACACAGGCACTTCAGCGCACTAAGGCTCCATCATCGATCTCTCTTGTTTACTGCCAGTTCTGAGAATACGCTGTAAATTATAAACAACAGACTCCATTTGGCGCGAAATATGCTCAGATATTGTCCGTGGACATTATCTGTTCATCGAAGATCACAGTTCGCTCTTAGAAAACTGTTCGCTTCTCGAAACAGATAATGTCGGTCAAAGGACAAATATCCCAGCGTATTTTTAAACTCAAAAGGAGGCCATTTCGTTTATTGTCCTTCAAATACTTTGGGCAACACGTAAAGTTTTGAAAATTGGAGAATATCGCTCGGATATTTCCCAGTTTTAGCTGTGGCATATTTTGTCACGTGACGCGTTAATATTTGATGGATTATAAGGACAAATATTTACAGCGTGACAAACAATTGACAGCAACTGCTGTAAAAGCTTTGTTGACCTCAAAAGCGCTTCATAACACTTTTTCTTTTTTTATCTCGGTTACAGTATCGTCACCTGGTGCATCTCGTTCTGGTTTTGCACGCTTTCGAGGTCTCCTCCGATTGGTTGCTGAAGAGTTAGCTCCTGATCAGCACGTGCTATCCAATCGATAATCTCCTGTAAGTCCATCAGCAACTGACGCCATTCGGTACCAGTGTCTTCCAGACGGTCACGGATATCCAGCGTGCGAACGTTGAGTGATTGCCACCTGTCAATAAAAAAAGGCGTAAGTGAAGACAGCAAAAAATAACAGTAAGGAGCAATGAACTCGACAACAAATACTCCGTAAAATAAGTTATCTGATATCTGATTATTAAAATAGAAACAAGTGATTGACACCTGTCATTCATGTCATCAAGTTTGGCTTGCACGGCTGTTAGTACGTCGCCAGGCTCCATCTCAGCCATAATCTGTTGGCCATTCTCGTTTAGCGAGGCAAACATTTCCTGGTGACCATTGATGTCATCCTCAAGGAACTGCAAAGCAACATCAGAATAAGTTGAATTCTCTAAATACTACCTTTAAACTTGAAACGTAAAACAACTTTCTAGAAATGCACTGCGTGTTCCGAATAGAGGTACAGGAAATGTACTGAAGATTAAACTCAGTTGAATTCTCTATAAAACAACTTTAAATTGTAGGCACTGATTGAAATGTACAAGTTTCCAGGAACGCACTGCGTTCCCAACAACAACTACAAGAAATGTATTTTGAACATCTCAAAATATTGAAGGTAACTAAATCAGCAGCGAAATTCTTTACACTGTTTTCCACAAACATATCATAATCCTTCATGGGGGAAATAGGTTTTCGTCCTGAGCTCATCCAGTATTTCATTCAGACGATCTTATTTTTCTCATTCTCACAATACATATTCTCTATTTTCAAATTACCCACAATTCACTGTGTTTGCCGCCCCAAAAATTTGCATAAACTTTACTTGTAAATACTCTTGGGAGGTCTGCATATTCCCAAGAGCATTTCACAACAATAGTTTACGCAAAATTTGGGGGGGCAAACAGAGTGAATTATGGGAAACTGGAAAATAGAGAATTGCAGAGAAGAGTTGGGCATAAATTATCGCTAGGTGAAAGGATAAACTCTCCTGACCTTCGTGAATGGATCTGTATTGATATTTCGTGGAGAAATTAGACGTTCATGACTGTGAGGAATCAAAGATTTAAGGAAATGAAACAATGTAGGATAAGACGTACTTTTAATTCCTTTCTCAGTGCCTCCATGTCTTGCTGCTCTTCCGTGCTGGTTGCCTCAACAGCGCTGTCCAATTCCGCCACTTTAGACTCTGCTGAAGTCAGCCAAGTCAGAGCGTTGATCATGTCTTCATGGAATCGCACCATGCGATCAAATGCTTCCTTTAGATGTTTCTTACGAGAATCAGATCTGTAACAATAAAAAATAGTACAATTAAGAGTACAGTAATCTCACAAGGATTATCAAGAAAAGGAAGATAACAGCGACTCCTCTCAGTGTAGAGAATATGAACGCGATTCCGAAAGTTAATTTCTCAAATACAATAATTTCTCAATGGGTATTAAAGACAAAAAGCGCTTCCTTGTAGTTTTAACCCTCTGCCTACTGCGCTAACAATTGTATAGACCGGGAATCAAGAGTTTACCTCTCAAACAAGCAACTCCAACACCGCATTATGAATCAAAACGATTTTTAGTTCCAGAGGAAATCATTTACAGAACTTTACACATAGTGTCTAGTGCTGTTATTAGTTTTGATCCTTTTCAATGGAATACTTTTATCGGTATTTCCATTATCGATGAATGAAAACTTTGCCTCAAGACAACTGACTCCAAAAACACGCTATTATAAAAACAAAACAAGGACCGGACAGCTGTTTGTTTCTTCACGAACAAAAGACTGTTGATGTTTTCTTGTCAAACATGGACTGAACTTGGTTTACACATACAGCGAACTTTATTTCCACTCACAGATAAAACCAATAGCGTTATCTTGTGCCCAAGAAGTTAAGAGTCTCAAAAAAGGAAAAAAAAAATCTAAATAAGGTAGAGAAAGTAGTTTTATTTATAGCGTAATTTTTGAATTTCATTTTGGCAATTAGCTAATTAGCAGGGCCGATCATTGTATATTTATTTTTAAGAAAAGCATTGCATTAGGCTTGGCTTCTGTTTCACTTTGTCAATTAGAGGATCAAACATTGAGGCAAACAAACATAATAACAAACGAAATGTCTCTAAATTCCTTACGCAAAGTTTATTTTAGAGACAAATTGCCTTTCCACCATCTAAAATAAACGAAGAGAGGCAAAACAGTATGAACGTAGTTACGTCTCAAACGTCTCATAAAACAATGAAGAAGCCGCAACAGTGTCAAAATCATATAATGCGACGCAACAATTAATCAAGTGTGCAAAAAAATATTTTATTGTCTGAATAAGAATTCAAAGTTATTGTTGACATAAAAAGCATCTTCCATCTTTCATTGTCTCCGGAACCTATAATTAACTCAAATCGTTCACAAAGCAATATCTTCGAATGCACTTGCTACGCCATTGTAATGAAATTCCAACCATTCATGGAATTAAAATCGCTTTTTGTAACCGTTTTGAGCTAGACTGCTGGCAGCCGTTTTTTTCCCTAAGGGTCACTTAGACGAGTGTTTAGTCATCGCGATCGCAAAAGGGCGTTATGGCCGTGGCGGAGTAGGGAAGAAGGCGAGACAAGGGCCGCCCATGTCTCGTCTCAGTCCTTTTTAGGCTAAAGCGTCTCGCCTCATAACCTCTTCGAATTTCGAGAAAAAAAGCGACTGCCAGCAGTCTAGTTTTGAGCCACCTTAAGACGCATCTGTACCTGTAGAAAGAGACTACACTAGTGACAGCATCAACTATCAGCTCTTCATTTTATGCCTCAGCACTTTACTTTTGGTCCTAGCAAGTGTTTTTGACCCAGGTCCTGGTTCACAGAAACTGGACAATTCAGGAATGCGCAAGTGCAGCGAAAAAATGCGCATATTGGCCTCAGCCTCCTCCTCCAACCCCCCCCCCCCCCCCCCCCCCCCCCCCCCCCCCACCGCCAACCCCCATTTCCCAGTCGCCTTTTGCCTCTGTGCATGTTAAACGAATCTCCGTACGAAACCATCAATGTGAAAATGTGTTCCCCCTAGAGGTTCATTTTCATCTGAAAGGTTTTACACAATGACTCGCTTTAAGGCAGAGGCACAGAGTAACTTGGCAATGGCGTATTAGGCAAGTGTTTTTCACCCAGATTCCTACCTGCTGGTGATGTTGGTCCATCTCTCGCTGAGCTCTGACATGGAATTTTTGAGTTCTCCAGATTCGTAATGAGGAAACTCCTGAACCAAATGCTCGCCGCACTGGTTCACAGCGCTGATACTTCCTCTCCAGTTCTCCACATCGTCTTCAAATTCCTGATCAAATGAGAAGGTAGATATTTTCAGTTCAGAGATACTTCTCTAGTTACTCCTTTGTTACGTAGAGCAGATATTTCTGTACGTTCTATAGTAATACACTGGAAGGATTTCCCAGAAAGGGGTCCCTTTTTCGGACCGGAGGTATATACAAGGCCAGCAATTTCCGAGTTGAAGCATACAGAGGAGACGTGAAAAACTGCCGCTAGGGAATTTAAAAGGGCCGTTCAAATTATCTGGAACAAACGTACCTAACTGCTGAATCAATGAAATAATATAAGCGGTTGCTTAAGGGAAACGTTTGCACAGTGGATGCAGTATTTCCATTGTAAGTATATATATGTACGTTGTAACGCAAGTCTTCAATGCGTGATCCATATGAAAATAACTTTCCCTGCGTGGAATTAAGTTAAGTTCAAATTGTTCCGTTTTATATTTTTTGTTGTAAAACGTCGATCCAGAGCAGTTTTGTCCCGTGTACTAAAAAGCGTACCTTTTCTATGGAAAGTATAAGGAAGAGTTACCTAATGATAAAAGAAACGGAAGGGCTTGGGCCAGGTGGCGAAGTCTCCCCTCTCCTCTCCCCTAAGGAGTAAGCCTGCCAATCATTTCAGGGCTCGAGACTAACCTTTCAGCTTGCTAGCCCAGTGGCTAGTGACAGGTTTGATTTACAAGCCAAAACAAATTTTTCACTAGCCAGACGCAGACATTTGCAAACATAGGAATCGGTATTAAAACTATAGGAGTCGCTCAACAACGAAAACCGAAGTTTCCGCTTCCGTGAGAAATTCCCACAGAACTTCGCAACTCGCCGCCGAAAAACATTCCTATCTTTCAAAATGCCGATTCACGATTTCTCATGAATACTACATCTTTACTTACAAGTTGCAAACATAGGCATCGATATTATGTATCCAAATTTTCGAACAACTGCGAATTTTTTAATTTTTTGAAAGCGCACGTGACCTCCCGATGCTGCGCGCATGAAACAATACATGATCCCTAGAGTTCCGCATGATTTCACGCATGGCTTATCATTAGCAGCAGGCAGTTTTTTGTCGTTCGTCGCTTCTTAGCCCCGGTTTAAACGTCGCATTTCACATGCGCCGAATCAAATACTAATTTTAGTCGACTCGAATGAATAAGTTTGGCTGATTTGATTTAAACGTCGCATTTTTTGCCGAATAAAATTGCTGAGCGCGAGCGATAGCGACGTGTTAATTCCCATTCGAGCAAACATAATTTATTTAACATAATTTATGAATTAGATTCGGCACATGTAAAATGCGGAGTTTAAGGCCCAGTTCAGACGTCGTGCTTTTGCCGTGCCGAACTAAATTCAGGAATTAAGTTCGACAAAAGCACGGCAAAAGCACGGCGTCTGTATCAAACTTTTGCATTAAGTTCGGCAAGCAATTAAGTTCAACAAGCTCTGCCGTGCTGCACGACTCTGGCACGGCAGTGATTCAGACGTCGTGCTTTTGCCACGCTAAGCAAAATTCATATATTTTATTAATGTATTTTGGCGAGATTGCGTTCCCACGGGGAGTTAGGTGGAGAATTGTTACAAGGCATCAGTGAATGCTGAATTTGGTTCGACTCTGGCACCACGTCTGAATCAGAGTTGTTTCTTTGCCCTGCTACAGTCGAACCAAATTGCAATTAAGTTCGGCACGGCAGAAGCACGACGTCTGAACTGGGCCTAAATTAACCGTCGAACTTCAGTCGTATAATCGACTGGATCAATTGAATATTCGACTGAACTCGCATTTAATTGAAATATGTCGCATTTAATTGATTTAAACGTCGCATTTTACATGCACCGAATTCGGCAATTCGATTCGGCGCATGTAAAATGCGACGTTTAAACCGGGCCTTACTAAGAGGAAAACAAACAAAAAAGTCAATCATTCTTTCGCATTAAAGTTCTTGTTTGGGCCAATAAATTATATATGATATTTATTACAGCCGATGTTTTAAATTCTGCACGCTTTGACTCGATTTCGTTTCGTAAAAAGTTTGAAATTAACTTTTATTTGGTTTCCTCTGGGCCTCCAATGTTCGCAAATTTTCTTTTTCACTAGCCAAAATGGCTAGTGAAGCGCAAAAACCACCAGCCAAAATGGAATTTTTATTAGTCCGTGGCTAGTTGGCTACCGTTAGTCTCGAGCCCTGGTCATTTCTTACCTTATGTTTATCAATCTGTTCCTCCAGTTCGCTGACCGTGAAGCCGTACACGTTCTCGTCCTTCTCGAGGTAAGCCTCGGCTTTCCGGATCCACTCGAGAAGTTCTTCCCGAAGTTCTACGAATCTCTTCCATTCCTCCATCAAGTAATCGATTTGTCCCCGCCATACTGCCGAGTTGTCCACGATATTCTCCCAGTGTCCCTTCAACTTGCTGACCTGCACAAGAATGGAAGAATATTATAATGAGCTCCTTAATTGCAAGATTTTTTACAATATTTCGGGAGGAAGTAGGCTCGATTACCAGCCGCTGTTCGGGAAAGGAGCCCGCGCTCCTCCAACGAACTCACTCTTCTCGGGGAGGAATGTAGACCGGTCTCGAGAAAGCGGCGGAAATCGAGCCTAGGGAGGAAGCCACATCAGCCATATCTGGTTTTCATGCTGGTCCTCTGTCCTGGTCGAATTGGAATTTGGAGATGTTGGTTTTTGTGGAGGGAGGAAAACCGTAAAACCCGGAGAAAAACCCTCGGAGCAAGGCGAGAACCAACAACAAACTCTACTCACATATGGCATCGGGCCGGAATCGAACCCGGGCCACACTGGTGGGAGGCGAGCGCTCTCGCCACTGTACCATCCCTACGTGCGTTATACATTACTTAGCCTTCCTCTGAAAACATAAGGAAGTTCATCACATGCTGGGTTTTCTGGAGAACGTAAAACGAAACAGTGGATTTTCCCTGTGTCTTGAGAATTGAGCGTCTTTCTACATGAGTACAAATAGTCTAAGAGACAAACTGGATACTCCAGATGCTTCAATTAAAACATGAACTCAATATACGTAAAGTAATTCCCTGGGATGTTCCAATCGAAGGAGAAAAAAACAAATAAAATTGCTTAGTAAAATACCTTAAACACTAAAAACCAATAACAGCCCAGAAATTGGGAGACTGGGACGGATACGTCAGAAGGCTTAAGAGCGTACTGATAAGTGACGTAGTTTGGCGGTCACATAACCTACCTTGCTATCAATCAGGATCTTGTCCTCTTCTGTTTGTGCATCGTCAATAAGCGTTTGTCCCATCTCTGCAATCTCGTCTAACAAATGTTGTTTGGTCTTCAGCTGCTCATCTATTGACTAAAACCAAAGAGTAGCCATTCTTTAAGACTTGTATATCAAATAAAGGCCCCATCCACGTTACACCGTAGAAATTTGAAAACGCAGCTTTATTTATACGGTTTGGCCAACCGTCCACACTAATCCGTCACTAAAACGGAGCTTTTCGAAAACGTTCTTCAAACCGGAGGAATTTGAAAACGCCGGCTTTGCGTTTTCGCGTGGATGCAGAACAATTTCAAAACAGTTTTTTTTTTTTCGAAAACGATCAAGTCACAATAATCATGTGATTTCTCTGCCCGAATTTTCGTCAAACACAATTCCAAAATGGCCGGTCGCTGTTGCGTTTTCACATTTCTGCAGCGTAGTGCGGACGGAAAACATTTGATGCGTTTTCAGAGAGAAAGAGTTAAAAAACGCAACATACCAACTCCACCTTAACGGATCAACAAACATTTCTTTCATTGTCATTGTGCGTTTCTTCAAACGCGCGTTAGGAAAGGACACGTTCCTCCACTTACACCCTTGTTGTTTCTAAGATAGCACTTCGTATCGGTAACATTTGACGCACTCTACACAAGTTATCACGCCACTGATTCCTTGTTTACCTTTTGCTTTTCTAGAAGTCCGTCCATGTCCTCGGAATCTCCAAGCACAGTCTTTTCTGTCTTCATCATCTCCGACAAGGTGTCCAACCAGTCGTGGAGTTCAGACACTGCTTTGTCGAACTTCGGCCACGGAGATGCACTCTCTTTAGGCCAAAACAAATAAACATGTGAACAAGTTCCTATCACGGACAGCTATCTAATTCACACACACGTAATTCGTAAAATTAATCTCAATGGTTTCATTAACAAGCAAGCACTTAAGAATAAACTATGGGGGTGCCGTTGGCAGCAGGTAAGCATTCGCTACATCACAAGCTGGTAATTCTATGTCGTACGGAGAATAATTTCCTCATATAAAACCAAAATTACATTGACAGAGTATGCGGAAAACTGAAACATCTTTTGCGCTTATTTACGTGCAGAATATTAGATCCACTTGGTCCGCTGAAGAAATCCAGTCGCCAAAAGAATCCTTATACAAATTTAGGTGAAATAAAGACTGAACAACACAAACAAGAACATTTGTTGTTACCCTCTCTCCAGTCCTCCATGATCAGTGGTACCCCGGCGTGAACTGACCGCTGTTTCACCTCGACAGCAATCTCCTCGACAGCCTTACGAGGCGTGACGCGGGCCGCAAACAGTTTGGCGGTAAGTGACGCAATTCGACTCCAGTCATCGTTGAGAGCTTTGGCCTTGATTTCCAGTGGTTTGGGGACCTGGTTTCCATCAAGTTTGCTCTCCCGTCTGTATCGCGCCATGCTTTCATTGATGCCGTCAAGCTTCGGTTGACGAGACTTCAGCGACTCTTGAACAGTCTGTGATAAAAACATGGATTACATAAATGAACCATATCTCCCTGAAATTGCTTAGTTTCTTTCTTGGTCTGAATCTCCTAATTCAGTACTGTCAGTGAAGCCAACAGTTTCATTTTTGGCCTCTTGAGATGAAAACAAAATGCGAATTAATGCCTTTAATATTTATTAGTCTTTTCAATGAAATGGCAGAGATTGTTTGCTCACAACCCGTGAAACACCTCGTGTGGCACAATTCCACTTTTTGAAACCACCAATCACATTCGAATCAAAACGGGCGAATGATAAAGTCAAGCATGCCAGCTTGACATATCTAAAATGCTCCGTGTCGTAAGCTAAAATCCGCGAGCTGCATATCGCAGTTTCAGAGAGCTTGTTCGTATTCCTTTCTCCACAGACACTCTTTTGATGTAACAAACCTTAGGAACGACAACTTCTTGGTTGTACTCTCCACTTTCTTGCTTCTCTAACAATTCCCTCGTCGTAGAAGCCCACGAGCTTAGCTCCTCTAGATCCGCTAGGAACTCCGACACGCGCCTCAGCTTGGACTCCACTCCTCGCGTGCGTGTCGCGATGTCCGCGCGCAGGATGTCCCAGCGCGTGAGCAGGATATCGAGCCTGGTTCTGATGGTTTCAGAGTTGGGTTTGGAGATGGTGGGTTTGGACAGAAGTCGTTCCGCTGTCTGCTGGATGCTGTTCTTTGAATCTTCTCTGTTATTTTGTTCTTGTTGAACCCCCTGTGGCGGAAAACATCACAGCATTATTATTTGAGTTACTTAGCGAAAAATACCCAGCACTGTCATGCACAACTTGGGATCATACCTTGATCTTTTCAAGCAGTTCCTCTAACGCATCCTCGTCAGCAGGGGAAGGATCCTTCGTCTGCAGCTCCGAGTCCGCTTCGTCCATCCACTGCAGCAAGTCAGCACTCTCCTCCAAAAACTCTTCTATCTGCATGGCTTCTTCCTTAAATCTACATCATACGAAAAAGAACAATGGCTGTCATGCGTCGATAGCATGTCAAAAGAAGACCTTCGTTGAATCACTATAGCAGTTTCAAGAAGTGGTAAGCCCCTGAGAATTTTACACTAAGTCACTTTTACTTATAGCACTCCACCAGTTTGAATGCTAATTCAACCATTTTCCAAGCAGGAAGTCCGTAAAGCAATTGCAATTTCAGTATTTAGAAGGATACGAACATCTTCAAATACTCGCTTAAACAGAAATTAAAGTTTATATGAGTCGAAAGAGGTAAGTGCTAAGAGCTTAAAGGAGCTAAGTCACGGTTTCTGCATCTAAAATTTTGAAGTCCGTCGTTTGTAATCCGTGTTAATCTTCTCCATCCTTAACCATCCTTTTTCCTTTATTGTATATTATTATCTCTTTGGTGTTTTTCTGTCTAAGTAAACTTTTATTTCCCGGTTTCCTTCAATCCTAAGGTTATTTTGTACGAAGCCAAAATAACTCAAAATAACGTGACTGAGCTCCTTTAAGGTTGTAACACCCTAACTACCTGTCTCTCCTGTCCGTCACTTGATTACAGATAGACTCCCAGCGCCTGTTCTGTGTAGTCAGTTTATCCCGCAACATGTCAGCCTCCACTGTTGTTGATTTACTGATAATCTCTTGTCCGGCTGTGTTCATGGCATTCACCGTGCTTTGATGACGACCGATACCATCTTCCAGAGCCTAGTAGCAAGGTATTTATAACATCAGTTATTTAATTACCACGAGTCTTGAGTATACCGGGCGGCTTCAATGTAGTATCAACAACGCACTGCTGATAAGTTTTGCTTTCATGCTAGAAAATTTAACTTCTTTCATTCATCGGGCAAACGAAGATTTTGTTTTGATGTACTAACAAATTCTCGTAGCAAACAAAAGAGAAACTCAGTAAGGAGATTTCATATTTCAAGCTTGGAGCTGTGTAAGATTTCATATTTCAAGCTTTGAACTGTGAGTGTTTAAGAAGCTCGCTTTCAAGTGTAGTGAGCCCCCCCCCCCCCCCCCCCCCCCCCCCCCCTCCGTCCGTCTCACCCTACTATTTAACAAAAACATAATAAATTGTGAGAGTTATTTAAAAAATTACTGGGGCAAAATATTTTTTTTTTTTTTTTTTAAAGAGTGTGATGACACTAGACGGGGGGGGGGGGGGGGGGGGGGGGGGGGCTCACTACACTTGAAAGCGAGCTTCTT
>Ga0126339_10002714_pt1:0-10000 | contig 12744 bp, 10 predicted proteins | sample OrbTmetagenome_2_FD_92532 | JGI IMG/M metagenome (GOLD analysis project Ga0126339, IMG submission 92532) | Coral microbial communities from Petempiche,Puerto Morelos, Mexico - Orbicella T R C metagenome | ecosystem: Host-associated > Invertebrates > Cnidaria > Coral | place... | reverse complement strand
AAACAAATGAATGGAGTATGAAAGCTAAAAAAGGTTAAGTGGATAACAAGTGAGAGGAAGAATGGGTCATGGAAAGAACGTAGGAAAACGGGCGTTCTATCAGGGTCGGAGGCTTCAATGAGCAACAAAAGTTTTGAAAACTTCCACAACGTTCTGTCTCAAAGACGACACAGACCACAGCATCTGCACAACATTAGATTTGGGGGCTGCCCGGGGGTATAAGAGAATCATCACTGGATTGTTTAAAATAGACGGACAGATTAAATAACCTTAGGAAGTCATTTTAACAAAAGTGTCTGAACTACCACTGTCGAAGACTCGCTCGAACCGTGGGGAAGAATGCACACCAAGTAAACGTGCAAGCGTGACGGCGAGCGTGGCATACGAGCGGCCAGCGGCCAAGCCGCAAACCACGAGTAGCGCGGGCGTCGGAAGACGAGCGATACCCGCGTTCTTCCCACGGATTTTTGAACAAAAGAGAGGGAGTTCGCAGTCTACCACTATCGCTTCTTGTTGTCATGTCTTGTCCAAAATATTTGATAAAATATGCTTGTATTTTTTAACTGGAGCATACTGTGAATCTCTCGATATTGTCGCTCAAGCAAAGTTGCCACATTGCCTGATTTGTGCTTTACAAACATTGGTATAGTTGCTGTGAGATTATGATCATTCACCCTCAAACAAACTGTGAGAAGTATCAAGACATTTCTTGGGAAACCTTTAAGGTGGCTCTCTATAGTTTTACGATCGCATGCGCGCTTAGGACGAAAGCTCAAGTAATCTGCGTGCCCTCGAAGGAGAACGTCAGTGTTTTTCGATATTTTATGACGTCAACAGCTCAAAAAGCAAAACTGACAATGAATTTTCTCGCGTTTCCTACGGTGAAATTCCGTAAAATTTGGCAGACTGGTAATAAATATTTTACTTTAGTTGGAGCTCGTTTTTATGCGAAATCTATTTGACCAGTTTTTCTGCAGCGCTAAAAGACAAAAATTTGCAAAAATCTAAAAAACTGCCGGTACAAACCCTACTTTTTTTGCGTTTAAAATTCGTATCCCGCCACATTCAATGTACCGTAAAAATTTTGGAAAATTTCACCGAAGGAAATTCAAGAAAATCACAAACAAAGCCATAAAAACGGTAAACAACGCATTTGTTTGGGCATTTCAAAGATGATAGTAAATCAGCATATTATCATTGCTTATTACATTTAATAGGTTTGAAAGGACTGGGTGTAAAAACGAATTGAAAAACAGTATTCAAAACATAACACTAGCGCACGCAACGTGATGAATGATTACTCTATGGAGCCACCTTAAGGGCGAGTTGAAAAATATGCCAGTTTATGAATCCTACTGTTAAGAAAAAACACGAGCACCGCTACCGAGTAAAGGGGGCAAGGCTTAGTGGCAGGCAACGCCGACAGGTTTGTGAACCGAAAGTGACGATTTATGGCACAACTCCACAACTTTTTTTTCTGGATATAAAATAGTGAGTACCTGCACTGTCCATCTCGTGAGTTAGGTAGGTCAAATAATCTTGTAGTTCTTTAGGTGAGCTCATATCAAACTTCTTCAATTCCGTTTTCACTATCTGACGTATATCTTCCGTAATTCTTAATCGGGCAAGTGATGATGATCCAAAAGATGGCATCCTTCTGGGAGGAAGACTCGGCCCCATGCCAGATGATGATGATCCAAAAGATGACGTCGTACCTGAAGAACTTCTCGCCCTCATGCCAGATGAAGATGAACGAGAAGACGAAATACCTACAACAAAAGATCGTAAACAAGGCAATTAGCATCCAAAACATTTCTTCAACAGAAAAGTCTGTACTGAGTTAAAACATATTCATCAAAGTATTCTAAATGACTGTAATAACTGCTCCTCGACTCCACTATCCCGCCAAACGACTTAATTTATGTCAATTAATTTTAACTCAAACAAGAAAAAAAACCATGGCCACATTTATTAATGTGTTTTGCATAAAATTGTTATCATTGATACTTACCATGGAAGTTATAGCAGAGATAATTTCTTGCAAGACTATGTTGGATTTTGCAATTTTTGTGGTCTCATGTAAGACCACTAAGTCAGAGGCGGATCTTGAGAGTCACTTTGAGGAAGAGATGACACGTGATAGACCTTCGGGAGGATAAATAGTTTGACAGATAGACTGGGTTCTAGTAATTGCGAGTCATTGTTTTCGAGTTGTTTCGTCGGCCATTGCTTCTGTCGAAGCGTTGTGGTACTGTGTAATTACAACCCTTTTACCTGTTTAGTGAAAGTGCTATTTAGGTGTTGCTGAGTGAGTGTCCTCGGGGATACGGGAGTTGTTTGCTCACACAACCCCACGTATCCAGACTCGGCTTGTGTTTAGTGCGGATTGCATTGAAGCTAATACGCTTTCGCAAGCCCATTTTCGTTGGCTTGAAATCCGGTGCGGGTTGCACCACACAAGCTCTCACAAGCCAGTATTCTCACAAGCGAGCTTCAGGGTTGTCAAAACAAGCCGGCAACCGACGCATTTAACTGGCTATTTCGACTGAAAACTCAGGCGCCGGCTACTCTGTATGCTAGTAGGTTAGTCCTTAGCGTGATATTGGAGAAATAAAATGGAAATAAAATTGCTCAGTTAATAATTTGTTTGGTCGATCTTTCTAAAGCATTTAAAGTCACTCTAGGGGATCCCCTGATCATTTCGGACATTCTGTGCGAATATATGACTGGATTTATGAAAACCGTGTTAAGACTTTGCACCAAAATTGAACGTAGAACAGATACTCAGAAACGGTTATCTCATGCTATGTTCTGTCAGTGCTGTGTTAAATTCATATCATTCTGCTCACTTCCTCATAACCTGCTATACGATACTCCGTCAACAACAAACGCTTTAAGGGCCCATTAACCGATCTTTTCGAGCCGTTGCTAAGGAAAAGTTACTCTCATATAACCTCATCATTTTTAGTTAGTTAAGAGTTATTTCATGTGTTTTAACTTTTTCATGATCAGTAACACTAGTGATGACGCCATCAGGCCACGCCCATGGTCATGTGACTAATACTGAAAAAACGCAAAGGCTCCCAGGCAAATTACTTTATCAGGATTTTTTTCATTGATTTAATATTTTAATTTAAATCCTCATTACGCTATGCATAGATTTTGTTTCATTTTTGAAAGGTCAGATTTTGAGGGAATTTTAAAATATTAAAATATTCGTAATTTTCTGGGAAAAGCATGATTTTGAAAAAGGAATGCATAGCTATCTTTCCAACGTTGGCTTTAATCGAAATCCGTCGAAAAAGGCTGGATTTAATGAAAAACCGCGTTTCCTTTAACATTTAAAGAAACCGGAAGTGCGCCCGATATATATTGGAAGTTACCCTATCAGCGCGTGCGCAATTTACACTACCAGCGCACTTCGGTGAGATCAAACAAAGCCACACGGAATTACTTTTTCTCTTTCTATTGCTCTTGTTTTTCTGTTTTTTTCTTATTTTGTCTTTGCTTGTACTTTGCATTTTGTGAAACACAAAGAAAAACATCTAAAATGTAAGCGAATTTGCAAGTTATTGAGTTGTTTTTAGTTTCCGCGCTCAGGCTGACGTAAGTAACCGGAAGTGAAATTTCACCTCCTTAGCAACGCGCGCGAGCGCGCGCATAAATCGGTTAATGGGCCCTTAAGAACGAGAGAAACATACAGCTTGTTATACTTTTTGTGTAAAATGTATCCGGTAATGGCATCGCAAATTTGGAAATTTTGTAAAATCCGCAACCCCGCGCTTGCTGGTCAAATTAGCATAAAATTGTAAATTTCGTCACAACGTGTCGAAAAATCGTTGAGGCAGCGAATTTTTGTAAATCTTGTAGAGTTAAACGAAAAATCGCAAAATTTGCTAAATTTGAAACTGAAACGAAAAATCGTAAAATTGGTAAAATTTGTAGCTGCGTTCAATCCTTGACATATAAGTGAACGTTTAATCAATCGGCTCTTAACGTTCAACTTACTTGTACACGACAAATCTACTCACAAAATCCCTCTACAAAAGGTGAATCCTCTTTATATACCACCTCATTACGAATTCATTACGTGTTAAGTGTTCGCAGTATAACCATCTTTTCATCTTACAACTAATAATAGTTATCACTAAAGCTGCCCCCGCTTTCTCTTATTTCTACTGATTGAAAACAATTGAACATTATTGTATGAACTAAAACTTCTATATCTTTCTTTTGTAAACTTTATCACCCATGATGTTCCTATAACTTAGGCATCTTATCATGGTTATTATCCAAACATTAAACTAACTAAACTAAACCAACACTTTCTATTTAACCCATTCCATTCCAGACAGCCGTGAGTTTTCGTTTGAAAGGACACAAAAAGTACTTTCTGAAAAAAAAAAAAAAGGTTTCCTTCATGGGAACTAATATTTCTGTTACAAAAACTTCACTCAGTAGAACTTAAGAAAAAAAGGTTAAAAAATTATAGAGAAACAAAATATTATGTCAAACCACTCTGCTGTTTGAATTTGATGATGAAACAAGCCATTTTTCTTGTTATAAGAGCAAACGTATCTCGAAAGCAGAACTGCAGTTGAGAAAATCATCTGCAACTTGCCGTCACGATTTTTTTCTAAGTTGGGTAGGAGGAGGAAGTACCCGGCAAAGAAAAGGCCTTTCTCTGCAATTCCCTCCTTCCCCTGCCCTCTTGCTAAGAAAGGCCTGATACTCAAGTTATTAACAGAAGTATCGCGTTACTGTCACCTCCAATCTGTAAATGCAAATTAGAGTCAAGTTCTTTCTCCTCAACGAAAACGCTGCAAAACATTTGCATTTACCTTTGGATTCCCACCAAGTCACCCAGCCGTGACATGAGCTCTAAGTCACGTAAGATTACTCAACACAAATGAGCGATCTGAATAAACGACATGCCAAAGATAGAACTGGCAATCGGAAGTATTTTAGTCACAATTGAACACGAACGAAGCGACACTCGCCTTGAATATCGAGATTTACCGGTACTTCAGAATTACTTAAGATACCTTCTGAGTTGTCTTTATCCCAAAATTCATCTTCAGGATCTTTGAAATCGTTTTCAATTTGTTTTATATTAAAATCTCCGCCATTTCGAAGAGAACTTACTTGATCGCGGTGTGTTTATTCGACCCCCAGCAAACTTTCGGCAATCCTTTACGCACTTTTCGGTAATCCTTTGCGAGCCGTGTTCTCAAAAATAGAGATTTTTTCTGCTACGGCGAAATTTTCCTCCCTATACGCGAGGACTTCTTGGGTGCCTCCTCGGGTATTAGCCGTCTGGGCCAAAACCCTGCGGGGGCAACTAGCGCGAGCATTACATTTAAATATACCAGTAACCGTCATACAATGTATATATTACTTATTGCATTAGCTTGTGCAATCATTACATCTGTTTTGTTACAATATTTTCATTGTAGGACCTATTAACAGGGAGTATCAGCCTGGACAAAACATGGTATTATTTGTTTTATCTTTTCTTTAAACCAACTCCCAGGATTTCCCTTTGTACAAACAAAAAATAAACAGTACTATAAAAGTTTGTAAATACAGGTACATGTATTTTATGAGGTATGTTTTCCAACACACTTGCACGACTGATGAGTTTGAAAAGAAAGCACTAGAGCTAAAACAGTTCACAGTATCACATGTATAATTCATTAACACACATTCAGGTACCTGAATCAGAACTGATATCATCCCTTCCTTTCAAAGAAAGCCTTTTGTTAAGTGAATGGATTAGATCATAATGAAATGAAGGTACCAGTGGAGCTTCAAATCCCAACTGATCTATAAAAATAAAGAGAGACTCACTGCTGAGTTACTACGATTACCAGTTAAATAAGGTGTGACAGAAGTTTGGTAACCACGTTTTAACGTTAAAATCGTGTCGGTGTCACGGCAACTCGCTCCGTTTCCAGTGTTAACTTGCCCTTCTTCCCACGTACCAACCCAGTGTGGAACTATCTACCGCTGACCGTGTCTTTGTGCAAATATATATTGCTTAGAGAGTTTCTTATTCAGTAAACATTTGGATTTAGATACAATGCCCTTGTAATAAGTGTCAAAGGTCATCTAAACCAAATATATCATTTTGGCCCAGGTTGTTTTATTTGGTGTTTCCATCGTTTCTCATGACAAGTCAAATTAATTGTATTTAAGGCCGCTACTTTAATTTCACAGGGTCATTACTTTTGGAAATTTGCTGCTTGCAATATTTGCTATGAGATGTATAACTTAATTTCCACTTAAAGAGGATCGTTACTCACTAGGTTGTGACTTTCAGAACTTTACAGTATGTCTCTTTTCCAAAAGATGGGAATGACAGAGGAATTTCAACTGAGAGAAGCTCTGATTACTAGAGCTTGTAGAAGACTCTGTTTCAGCTGGTTTGCCACAATGATCTACATGTACCTTCATCCTTTGATACTGAAGAACCTTCATCAGTTCCAGTTTTCAGTTTTTCCTCGACTGTTTCTGTTTGCAAGTCATCTTCTTCATCCCGTTGAGATACTTTCTCATCGTCAGTGAAATACACATGGACTGGTTGTTCCACAGGTACAGCGACACTTCCACATTGATCTTTAAAGATAAAGGGAGATTCACTTCTGAGTTGATAATGGTGATGTAATTGATGTTTGTTATCATAATTATAATGATGGCAAAAAGACAATACAGTGCTGGGCAGAAGTAAGCTAAGATAATGCAATGTTGAAAGCTTTCTTCCAGTGCTCTATTTCGCGTTGGCTTTCCCCTACCATGCTAACCGGAACACAATGGAATGTTCATTCCAGAAGACAAAGAACGAGTCAGAATTTTTTGTTAAACACGTTCTTATCTTTTCTGTACAGTAGAATTCACGAGAAATCGTTCTTGCAAGGGGTTGGTAAAAAAACCTCAAACATCATAATGGGGTCTACTGTGCTGCTGTTACAAAGTTCAAAAAATATATATATTTCTCTCCTTAAAATGCACGTATTAAACACTTCTCAGTCATTATCCTGAAATTTCCGTTGTTAGTAATGTAACAATAGACGATGTTCGCAACCACTAGTAGACAATAATCTTATGATGGCCTACGATATCTGCTTCAAAATAAATAAAGTTACAGGCAGTGCATGTATGATGGAAGACACAGTTGTGTCCATGTGTTTTAAATGGGAAAGTTGGTTAAAAAATAGTATAGTAAAGTTCCAAATCATAATTTGGTGTTTGTAGCAAACTGTTTGAGTGGTTTCAATCCAATAATTCTTCACTCGTTTTAAAGACTAGAGGTTCAGTTTCAGCTATTAATTTTTAGGAATTCAAATTTTGCACATGCCACCATGTTTATTTTTGTAAAACTTGATGGGTAATATTTATGACATCAATGTGTGGTTGGACATTTTCAAAATACAGCATAGCGTGGATTTAGAGATAAAAAGTAACATTCTTTCAGTTGTAACAAAAAATCTTTATCTGTGGACTCCATATCAAGATCTCTGCGCTTATTTACTTTATTAAAGTAAACCTGATGGTAACCAGGTGATTTAAACTGAAAACTGAACTCTTCATATTCAAACCACTTGCAGTGATATGGACTTAAAACCCAACGACCAGTCAAGGAAACCCTTATATGTGCTTTACAGCTTAAACTGTGTAATGAGTTTTTTCCATTTTCCAACTTACTTACAACAACTGGCTAAAGTGAATCTGACCGAGTTTAAACTAGAATTCCAGAGTTCAATCCATCAACACAACGGAAACATACACAGCAAGATACGATGCAAGTAAAATTACATCATGTGATCACGTGACTAACAATCAATAAGTTAATGTCAACTAAGGGGGCTCCCTGAATTCTGTACAAACTGCTTTTCAGACAATATATAATAGTGTTTCAATTCTCCAGTTCTCCAACCAAAGGAAACTTCTTTGGAGCTCAATATGGAAAGGAATAACCCTAAAGAACCCTTGACTGGTCATTAAGGTCTTAAAGCTGATGAACCAATGTTTACAGTGCCCTCTAATTCTTGGATACGTTTTACTCCAAGGTTTAACTTCCTCAGCTTATTCTAGGTGGGGCTTCGTATCAGCTGAGGGTGGTTGTGAGTTTTGAAGGCACTAGCATCTAGAGCAAATATTTTTGGATCCCTGTAAATATCATATGATGTAAATACCGTATTACAATATAATACACTTAATGTACTATCACAGTATAAAGCAAGCACTATGTCAAGGTAGTGTTCACTCAAAAAGAAATTCCAGCTGCAGAAATATTTATTTATATAGCATCTCACAATAGGCACAAGCACACATTGCGTGCCTATTTTCCCCCTTGCTAGGAAAAAGACATTTTTTTTCATGTCATGTACCTTCATCATCTGATGCTGAATCATCATCATCATCTGTTTCATCTGCTTCTGTATGTTGGTAAAAAAAGATTGAAATTTTAACCACGAGAAGTCACTACCTTATAAAAACTACCAGCTTCTCAAACTGATTCTACATGTGGGTAAATCGACAAAGGCATAGTTTCAAAGCAGAGAAACAATAAAATTTCCTGCTTTCAATATACAGTAATAAGGCTGCTCTAAAGTAATTTTACTCCTTATTACACTCATGACAAAACCAAAAATGATCTTTATATGATGAAAACACTTTCTGTACCATTTATCCCATTTTCAAAATTTTCAGAATTTTTGTTTGAATGGAAAGCGCCCTTAATTACATGTAGACTGTCTGGTAATCAGAGTTCTGATCAAAGGAATTGCTGGACTTACTAGAATGTAATTGTCAAGAACCAGAGCAGAATTTAAACTCATACCAAATGAATTTCAAACAGTAAGAATAAAGATCTCCATTAGAAAGAGTTTTTCAGCTCTGCAATTTCTCCATGACATGGTACCAGAAATGATCATTACCATGAAATTCTTGGCTTGTTTAAAACTAACCTTTGGCTGAATCTTTCCCAAGGAACATTTTGCATGCTTTATACTCCTCTTCTGAGATTGTTGTTTTAAGCTTCAACTCTGCAAGGCTCAATCCTGTCAAGATCTCTTCCGTAACAAAACATCTTTGAACCACTTCACCAAGATGACCAGACAAATAATCTTCCCACAATCTCTCCAGGATCTGGAGTGAATCACACTTAACTGTTATCAGCAAACTTCCAATTTTAACACCAGCAATAGCAAGTTGCATTTTTTCCATGTATGCCAAAAAGCTATCAAAATCATCCCTACTGCTTGGTTGAGTAGCTTGCAGATAATTGAAAGCAATTGAACGTAGGACTTCTCCTTCTGTAGGAATGGAACTCATGGGTGCTTGGGTAGCTTCAGAACCTGTACGTAAAGGCTGGGTCTGTTCTGATTGCACAGGTACTACAGATGCTTCCTGGTGCCCACCATGTTGAGATCCTCCTGATTCTACTGTTGAAGCAGGAGTTCTTAAGGCCTGTGTGTTGAGTTCTGCTGGTTTCATGGTTTCCACATCAATTCTCAAGTTCAAAGCTGTTGAATTAGTAAGAACAATTTTTAAATGTTTCCATATTCAGTTTCAGTCTTCCGTTATTTACATACACCCAGTTAATGGGTTGATGTTTTTCCTAAGGAACCTGCTCACAGCTCATGATTAAATTATCTAGACAACAGATTCTCCAGGTGGGCACTTCCACAAAGAAACCAGTGAGAAGAACTGGTGTAACTGTATGTTTACAATCATAACTCTCCATGAAGTGCACATAACTAATATATAGATTTAGGCCAGCCTAAAAGGGTAGCTCCTGGGCCGGGTTGTTCAAAGCCCAATTAAGCTAACCCAGAAAAAGGTAGAATTTTGATTTGAGTTTTGTAACTTTGCAGTGAGGTTTTCTGTATATTGTTTGGCCTTCTGTTTTGAGTTTTAATAATCACCCTATACACAAAACAAAACAGCAAAAAACATTTGTATAGAAGAAAAAGTTATAATTTGGTTAACTTTTAAT
>Ga0126339_10002712_pt1 | contig 12751 bp, 4 predicted proteins | sample OrbTmetagenome_2_FD_92532 | JGI IMG/M metagenome (GOLD analysis project Ga0126339, IMG submission 92532) | Coral microbial communities from Petempiche,Puerto Morelos, Mexico - Orbicella T R C metagenome | ecosystem: Host-associated > Invertebrates > Cnidaria > Coral | place: Petempiche,Puerto... | reverse complement strand
GTGTATACTGTAAATATTATGGAACGCGCATATAAAATTTTGGGAAAGGGGAGAAAAGTATATTTAAAAAAAGAAAAAACTTACAAAAACAGGTTTAGAAAAAAAAAAAAAAAAAAAAAAAAAACGCCGCCCTTCTTTTGTGGAAAATCTTGATTGGCTTGTTTACGACGACGTCAAGGTTCTCGATCGCGTGGACTTGACGTAGTTTTACCGTGAAATCCCGCAACAATTTTCACCAAGTGTTCCTTAGTTTAGCACTGTCAATGATACAAGTGATTCATTCGTCAGTGTACACACCTAACGGCTTGCCAGCGGGAATCCAGTCTTTTGAGGTTTGTTTGTGTGCATATTTTGGCACAAACAAAGCGTTGTCTTTCGTCAGTGCCTATAGGCTAGCAAGTCGACAGCTGTGAGAGTAAGAGTGCTCTTATTATTCGCACAGCTGTGTGAAGACCTTGAATGAGCAACTTTGATGGGAAAGACTTCGGAATTCTCAGTCAGACTTCCGCATTTACAGTAAAAACCCACACTACTACGCTGATATGCTCTTCTTCCTCGTCGCGGGGTCTTCTTGCTAAGTGGTGGAAAAAGCGTGATAATGGCGCTCTTCTTTTTCTGTCTTTATTTCTCATTTTTCCTGTTTCTCTCGCATTCTAAGAGCCTTGAACAGGCTATGGCTAACCGGAGGCCAACACGGCGTTATACACAGTACACAGTCAGTACCGATATTTCAATGCCACCTTGTGCTATCCTCAGTAACAGCCTAGAATTCCTTAGATACGTGTTTTACTTCTTATTTTATTCAATCTAGCCTCATTCCTTATTCAGTTACTGTTCAGTCGCAGTTAGTTTCAATCAGTTCAGGCTATGTACTGGTGTAACTCAACTCCACTCCACTGAGTTTGCACACAGCTAAACAAGGCCATCATATTTATCTAGAATTCCTTAGATACATGTTTTACTTCTTACTTTATTTAGTCTAGCCTCATTCAGTTACTGTTCAGTCCCAGTTAGTTTTCATCAGTTCAGGCTACGTACTGGTGTAACTCAACTCCACTGCAGCGAGTTAGCACAAAGCTAAACAAGGCCACCATATTTTCTCACTAGAATTGAATCCCAACGCATCGTTTTAAATATTGTTTTTCTACTGTTTCAATGATCTGATTCATGATCTCCAGGGGTACAGTGAACAGAGTTAATCTCGAACATACCACGTCACTAAGTTCCACTTTCTAGTCAGAAACGATCATTGTTTGTTTGTTAATTGCGCTAATTCATTTAACTAAACAAAGTTACCTTCATTCGTCGATGAAATGAGCCGTGGTGTGTGATCATTTAGATGAAAGCTAGTGAATAGTACTGTCTTGCGGTACTGTTTGTTTGTCAATATTTTGCCAACTAAACTTTGATATTTTCTTTAATGGGGAGTATTTACACGTACTACTGAAAGTGACTTGTTACTCGACGTCTAATTTCTTTACTGAGAACAGTGTTACGTTGTTAGTCAGCCATTCTTTTCAACTAGTAATTTCAGTACCACAACAGATATTTTTCAACAACACAGTTGGTGGACCGGCCTGTTATTAAGCTTTCGATTGAAATCTCTCCCTCATTCAAGAAGTTACTAAACGTTCAATACCAGATCTGATAAATTCACAACGACACGTGGCGAAGTCAGAAGTGCCGCGCACGAGATTTTTAGCTAATTGCGTTTGAGCCCTGAAAGATTTCTTGCTTTATTCGCGAACCATTGTGCACCACGTTAGCATGATTCCACATATATATTGTATGCATGCCATAATGCCCTTTGCTCGCAGGTTAGGATGAAATATCGCCATGGGAAAACGTCGCAATGAATCGACAACTGAAGCTCACAGACACTTAAGTTGTTTTCAATTCTGGTGATTTTATGTTCACACTTACTGCCAGGGATTTGTTGCGCATTATTGCTTAAAGTAATATGTTGCAGTGTTAAACAATTTTTGGAAAAAGGCATAAGGAAATAAAGTAAGAAACAACATGCTGTTAAGGTTTTTATCCATTGAGCTAACAGGGCTATAGCACGGTGACTAAATGACAGACACCCCTTGTATACTTGACATTATTGGCCAGATTTAACTTGTTAACAGCTTAACTTGTTTGCATGTGCCTTTAACTGTAATTGTTTTGTGTCAGCAAACTAATGATGAGCCAGCCAGGCTCGCTATTGAAGGGCTCAGTGCAAATATGAATGATACGGTTGGAAAAACAATGAAACAGCTCGCACGTACTGTACTTATATAGTAGCTATATCACCGTTTTGTTTTAAACTTACTACGAAAACAAGCAAGATTTTCGGGGTTGGTGATGCGATGTTATACGACGTGATTGATCCTTGAATAAGGTTGAAGCCCTAAAGTAGACGGTTAATGGCTTGAGAACTAAAACGAGAAAGCTGTACGATTGTGTAGTTTCCGCGCGCTTTGAGTACGACAGGATAGATATTGCCACTCACATGTAGTGTCAAATGATATCCGGCCATTTTACGACGAAAGTTGTATTACAGAGTCACTGGACATAAAATATCGTGAATACAACATTAACAAGATGGATCAGTGATTCTTCTGATGTTTTCAAAGAAACGGCAAGTTTAGGTTTTGAGCAAAACAGTTCCCGCGGTTTGAGATGAACTTAAAGATTGTCACATGACTATAGTCATTATCCGGTTCGACTAATCTTCACAGCACGCTCAGTAACAACAAACTGAAGGCAAGCCTAACTCAAACAACGGTCGGTTAAGTTCAAATCATTGGTAATCACGCATAGAAACGAAATTAAATGATCCTTTATACTAATAGTGGAAACGTAGTTGGACACTTAGAAACTCTGCTAGTTTATGAATACCCCGTTGTTATTGAAAAACGTCGTGGTTTTATGGACGTTAGCCTCCAAATTTGACGAAGCGTAACCTCAAGTTGAATCTTACAAACATTTAGCTACTTTAACGACGCTTCTCGAAAATGTGACTACCAATTCTACTGCTTTTCTGCTTACCTTAATCGTAGTCAAGAAAACATCAGATTTTGCTGTTTTCATTGACCATATGCGGAAGGTAGACTTGGATCCACTCACTTTGGACACTTAGATTGAAAAAATGCCCAAAACAACTCTAGTGGACCGGATCTCGTCATAGTATATCAATCAATATAAAACAATACGGTCATTTGCATTCAGTACATTGACCAACTACGTAGTCTGAAATCAAAATGAACCAGTGTTAACTCTTCACCTGTCAATTGTCCCAGTCAGCCCGCGCTTCCGATTTATTATTCATGAATGAATTAAACTGATCGTATCACAAGAGTGATATCTTAGCAACAAAACTCGTTAGTTCAAGAAATGAGTATCCTTTACGTTTTCATCTTAAGAGAGGGATTCCTCTGCGCCGGGCTTTGGAAAACAGTCGAAGGATTTGTATAGATCAAAACAAGTTAATATGCTCGCGGGCATGTTTAACATAAGAAGTGTTGCTCGAAATAAACCCAAAGGCAATTAATACTGTAAAATGAATAAGCTCATTAAATGGACTCAGTTCAAAAGCTGAGCAAAGATTAAAAAGATTTGCTTTATTGTTTGTGACAAGTTTTGATTTAAGCTTGCCCTTCTATTTTTGTTGAGACAAATTCAGGACTGTTCGATTTAAGATCACTTAAAGACTTTTCGTTCGTCGCAATAGCCGTGTCATCCCACGTGATTTGTAGTAATTTCTGTGTTAAAGGTAAGGACTTTGCCTGTTCCACGCAGTGACTGAACTGACTAACAAGAACAGCCGGTTTGCCAAACCAGAGTTTCAAGTTGTTTTTACCAAGAAGTACGTGGATGAAATCTGTTTTATTTGTATTATCCACGAGGTGAACCTAACATCATAGTTGAATGGGTAACATCTATTGAGAAGTTTATCAAGATTGAAGATCTTACAACATCATTTTGCTTCAAGGATGGTTTCCTTAATTTACTGAAAATTACTCAACAAATATGCAAGCCCATTAATACTTGGTTTTTGGCGCGATTCCAGTCAACAAAGAGATTAACACTAACGTATTTTCTTTGTACAATACAAGCAGCAAGCTAAATATAACACTCAAATTGCGTTGTCCCTTACTCAGAAGTCTTCAAATACAGTTGTAACGTTCAAGCAAGAAAGAAGATTTTGTTTCATCATTGAAAATATATTGCGACATAGTCCTGATCGACTGATAACCAGTTCCAAGACTTAAACAATTAAGTGTTTAAAGTTACATCTTTGGTGTGACCATTCAAATGAAAGCTTATGAGCGGTTTTTTTCTCACGGTGCTGTTTACTAAATGGTTTTTTCAAAAGTGAAAAATGCGACTCTTTTCAGTTTATTTTTGATGTTTAGATCCCCTAGGAGTGAACGAGTTAATTAACAAGTCACGTGTTTCATTGCTTACGAGCTGCTTCAGGCTGTTTTGACATAAAGTAACTCTGGTCTAACTTATATAAACTATACATAAACAGAATATCCAGTATCCAAAGAATCATGCGAAGTGTTTACCTGGCCCAGAGCAGATTTAGTGATATCAATGATTGTTGTCCATATAGTATGTTCACCCGGTTTGATATTGGGTGGTATTATTTTTAAAATACAACTGAATGGCCCCCTGTTAATCACAGACAAGCGTTATCTTTTAAATCTACTGATGTGATAACTCATACAAAAGTTGAGTAAAGAGTTTGCAGAATCGTTTTTCCAATAAAGTGTATTGGACAAGATTTAGGTAGATAAACATTTTAGAGTCGAGAACTGTAATGGACGTGCATTAATGAACGGCTAGCGATGGTCATTTATTCCCAAACCACTTTGCACTTGAATTGCTGTCGAATTAACAATACCCGTGTCATTTATTTCCAAATACAACTGTGCCTAAGTGTTGTCTGATATAGCGCTTAGAAAGGGTAAGAACCTATATCAAGCACGTTCATGATGAAAGCCTCACTTTTTTTTTTGTTTTTCATCTAAAACGCCGATGCACTAGACGGCGGTGCCACGCTTCTGTGCCCATAAACCGAACTGATTAGCATTTTTTTTCTCAGTGGATAACAAAACACCAAAACAACATCTTGTTATTCTTTGACTTGCCCGGAAAAAGGAAACTTAAAGCTTTGCCAGTCAACTGCTGCGGAAATAGGGTGTGGAATATTGCTTTTCTTGGATAAATGCACCGTTTATGTTGTATTTTTACACTGGACTGTCAGAGTGTATTGACAGATGTTTTCGCGAATTGAAGTTGTCGCACTGAGAATATTAACAGTTAGAAAGGACAAAGAATGGGCGATTATAATTAAACCTGGTTTCCAAAGCAACTGCACACTCTACAGCATAACAGAAGCATAGCTTAGTAAGGACCTTGATGGATCCATCAAGAAAGTACTTTAACTTTATGACGTTAAACGTTCTTGATATACTAGCATCTATTTTGGTTATCAAAATTCTGCCTCTTTTAAGTTTTGTAGGCAGCTTTACTAATCGAGTGGAACATGCTTTTTCAGAGGGGGCAGAGGGCGGGAACCTGGGAGTAAACGGGGCGTATAGGGGGCCGGGCCACCTCTCTCCCCGGGGAGAGAGATGGCGGGAAGTGGGGTTAGTTCCCAAAGTAGCGGAAACAGGGGGGAAATTTTTGCAACGTTACGTAATGTTTTACCATATAAAAAGCACCATTGAAGAGGTGGAAACCAGGAATGAAAGTTAATGGATGCGGAAAATGCAGTCCACCATGTCTCCCTCTCCATCTCCCGATGTGTTTGTCTTTTGCTTTGCACGGTATTTTGAGTTATTTTTGTATTGTAGTTTGTATATTTACTTCTTAGAGTAGATTCATTTCTTACTTTAGTTGTTACACTAGCTGTAATCCGTGAACTGAATAAGTGGACATCTTTTTTAGAAGATTATCATAAACTCACAAATGCAAAGACAGTGAGCATTAAACAATAGAAAGTGTGAGCAAACAACGTTGTTGACCAGGGGTAATTTTCGTCTTAATTGCGTTCTTGAGACAAGCTCGTCTCGCCTGTTTGGAGCCGGATAATTGAACCGGCTTGTTTCTTTCAGGTACTTAGCAAAGAACTTTAAAGGGTTAAGGCCGCAGATAAGGAAATGAGCTGTTGGAGTGATTACAAGTCGAGCTTTAACTGTAGCTCAGTTTCACGGCTGTTTTTATATAGAATAACCTGACTATGTTTCGCATGTGCGTGCAGCTAGAAGCCCTGTTGTCCGTGCATATTGTATGTGGTAATCATACTAAATAACCACTTATTGCAGGGCAAAAAGAATGTTTCAAAGCAATCCAACAGCAGCCATCTGAACAAACAAATGTTTCCAAACGGCCTAAAATGTCAATCGTTCAAATCATCCGATTTGGTGAACTTGATGCTTAATTTTTTCTCGACTGTTCTGCCATATATAATGTCTAATATTAGACACACTTTCAAACTCGGTGACTCTGGCTAAAACCTTTTTCATTCTCTCCGGTATTGGAGTCCATTTTGTGTTTATGTTTAAAATGATTTAGCTTGAGTTCATACCTTCATTTTCTATGCCGATAGTGTCGTCCAGGCTAGAACACATTTTTTTCCGCCCAGTGTAATTCAGAAGCAAGACTAGTAAGGTTTGTTTGATTTCAGCACCAGAGTTTTGAGATTGACTTTTTTGAGAAATACTGTCAGAGCATTGACCGCTGAGCTTAGAGATTCTGTGTGGTATCTTGATAAGAGTCACGAGTATAATAATAACAATTTCCTGTTCCAGCAGTCAATAATCAGTCAAAAAAAATTGAAAACCTGTTGAGGCACTAATAACCTTATTGTCAACAAACTGAAAAAGATGGAATACAAATATTCAGAAACACCTTCAGATTTTTAACCCACTTTGCTAGGTCTAATAGTTCTATGTACTGGAAACCTTTTTGCGGAAAATAGTTTCCTTATTGAAACCAACAACGCAAGCTTAGTTAGCGCAAGTTAAAGAAAATTAAAACTCGGTGAGGGATCTAGAAAACCGCAATCTCTCCCTTGTGGTTTTCATAATTTGGTAACTTTAAAACCCATAACCTCGGTAAACAACCCCGCCGTTTATAGACAAATCCGTTTGAAACCAACTTTAGCTAAGCAGCGTTCAAAAATGTCTTAACTGAGTGATGATAAACTCGCATGGATATAGATTAGTAAGATTCTTTCGAGATAAACCCTCTCTTCTTATTTCGTGCATCGAGGCGTCCCTCTCTCGTAATTAGTTTGTAATTGATTGTGCGCCTTTTTCTCGATTTTACTGTCAGTGTAATGCTTGACTGTTGAGGACACAGCGAGGAAAGCATGATCTACGATGCCACTCAAGCGCACTGATTGCACGATGTTATCCGTCGGGAACCGTAGTGAGGGGAGGTCAGTAAAGTACATTCGTCTTTACATAGTTGGTCTTTGGAAAGAAGGCCGCATCATAGTTACTATGGCCGCATCTGGAACCAGCCATCTTAAAATCGAGAACGCGCAATTGCATCTTTCAGTAGTTTCTGTTAAATGGAAACCATCACCACTTTGGGTGTAAAGACAATTTTATCGTCAAAAATGACTGTAGACACACCATATCTAGCTTTAATCACTACTGCGTCATTGAATCTTTTTAATCTTACCTCAAATTCTCACATCTACTCAGGTCCAGTGATCTCACAACGGTTGTTGATGTGATTCATATCACGCATATTAAGAAAACACACGAAAGAGGTCACCAGCCGCCGTTGTGTCGCCTTTCCGAATACCTAGTACTGCATGTGGTTGTGGTGTAGTAGCAAGTCAGAGGCCTACTATTGTTTATACAATTGAACAAAGCAACCTAAAAACCTTACGTCAATTTGCATCGAATGTCTACGAAGGAAATGAAAACAGCACAACAAGACGCGCCCTCGTTGTCATTGGTTCTCAAGCTAGTCACGCGCCATTCACGCCTATTGGCTTTGTTTTCACGCGCCTAAAATTGGTTCTTTTTTGTAAGCAACGCACTGACTCGAGAAATTAAAACGGGGTTGTCGCTAAAAACAGTGGATTACGCATACAGGCGTGGTAATTGCTCGACAACGACGACAGCCGAGGAGTGGTGTTGACAAATTATGAGTAGCTAAATAGAGTAAAACTGAATAATTATAAAACGAGACGACGAAAATGAATGTTCGACGAAACCATGATTGTGTAGAAATATGCTTGGTCTTTGGTTCAAGATATAGATCGTTTCAAATGTTCAGCGACTGCTCCTTTTAGACTACCTGCATCAGCATATAGCTTTCCTACGTGGTCCTTAACAATTATTTCACGAGCGCGCGTTGGATATGAGATGGTAAATAGCCAGCGAGACGCGTAGCGCCGTGTTGGCTATAATCATTTCATATCCAATGAGCATGAGTGGAATAATTGTTTTATTAAAAGCGCCCCCAAAATATAGAGAACTAAACTAAACTAAAACAGAAATGAAAAAGCCCCAAAATCATGCGTACGCTTACCATATTTGCAGAGTATGGTATAATGGCTCATAACACACGATGGCTAAGCCAATGAAAACTCTCGAATTGCATTATCCAATGATCCAGTTTTTAATAATAATATGTATACTTCCATTATTTTTGACTGGATTACCTCTACGTGCCGGAAAGGCCCACCTTCTTATATAAGCAACCCATCTCTGGTACGGGCAACTCCTTGAGATTATAAACTCAATCTACCTCAAACAGAATTGATAAGTTGTTACATGGGGCAATTTACTCAAGTTTTCCTAAGGAGGCCAAAATTCACCGACTGCACATCTGTGAAATACGCTCTTCTTCAGTAACAATTCAGTAGGCCATTTCTGAGTTGCCTTTTGCGTCTGTGTCAAAACGAGTCTTCTTGTGAAACCATTCATATGATGTGTCCACCCTACAGGTTCTATTTCATGCAAATCAAACTCATTTTCTTATGAAAGCTCTAGCACGAAGACTCGTTTTGAAACAGAGGTACAGGGTAACTTGGAAATGGTCTATTAGTATACTTGGACATTTGGACGCCTTTGTGATTGTGTTCAGTTATGTGCACTGGTTAGTTTTGTTATTGTTTTTCTCCTGGTTTTGAGTTTACTCTTTTCTTGTTTTGATTTGTCCTGTGATGACTTTTCCTAGAAGTGGACTGATTGTTCAATATAATTTTCTTTCCTGTGGAAAACACATTTTGGTGAAAAAATAAGTTAGTCATCAATTAATGTCTGTTTGAAATTCTGCACCTCAGATCTCTCTATAAATATTTTGGGAGAAAGTGCATGTTGGGCAGGAAATTTAAAGCCGGAAAATTGCTCTCCACTTTGAGACAGGTCTTCCAAAACTGCCAAAAGGTTCGATCCAATATGTAGTCTAAAATTCCTCACATAACTGTCATTATTTGGAAAAAGTTTTGTTTACGTGCTGCGCATGCCTTGTCTGACCCTCGACCGAGTCTGCCAGCAATCATTTTTCATCAATGACTATCGTATTTTATTTATCAATTTGTTAATTAATTAATTTATTTTATTTTTTATCAGTAACACCAACTTAACTTAATTAGACTTCATCTGTAGTCAATGTAGCCAAAGCTGTGCTAATTCCGCAAAGACAAGACCCTTTGTTTCACAATAAATTATCTCTATTGAGACGGGCGGACTTGAGCGACTAGTTAATGGGAGGCAGGAGTCTGCCCATGCAGAGCAATTATGCTCCTAGACGCTTTACAAAATACAAACCGAATTTTTGTTGTTTTTTTTTTTGTATTGAGCCAATTTGGTCTGGTAAATAAATCCACTGCGTTCGTTATTAACTACTATGGTATAATGCTTGCAATTCTTGGTTTTAATGTTCTGCGATAAGATTTTTTTTTTATCTCCAACTGTTCATGTTCACGAGCTGGCTGAGGCCCCGTCCACACTACGCCGGGGAAATTTGAAAACGCAGCTTTATTTCTACGGTTATGTAGGCCTACCGTCCACACTAATCCGCCACGAAAACAGAGCTTTTCAAAGCTGCTCTTCAAACGGGAGCCGAATTTGAAAACGCCGGCTTTACGTTTTAGTGTGGACGAAAAACACTTTGAAAGCGGAACTTTTCGAAAATGACGACGAAACGATAATCATGTTACTTAATTCCCTGCCCGAGTTTTCCTCAGACACAGCCTTAAATGACCGGTGCCGGATTGTTGCGTTTTCGAATTTCTCCGGCGAAGTGAGCACGGAGAACATTTGATGCGTTTTTCAGAGTCAGAACACCTTTTTCAACTTTCTCCGGCGTAGTGTGGACCCTGCGGCCTGCATAACAGATTGACAAAATGGGAAACTCACCTTACACTGCGTCAGTTCAGTTGAAAACGTTTAGTCGAGAATCTGCGCTAGTGAGGGCTAACAATCGATATGCCTACTGACAAGCTAGACGACGTGATCAGACAAAATAAAAACGTGTCAACAAGAAGGTGAAATACAAGTTTTAAAATAACGTTAATTTAAACGTGCTATATTGATCTTTAAAGCTAAGAAAACAAAACGCAATTAAAAATTGAAGTATCACGACAACAGATCTAAGATTAAAACACCGATTTCCGTGTAACTTAATCTTTTATTGTTCGTCGAGGTAAACAACCTTAATGGGCGTGCAGTTCTCGTAGTAGGTGTTTAGTTAGAGATTTGTCTCCGTGTTTGAGCAAAACTAAACACGGTAAGGTAGCATACTACAAAGGGACTTGACTTAAGGTAATAAAAATATTTTTAATTTTTCGAGTGAGTGAAATAAACTCTTACTGAGAGAAATCATGTCACTTTAATGGTCAATTACCTCTGTGAGACTTACCTGCAGGGAATCATGGTAGTTGTATTCATTATTTGTCTTCATGAGGACAACTACCACGATTCCCTGCAGGCGCATCTCATATAGAGGGAATTAACCACTGATGAGTTTTCAAATGTTCCTACAGTACCAAAGAAACTTGAGAATGTAACTCTTGCATTTTCAACTGAGTTTGTCCGCATGTAAAAATCATTTCCAGAGACTTCCCTCTCTGCATAAATCATTCTGAACAGTTTTCCATTGTGTTCCCGTCCTGTCATCTTTCGAGGACTTTTGTGCAAAGTCAAAATATTATCATTGGGTTTAACACATATCTGAGGGTGTTTTCTTGGTTCTTGTTATCACAACAAACGTGCTAAAAGTAGGTGCTAGTTCACCTCTAGGTTTACAGTGAATACAAGTATTTTCAAGTGTTCACCTACGCACACTGCATTAAGTTTTGACCATAGCTAATAAGGAAAATGGTTAAAAAAAACCTGGCAAAGTTCTTTGTTGTGTATTTTTGTTGGCTATTTTGCGTGTAGTCCCTGTACAAAACCTGGTGAGATACAAATTTGGTTATGTGTGCTAATACAACTAACCAATAGAAGCACTGCGATTATTTAATTCTTGCAGAAGTGCAGTAGTGCAGTAGTCTATGAGTCTATGTAGTCTGATCATGAAACAAAAGATGTGTTCGGTCATGGACCTTCCAACATAAATCTTAGCCAGTTTGCTCGCTTCTTTGATGTTTACTGGGTTTCTTAGCCATTTGCCTCTGTTAACTATGTTTTAACTAGGACGTAAATTATTGTCTTAGCAACGCTGCCAAATCTACTTTGTTTTTCTTTTCTTTTCGGTCACATTTCCAGCTAAACTGTATTTAAAAATGTGAGACGATATAGGACGCTTACCTCTGGTTGATAGTCCTTGACCTCCTTAAAATATCAGAGAGCAAATTTTTGGGGCCACACTTTGTGAACTTTCACTTTAGAACAACTGAGCATTACTGCACGAGAGATTATTGCACAATAGTTTTGAATAGAAAAAGAACTCGACCAATATTTCTATTTTAAAATTGGATTGCAGGTTTAGTACTGAATCCACATCGTATATGTTTAGCCTGGAATCATGATAAGCCGTAGGCGTGACGTTTGGTCGGTATAATGACATAAATGCCTCCATGCATGAATGAGCTTGTTTGCAAGTGGTGTTTTTGTTTGGGTTTGCTAATTTAAACCGATATTTCATGGCTTAGATAACCACTTCCTGTCAAAATGGTCGGGAAAAGGCCCTTAAGTTTTGTCCTCTTTAACACGCCGCAGACCACATTGCTACCTTGCTTTATTGTAGTCAAGTATTGAATTTTCCTTTTTAACTATCGCTTCTTTTTACGTAAACAATAGTTGTTAGGCAAATGGAAATACCTCATTTCCAAAAGTAATGCTTATATTCTTAGCATGACTTTGCATGATATGGTTCAAATATCGGCCCTACTTATATTTAGCTGTGCAGTAATGGTAATATTTGTATTCCGGCTCTCGTACAGATAATAAGGCGTGTGACGCTAATGGAGCTGATGGCTTTCCTTGTTTTACGAGTGTTCCATTCCGGGGGTACCATTTGTAACCCCATGTGAAAAGGTCGAGGATGCTCGTCGGAAAATTTGAAGTAAACCCTAAAGGAGACCTATCTGGACGTGAGTTGAGATTCTTTTGACGGCTAAAAACAGTAGAAGCGTTTCGACCTGAATACCCCAAGTGACACGTGAGATGACGTGAGATGACGAGCATCCCCAATCTTTTCACTAAGGATTCCTCCCCCCCCTCCCCCCCCCCCCCCCCCCCCCCCCCCCCCCCCCCCCCCCCCCCCCCCCCCCCACCCCTCCCCT
>Ga0126339_10002711_pt1 | contig 12753 bp, 7 predicted proteins | sample OrbTmetagenome_2_FD_92532 | JGI IMG/M metagenome (GOLD analysis project Ga0126339, IMG submission 92532) | Coral microbial communities from Petempiche,Puerto Morelos, Mexico - Orbicella T R C metagenome | ecosystem: Host-associated > Invertebrates > Cnidaria > Coral | place: Petempiche,Puerto... | reverse complement strand
TAATTCACAAATTATTGGATTGTAATGAGATGATTGTAACCCACATGTTATTTGATTGTAGATTGTAACCCAGAAATTATTGGATTGAAATGAGGTGAATTGTGAGTAGTGACTACATATACGTGCGCTAAATGTAACCTGCATATTATTTTTTGATTGGAATGTTTCTTTTCAGTGGTCTCTCTCAAATTAATGACCAATAATCATTGGATTGTACCCGAGATGATTGACACACGAATTAACAATGGCTTATACTGGTACTTGAAACCCACAAAAAAATGGCTCTCATTAATTTAAATGAGATCCAGAATTGCTGGATTAGAAATATTGTGATGGATTGCTTGTACCTATCAACCGATGTATATTTTTTGAAAGGAGCGATCACCCAAAGAAAACTTGCAGGGAAAAAAGACAAAAAAAAAGTCTGTGGATGGTGTTTGGTTGGTGGTTGAGGGGCCGTGAAAGAATGAGATTTGTGCGAAGAATCCCCCTCGTTCTCGTGCTCACCTTATTCGTATTTCCCCTACACCCGCTTTTTCCCTCACCCCCATAACAAAAAACATATGGTAGCCTTCAAAATGAGTTATCTTACAGAGAAGGAAAAATGTTTGCTATTAAGGTATCTTTCAATCTTGGCAACACATCTCCACCTTTCTCCACGTGTCTCCATCTCATCGATGTTCTCATTCTGGGAACGTCTAAGATGTTTCAATATATCCTTAAGTGATGGCATACAGGGTGGATACAGTCCGCTGAATACGAGTACAGCATTTGTACTTACTGTTTGCTGCATATGAATACATTTGCGGACTGCCACATTCCTTTGCTATAACACCCGCCGCGTATCACTGCAAATGCAGCCTAAGCCCAGTTTCTTTGCAGTAGTTGCTGCCCACTGCATTAGGAATAGACCATGATTATATTTCTGAGGGGAGGGCAAGATTGTTTTCCCTTTGTTTTATACATTTATTTTCCATTGCTCGCTTTACATAACATTTTTCCGTCGGTTGTTCATGTGCCAGAACTTTTTTTGGGCAATTGCCCGGCCTCCCTTACCCTATTCAATTATGAAATGGTTTGTCTTTTATATAACAGCACTTTTAAAATAACTGATCAGGCATGCGCACTGGTTCAACAAGTCTTGGATATTTGACCAGGCTGCAGTATGTTCTTGGAGCAGACGAGCTGCTATCTCTCTTAGTTCAGGATTCTCAGCAATTGTGGGACCATGGAGCTGCAGATTAAGAAAACGAAACTTACTTAAAGCCCTAAGAGCAAATGGTTGTCTTAGCCACTCTTACATTACGTGCACTAGTTCATATCTTCACGAAAGAAATGGACACATAAGCATATTTTACTCCAAATCGTTTCTGGGAGTCTGGGCACAAGGCAAGGCTTAGACTGTCTAGTCCCCAGGGTTCCTCAATGTTTCATCACAAAAGTATCAGCATTGTAAGGTAAGGTAAAGGTAACGCCTGCATATGAGCCAAGTGGCCCATCAGGCCGGAGCTTATCCCAGTTTCAGTAGCATGATGAGACTAGGAGTATTTCTTCTCACCCCTGGACGGGATGCTAGTCTCCGCAGGGTTACCCCCAGCATTAAATTTGCCGGTACCCATTTATACACCGGCATGGAGAGAGGCACTGTGAGAGTGGTGTCTCGCTCAAGCGCTCAAGGACACAACACAATATCCCCAAGGCCAGGGCTTGAACCAGAGATGAGCACACTAACCCTGAGGCCACCGTGCCTCCACATTGTATGGTAAGGGTTATGGAGAAGGTTATATAGCCTTCATGTACATAGGAGAAAGGAGTTTGCAAAGACAGCGGTAAACTCTGACAACAAAATTGTAGTAGAGTACCCCTAAAGTCACTTACTTTGAGAAAGAGCCCCAGTAAAGCCTCTGTGAACTCAAAGTCTTGGCGTAAACCTATCTGACGCTCTATAAACAGCATAAATAGCTCTAAGAGCTTGATATCTCCTCCAGCTGATGGACCAAGAGAGCGGATCTCTGCATCAATAGAGGATGGTCCCATAGACTTGAGTAAATCAAGCACAGGTTCATCTACAAAACAAATGGTGTCACATGATCATCAAGTTGCTACTTAAAAACCATGAAGCTGTTGACTGACTTGTAAAGCAAATTCTTATGAAGACATGATTGATCATCGCAGTTATATAAACAACTTAAGCGGCTGTGAAATTAAAGCTTGAAAAAATTCGGGCTTCAACGAGATTCAAACCCATGACCTCTGCGATATCAGTGGAGTGCTATACCAAGCAAACAGTTGGCTTGATAGCTCAGTTGGTAGAGCACTGCACCGGTATTGCAGAGATCACAGGTTCATTCAAGCCTGAATTTTTTTTTTCATTTCACAGCTGCTTTTTTTCAACTGCTTAACAACAACAACAAGCTTTATTTCCCCTTGGTCTTACAGGTCTTAAGTTGCGTATATAGCTGCAATGATCAATCATGTCTTCGTATCGTTTGTGAAGATATGATCTTTCATATATTCACTTGTAAAGCAAATTCTTGTTCCATCGCAATGGTCAACTACTTACAATTTTCAGCGCTCATACAATCCTTTAAAAGCTTTTGAAATTCCGAGTCCGGTTGAAGCTGAGTCATGTTCAGTATCTTGGACTTGACCTCCTGTGAAAGCACAGTAAGGTAAGCAAAGAGAAAGTTTTCTCTCTCAATAACACAATATCATAACCTGGCCTGGACTTGAACCCAGAGCACTCGATCAGGAGTCCAAAGCCGGCGCTAAACAGTTACCAACCGAGTCTTCCATACATGTATGTTAAGACACAATGCAATAATATTCAGCCCATATGTGCGTCTTGAAAAGGGTCTCTCTGCAAGGGCCCTCCAGAACACCAAATGTCACGTCTTGGTGGACCATGATTCATGTTGCCCGCTATCTCTTTCTTTGTTACCCACAGATACAACATTATCTTTACTCGTGTTTGACAGGGAGATGACAAAAACGCATTTGTTGCTTGGTTGCAATGAAAACCAAATACCAGAGAGTAATATAACTTTGCCTGGCTGGGATAACTCACCGTGTCATCTGGTTGATCTTCATCAGTTTGAAGAAATTTAGGAACTAGTTCTTGTGTGGTGGGTAGAAAAAACGGCGCAGCTTTTGGTGCTTTGGGCGGCTCTTTTGGCTTGTTTCTTTTCTGAAAAAGAAGTCAAGGTTATCCTGGTCACCAGCGGCGGTTTTCCAACGTCTCTCATAAATCCAAAACTAAAGTTATCGAATCTGGCCAATCACAGGACAAGTAGCTACTATAATGCAATGAACCAATCACAAAGTGAAGCACAAAGCAGGCAACCAGCGTCAAGCGCGGGAAAAATGAGCGTGAGCTGAGTCGCCATTGGTTGCAAAAACCGCATGAAAGCTCTGATTGGTCAGCCACGTTGCACATGTTTTCTGAACCCAATTGCAGAGCTTGACAAACTAGTTTTGCTAGTCAATTGAAAACTGCTCTAAATTGTTCCCTATTCAGTACTTATTGGCAAAAATTGGGTGGTGCTCTTTTAAGCCGACAGCACAGAAACAGCATCACAAATAACTGGACCACTTGCCTAAAACAGGGAAAATCCTAAAACATCTCTTTCTGATGTTCTAGTGGAAGTTTAAATTTGCTAACAAGAGGCACCTTAGTTCTGCATGGGAGGGGAGGGTGGGTAACAACAATGGCTGCGAAATCAAGTTACCTTTATGAGTTCTAAGCTGGTAAGATGTCGCCATCTTGATTGAGGCAAAAGAGACAATGTCACCAGCTCATCTGATAGTTGATCAGGGCTCTTATAACTTGCCGTGTTGACAGCAGCAGGGGTTTTATCCTCTCCACCTGTGGTCGCTGATTCCTTTTCGTCACCAAATTCTACAGAATGTGGAAAATTTATTTACATGCATTTCCCCCGGATAAGCTATTATTCAATTAATCAGTTATTTCTTCAATTTCTAGAAGGTTTTTGCTCAGTTCAACTGAAACCTTTAGATGATTAGCGATTGGCGATTTATTTCCTACAGGTTTGTGCGTCTTGAAAAGTTTAGCCTAAATTTGTCAAGTTCGTTGTTTGTAATCCAGGTTAATCTTCTCTATCATCAACCATCTTTGTTCCTTTATGGTTTATTATTATCTCTTTGGTGGTTTTCTATCTTAGTGAACTATTATTTTCGGTTTTCTCCAATTTAAAGGTAATTTTGCACATGGCCAAAATAACTCAAAATACCGTGACTGAGCTCTGTTCAAAAGTTATCAAAATCGTGAGGTTTTTCCAGAACAATTTTACAAGAAATTCTCAGAGCTAGTGTTGATCTTAAACGTCTTTCATGTTACATGCATAATCTGTCCCCTCATCTTACCTTTGTCAAGCCCAGTCCCTGTACCAGGGAGTTGTTGAACAGATGGCTGATAGTCCGCAGGAAGAGGAATCAACGATACGTCATCATACAGTGTTTTATTGGACCTGACATGTAATAAGATAAACACATTGGTGAGGATTTTCTCAAGGAGATATTGCTGCCCAGTTTCTAGAAATGTTTGGGCAGGTCAGCCATGAATACAGCAGCATAAATATCGAGTCGAAATCAAGCTTAAGATTTTTCAAGGGGGCCTATTTTCAGGGAGGTGCTTACTAACAGAATTAAACGGCATATTACTTACCATAAATACACGCCAAGATCATCTACATGCGTGGTGACAAGGAAGTCTGCTATTGGCGACATGGCCAAACTGGTTACAGGTGACCCCAATAAGAAGCAGTCTATAAGTCTGGACAAAAAAACATCGCCATAAGATGGTGCAAAAAGAAGGGCTTTTCCACCATACCCATTTATTTACCTGGGTGGCGAAAGGCTCTGTGAGAGTAAAGTGTCTTGCCCAAGAACACAACACACAGGAGATAAGCGTAGTCTTTATGGGACACCTGACTCAAACGCACACAGGTGATCCCTGGCCATATTAACAAGTTGGTAGTATTAAGGGGATTTTTTTACGACAAAGATTGACTGAAAAATTACATCGATGTTTTGAAGCCATCTTGACTTCAATATCAAGTTATTATAAAAGTCATTATTAATTGTAGCCACATTTGTTCAACAAAAGAATTGCAGAACTCCTTCTTCATTCGCTACTGAAAATTTCCGAACATTCAAAGTGGAATTTTTGGTCAAGTGGAAATCGCCCTGACATGCTCTCCTATTTAATTGACTGAGCTCTTCTTCGGGCCAAAGTGAAAAGTTGAATTCTTAAGGAGGAGCTGTACAACTTTTAAACAAAACAATCATTTCACTTCCACTTGAGATCGTCTAGATGAGCATCACCTACTAGCATAAATCTATAACATAGTCAGTTCCTTACCTAGCAGCTGGTAGATTCCAGGTCCTCACACTCGCATCCATCGACGCCGTGATTAACCAACGGGAGTCTGGGCTAAAAGCCTGAATAAGAAAATGGAATTACCAACAATTTCAAAACAGATCACTACTAGAGATCTACAATTTTGCTTCAGACTGCTAAACTGTGAATGTATGTGAGTAAGAATGTGGAATGAGTTTGTAGGGTTAAACCTTTGTGTGGACGAGCTGAACTTAATAAAGATAGAGAGCTGGGGAGAGGTGAGACTCACTCTCGCCCTTGGCCTCGCTAAGGCTTTGACACTTATTGACGAAACTGGGTCAAAGGCCAGGAAAAAAGTTTACCGCAGTTTCGCGATCAGTGTAAAATCGTTACTAAGGCTGTAACGCAGATAGGGATGCAAATTTTGAGTTTTGCATCAAAAAGGGATTGAAACTTTGAGGACCTTAGGGGTAAAACGGCGCTGAAATAAGCCAGTTTTATTAATCTGCTTCGGATATTTACTGTACATTATCATTTGATACATTTTTTCTTCCTTTTCTTTAGCCGTGAGCCCACCACATGACCTGCAAATAACTGCCTACAAATAATGCTCTGCTCTAAATGTTTTTTGCTGCAAATAATGTTCTGTTCATGCGAGATTAATTTAATTACGCTTTTGTGTGAAAATAGCAGATTGCTTCCCTGAACTGTCAGAGAGTGATTTAAATATGGATACAAACTTAATGATCGAATGATAAAACAATTATCGAACTCGGTTATCGCAAAATATCATGATTTGTCAGTGTCTCACAGATCAATTATTTGTCGCAGCCTTCAACTTATGCAAATAATTGATCTGCTGACAAATCTCAATATTTTGCCCAACCTCATCCAATAATTAATTATTCATTACTGATTCATTACACGGGTGTACTATGTACCTTTACTATCTCCACTCACCATGTCAGTAATTCTGTTCGTGTGTCCACGGAATATCCTAACAATACGCCTCATATCTATATCGACAATTTGTATTTCGAAATCGTCTAAAGAAACTGCCAGTAACGAACTGTGTGAAAAATAGAAATAAAAACATACATTTTAGATGATTTAAACAGACGATACGGTATTTCCTCTGCTGAGGTCCCAAAGCACTTATTTCAATTTTCACCCTTCCTTGCAAGCTAACAACACCTTTAAGTTTACCCATTTATTTCTGGAAAAATTTCTTGAATAATGCCTGTTTCTCATTGGCTAAACGTGTTTATGTCTTGGGCAAATCTTATAATTTCTCGCGGCGGCGGCACTTAATCAAGTAAATGGTGGCATCTAAAAGATTCTGAAGCCAAACCAAAGGTTCTATTTATGGCAAAATGTCATTGGAGCACTTTAAGGGTTTCCCATTTCCCGTTCTCCAATTAAAACACAGCAAGAGTACTCCGCAGACAGTTACGCCAGCATTACGCAAGGAGAATACCGCATGTTGCTGAGCAACTTCGACAAGGGGGAAGTGGGGGCTCAGTTTATTCCCAGGAGAGCGAGACAACAACAATGGGAGGTTTTTGTGCTATAGTTGAGCTTCTCAGTGTAAAAAGGGTGGAAATAAAGTGCGTGGCCCCATATAAGTAAATTGCTGTCTTGTAGTACAAGTTTTACCTGTCTCTGTGTAATAAAATCTGGGTAATGGGTACTTCAAATGTTAACATCTGAAGGAGTTTTCGAGTTTTAAAGTTCCAGAACTGAAAACAAGAAAACATGAAGCGAATTAGGTAATATGTTTCTACGCAGTACAGTAAAGACAACAAAAGCGAGAAATGCGGTTAAAATTCGCCAATATAAAGACGAAATTCGATAGGAAATCCAGCAATTTCAGTTTTTAATAATAACTTCACGCATATTACAGTCCTTTTTGCATTTTCTAAAAGCTAAAGATATAAATAGTTGCCTGAAATTTCCCACGGGAACTTGAGTGACCAGTTCTGATTTGAGCTTAACCCAGTGTTCAAAGAGGTTGAAATAGGCTGAAAAATTGAGTGCAGCTAAAGAAAATTAAAAGGATCCGTTTTCCAAAAGAACACGGAAAAAAACCTAAATGCTTAAACCCAAAAAGATTTTGACCTACATTTGTACCGTCAAAATTCCATGATCTTCGTTAAAAAATTAACATTTACAGTTTTAAATAGTTTGCTATGCCATTTTAACAAATTTATATCATTTCTTCTTCCTTCAGTTTTTTCCTTAGCACCGATCATTGAGGAGACGTACCTTTAGACTGCAGTCAGCACTGGCAGTAATGACTTGTTGATTGAGGCTGTCAATAGCCACGCCTCTCACATGACCATTGTGAGCTGAAATCAAAATGAAGGAAAGATTTGAATGAGTGGATTAAAACCGATAATACATTAGGTAAGGAGGGAAGCGAGGATGGAAAACATGGCAAACATGGTGCAGGTGGAGAGGGTCTCAAGGGTGCCGAGAATGGAGAGGGTGGCAAGAATGGAGAGGGTGGAGAGGGCAGAGAGGGTGGTGAGGGTGGCAAAATCCAAGTTATTTATCTGTTTTTTTTTTCATATCCAGCGAAACACCTTGTAACAATTATATGTTTTTGCTCGGTCAATTGATTAGTTTAGTAACACTTCTTTATGTAGTCTCAGTACTACAACGTTAATTTAGATACTGTAATATGTGTTGTAATGTGTTTGTAGCATTTAAGGACAGTGCCTACTAAATACAATGGTTTTTGTGCCAGGTTAGGACCACCCAGAAAAAGTAGATCTTTGCAAGGGCTATTGGAATCCACAAAGAAAACTGGGGGTAGCTACGCATTTTTTCGAGATAATTAGCCTTGATTCTGAAAAAAAAGAAGAAAAGGATATTTCTTAACAGATTTCCTTAGAATTTGCCTTTACATGCAGAAAAGCAAACAAATTTTATAAAGATCTTAAAACTGCATGGTGAATGGTAACATAAAAACCATTTTTGATATGTTTTTAATAACAAAATCATTGCAACAGCGCTTTTAGCATCTCTGACAGCCTTCCTTGGGGTCAGCTAAAATACAGTGTAAAAACCTTTTGCTCACAACCAGAAAAGAAACTAATCACGTGTTGAATAGGCTTATCACTTCCATATCATAACATAAAATTTAGGTGTAACCATGCGTTTTGGAAAGTTATTAATCTTTTTAGAAAACTTTTACGGTGCCCGTTACATTTTTTCCTGTCACCTCTCCAGTAAGTAAAACAATTGCATTTCTCGCACTTGGTAGCATAGTTGATTCCGTCACTGTCAACCCTAGCACACACGTGGCACTTAAACCATGCCTTGTGTGATGCGTAGAATGTGTGCACACTATCAAAAGTAGGCACCGTCCTTAAATTAAAAAATAAAAAAAATAACGCAGTATTGATAGCACAGGTCCTAGCCCCTGTCGTTCACTCCTGATTTGTATTGTCCTTGGTAGTCCGCAAGAGATTTTCCCCTTGCAGAATATGAACGGACAGAAACCTTGAGAAGACATAATCTTGGCAGTGTGTATGTTCCATATGCATAATTTCATTCTGTTAGTTACCGTTTGTCAAGACAGATCTTGAATTTTTCTGTGGAGTTTTACATTGATTGTCGCTAATTTTAAATTTAATAACACACTGAAATAGCAAACATGACAATTTTACTTTTTATACCAATGTTTGTACCTTGATACTTTTATTTTCCTCATAAAGGTATGTAACATGAAATCCTTGTTTTGAAACACATGGGGACCAGGGGGGCGAGGGGGCAAAGAGGGTGAGGGGGGCCAGGGGGGCGAGCAAAGCTTTTGTAAGAGCAACCAACCTTTTGGAGTCCCCAGACATCCCCTGTGAATCCCTGACTGAATGTTAAACATGTCCACGTGACCATGGGCATCCCCAGTAATGGCAAAGTTACCACAGGAACTCATGGCTGTAGTCTGCTGATACACATTGTGAGAATTTACATGGTGTGGGTATTCATCTTAATTCAATTGCTTTTTTCCTTACAACTTGAAGCAGTCGTTTTGCCCTGAAAACATTTCAGGGTTTGAGCTGACTGAAGTTTTGATTATTTTTTGTTCTTTCAGCATACCAAGTGAAAAAGATCAAATTGTGGGCACAATGAAATTATTATTTATTCATTTCCTTTTTCTATTCATCAATTAACCATGCATTAGTTCATTCACTATTCTGTCTGGGTGAATCACCATTGGACAAAACAACTGCAATTCTTAAGCTACACGTACATGTCACTGACTATGAGCTTCTCATAGAAGTTCAAACTGGCTTAATCTGGTCATTTTGTCATTTCCAGATAGGAAAACAGGAAGCATACGCACCATAACAGGTCCAGCCTTGTTGTCAGCTGCACGTGACTCCAGGTGATGTGTACCAATGCACTTTCTTTGAAAGCTCCACGTCCTTGCTTGCTTATCTCCTCGGTGACAAGTCACTATGTTGTCCCATGCACTTTGACGAGCTTCCTCTACAATACAGCAGAATCAATACTCTTTCAAGATCTGGGGGTATGTACATGTAAGGCACTGACAGTGATTTTAACTGCACATGTTTCAAGGCACATTTTTTTGTAATTGTTGTTGTGATTTACACAGCAATTTCTTTGTATCTATACAATACAACACCACAAACCACAGCACATGACAACACAACAGAATAAAACACAACACAACAAAACAAAACAAAACAAAAAACACAACAGATAATCACCTGAGTGTGTAAAAAGGTCTATTGGGTGTTATGTTTCAAATTTTCACAATAATTGTGAAAATGGTACCACTTAGGGTACGTGCTCCTTTTAATTGAAAAGCGCAGGATAGTATAGGCCTGGTTGGAGTCACTGTGTTGTGTACTTATAATTTTTTTTTTTTTGGCAAGACAGTGTGTACTGTACATTGTGCCTGTTTCCACCCAGGGGAATGGACGGATACTGGAAGCTGTTAGTGCAACTTGACAAAATGATAGGGGAAGGAAAAGGAATCTGGGATAGACTGTTGCAGCATCTATCCAGGATGGGTAGCAATTAATGCTATGGCAACTGGGATAAGCTCACATGGTACAAGTGGGCCAAGTGTAGACTTCTGTACATTTTCAACCTTTATAATTTGCCTAGCTCCATAAGTGGGCAATGTGATTGGCTAGCACCATCTTGCCCACTCAGGATTACTGGCTGGGTCCGACAAGAAAAGTGTTCTTTTTCCATATACTAAATCCTTTATTGACCAAGCTTGTTCAGTAAAGATGACTGGATATTGGCCTTGTTCTGTCGACTCCATCTTGATCCATAAACATGCAAAAAGAACTTGGCCAATATCCAGCCATCTTGACCTCACACTCAATAACCTATATTTACGTACCAAAAGCAAAGTCAACAATCGGTGCTAACTTCAACTCCTCCATCTGCACTCCTCGATTCTTGGATTTCTTTGTCAGTGAACCTAAAAAGGATATGCAGACACATCAAGTTAGAAAACACTTTTTAGTCAACATGAAACAGAGGTGATTTGTTACTATGTGCAAAATGTTGAATACATAATTTACCTTGAGATAATTCACAGCTTCGTGCATCTTTGATAGTGGATATAAACCTCAAACTCCTGTCCAAACCTTGTAAACAATGCACATTATTGACGTTAAATATTTATGCTTGTTGTGTCCCTTAAAATACCAGTACAGTCAAACCTCCTATTAGTGGATGTGTCCTGTTGGGATGAGAATTCAGCTCATATCCCCCAAAATAGGTAACCTTTATATGAAGTTTACATACTTTTTTAAACCAGATACTCTTAGACCTTGAACAACTTAAAAGAATATTTCATGAGTATATTACAAAAAGGTCAATTTAAAGACAAAAGCTGATTCCCAGGAACATGATCAACATACATTTTAAATTATATTACAAGCCTAAAGGCCGGTAAATTCCATAAAAGTTTCTCTTTTTCCAGAGGGCAAATCTCACAAATCGAAAAAGTCTCTCATTCCTGTCTGTAACTATAAGGCCTAGGGCAAACGTCAAATCTTAGTTGAATTTAATTCGTCGAACCTATTAATTTTGAAATAGGCGCATGAATGATGTGACATTTGCTGCAATTAAATTCGACTCAATTGGTTAAACTCTAGCATAGGTTCGACTCGCCAAGTCGGATAATGCGACAGTGGTTCGGCGTTTCAGCAAATGCCGCTCTAAACACGTGCTGAACTCAATTTATAAATCATGCAAATTACAAAATAATTGATTCAAATGTGATGGACTGGGCAAACGTCACAAAAATACATACTCCTCCATCTGCCAAACGCTATTTTCCCCCCTGACGAGCACGCGCTGTACAAAAATAACTCATTTTACCTTTAATTTACCACATGCCTTTGGTCTGTTTTTTATGTTTTTATAGTACAACCTCAAGCTGTAATGATAACTATCTATTTCTCTTCTTTTTTTCTTTGCCCCTTGTCGTCACTGCATTTGTTAGTAGTGTAAGTCGTGTAACTGTGTTTGTTAGTAGTGTTGTTATGACAGGGACCTAAAGAGAGCTGCGATGGGTCTACCGTTGTCTGAAGAGAAGATTTTTGGCATTTCGCTAGCAAGTCCTAGCAGTAACTAGTCGCACATCGAGTGAATAGGACAGGGACACATGCTTATTCCCATGTTTTAATGAAGTGCAACTTGTGAAATAGGATCGACGCAGGTTCGACGTTTGCTACCACACTGGAATTAAGTCGACTCTTTGTCGCACCTATTTTTAATTTATTCGACATGACTTGGAATCAACGTTTGCCTTAGGCCTAAGTCTCAATTTTCAACTCTTTGTAATAAAATCACCAACTTGACTTCATAAAGATTACTAATATGGTGAACATACTAACTTTCTTTTGAACAGACTTCTTCATCTTTCTCTTAATCGTATTAACTTCCATGCATCTATTCTACATCTTACTACGGGATAACTGCAATATACCTGCACTAAGAATGTCAACTCCACGGCTGCCATAGAAGCGCACTTTAGTGGGTGGGGCACTGTGACTTGAGCGTGACCTCAAGAGCCGGCCACTCCCATCAGGCTGGTCAAATATCCACACCTAATATTAAATAAGAAACATTAAGCAGAAGTATGTTGCCAAGGAAACATGCATGTCAAGCCCCCTTGCTGTATGACCTCAGAATCCACGCATTTCTTATTTAGAACAAGTGGGGAGATTTTGTATACATAATTTAGAAGACATTTCTTTCATTGGTAATTTTGTTACTAGGGGTATGAGGGATGTGAGGTAGAAATTGTACATCAGTCACTGTTGGGGCAAGCGAAAATAGGGGATGGGCCAGGGAGGACAAGCACTCTCCCTCCACCCCCCCCCCCCCCCCCCCCC
>Ga0126339_10002708_pt1 | contig 12755 bp, 19 predicted proteins | sample OrbTmetagenome_2_FD_92532 | JGI IMG/M metagenome (GOLD analysis project Ga0126339, IMG submission 92532) | Coral microbial communities from Petempiche,Puerto Morelos, Mexico - Orbicella T R C metagenome | ecosystem: Host-associated > Invertebrates > Cnidaria > Coral | place: Petempiche,Puerto... | reverse complement strand
GGCCGACTATGACCCAAGCAAGCCGAACAAATACATTACGTACTTGGACGCGAACAACCTGTACGGCTGGGCCATGAGCCTGCCGCTGCCGAAAGGAGGCTTCAAGTGGAAGCGAGTGATGCCGATGGAAGAGCAAATAATGAAAATGAAAGAAAACTCGCACTTAGGCTGGATCTTGGAGGTGGACCTTGAGTATCCAGAGGAGCTCCACGAAGCTCACAACAGCTACCCGCTCGCGCCCGAGAAGAAGTTCATCGGGGCAGAAAAGATGTCAGGTTACCAAAAGAGAATGATGGAAGATCTGGGGCTGGACTTCCCGACAAGCGAGAAACTGGTGCTCACTCTGGAGAGCAAAGAAAAGTACGTGGTCCATTACCGGAACCTGCAGCTATACCTGAAACAGGGAATGCGTTTGAAAACCGTCCACCAAGTACTGGAGTTCGACCAGGAGCGGTGGATAGAGCCCTACATCAGAATGATCACAGAGTTCAGGAAAGAGGCGAAGAGCGACTTCGAAACAAACTTCTACGAGCTGATGAACAACTCGGTGTTCGGCAAAACGATGGAAAACCTATGCAACCGCGTCGACGTGAAGATAGTCCGGAGCTGGGAGGAAGAAAAGAGACGCCGCCTGACGGCCAGCCCCTCGTACGCAGGCTTTCATATATACGTAAGCGACCTGGCAGGCATCCACATGCACAAAACGCGACTGTTCTTGGATAAGCCGATAGACACCGGCATGACGATCTTGGAGAACAGCAAGATGTTGATGTACGACTTCTTCTACAACCAGATGAAAGCCCGATATGGGGAGAAATGCGAGCTGATCTACACAGACACCGACAGCCTGCTCATCGAGACGGACGACATATACAGAGACATGGTGGAAGACCTGGCGCTGTACGACACGAGCAACTACCCCAAAGATCACCCGGTCTACAGCGGTGAAAACAAAAAGGTATTGGGCAAAATGAAAGACGAGTGCGCGGGGAGGGTGATCGCTGAAGCGGTGGCGATACGGTCGAAAATGTACTCGATCATAGAAGAAAAAGAAAACATCAAATAAGCGAAAGGCGTGAAAAAATTTCGTAAAAAAAAAGAGATCCAGCATGAGCAGTACAAAGAGGCGTTCTTTGAGAGAAAGCAGTTCTGTCACGGGATGAACATCTTGCGAAGCGAGGGCCACGAGATCTACGGCATGCGCGTGGAGAAGGCCTCGCTGTCGGCGTTCGACACGAAGCGGTGGATGGCTGACGACGGCGTGCACACGGTGGCATACGGGCACAAAAAGATCAGGAACGGACTTTTTCGGGAGGAAGCTGCGTATTAGGAGGCACAACCAACAGCTCTTCGCGGACAAAACCGCGCTAAGGCCCGTCAGACAAATAATAGACAACAGGTTCGTTCGGTTTGGTTACAGTTGTTTCAAGATGGTGTACTTTCAAAGACCAAACTGGGTCTGTGGCTCTTTTAGTCCCGCCTTCAAGTTCGCTGGGCTGATACAAATATCTTACACTAAGAAGTGAGGGGAGTTTTAATAAGTAGAGGGTTTGGAGGCGACAGATTTCTCTTTGATAGCGACAGCCGGTTTTTTTCCGATAAGACTAGTGACTTCGCCGGTAAGAGCGGCAACAACGTCGGGAAGCCTTTTGACCCAGGCAGTCGACCGCTGAACCGAAGGCAAAAGCATTTCTACAGCATACTGATGCCCAAACAAGCGCTCGGCGAGCGTGCGGTTGAACCGTTCCACGATAGCCTGGTCTCTGTGAATTTCAGGGCGCCCGTGTCGACTTTTGGGGTTTTCCATTTCTTTGGTCACGCTTCCCATGAACTCGCGCCCAGGGTCGACCTGCAGCAGCTGAAGCCACGTCAAAGGGCTGCGCTTGTAAATCGACTGAAAAGCTTTCGCAACCTCCGCAGTCTTTGGAGGTCAGAGGTTCTGCCTCTTTGTAACAGCTGGCGACGTCGACAACAGTCAGCGCGTATTTGTAAACTTTGCGGTCGCGAGGGGGCTTGTCATGAGGCAGAAAAAGAAGGTCCGCCTGGTAGACCGCGTTAGGCGACGATACGTCGAATTTGGGCCGTGGAACATATCGCGGCGCGGGGAGATAGATTTGCCAGAGGGCTTGTTTGATGAGCCACTGCTTGGCGGTTTCTTCAGGGACTTTCGCAGCTTCCGCTAATTTTTTGATGGCAGCGATGCCTCTCCAGTAACCCTGTGGGCTGTAGTAGACTTTGGCAAGCTTGGCGTCCATTTATTTATTACACCTTCACGTTCAAAGAAAACGGAAAGCCGCTTAGCCGAGAGCGAGCGCGCTGCTGTCCACAAAAAGCAGCTCGCCTTATTTCTGCTACTCACTGGGCTGATAAAAGTCAGCGAAGCGAGGCTCTTTGATTGTGATCTGTTTGTCTGGGTGGGCCTGGTTATAGAGTTTGAACGCGTAGTCGGTGTTCGTGAAGTTCTGCTTCGCCTGTTCTTTGATTTCTCTGTTGGTTTCGATCCAATCAAGAAGCATGGTGCGGTCGCGCGTGTATTTGGCCATAGCGGCTTGATAAACTTCAAGGGCTTTGTCGTGTCGTGTTTTCTCTGCCAATGCCGCTTTCCCACTGTCGCCAGACAGATATCTGACAAGGTAGTTGCCGCCGGAAAAAGCAGCGGCGTTAAGAATCGCGCCCCCAATCATCATCGCAATGCTCGCCATTGTATATGTGTAAAAATGTTTTTTTCAATTATCGTATGGCGGTGGGGGTTCGTACGGAGGAGGCGTAAGGCATTTGTCCGGTAATGGAAAGTGTTCAGTACCGAGATCCTCAAAATCAGAGTCCTCCTAATCGGAATCCTCAATAGCATCCAACCAAACAAATTTTATGGCATCAGCGGTATAATAAGATATCTTCATTGAAAAATATAATAACGCAACCGTTGAGAGGGCTTTGAGGAAAAAATAACAACGTGGCATTGGTATTATGACAATATTTCTTTCTTCTAAACCGAAGACGGAAGAATTTTTTGGTCTTCAAGGTACTGTTTGAGTGCGATGCTACCTGACAGGACAGCCGTAAATTTTGCATATTGCATGACACCGCTGCTCGGGTCAGAGGTAAAGTTTTCTTTTACCACCTTTTTCGGTGAGAACGACCGCATCCATTATCGTATTAACGAGCTTATTGTCTGACATCGCATAATGTACATCGTTTTTATTTTCAAATATCAATCCATATGCCAGAGCTCTCTTCTTTGCACCGGTCGAGGCAGCTGCGTATCAACAGGGGCTTGCATCTCGACGGCTGGTTGAGGCGTAGCAGGCTGTCGATTGAAAAACTTTTTTACATCTTCGCGTTTTTAATAGAGGCCAATGACGGAAACCGCGATGCTGATTATACTGAGCCACTGCGTCATACTGATAACTTTTTTTGTGTCTTCCTTTGGCACCTCATCAACGGGCACCTCATGAACGCCTGGCTGCTTTTTGCTAGGAAGAACGAGACCCGCGGCTTCAGCGGCTTTTTTCTTGCAGCGACGGCTCTGCCTGCAGCCATCCGGTTCGGGTTTTTCGCAGGCCGTGTGGTTGGTATTTTTGAAGTAACTTGACCCTGTGCCGGCTCGACTTGAGTGTTTTCTGAATCTGCCATTATTTTATTAAACAAAAAAATATTTCATTGAGGAATTGCTGGGCAAAGCTTACTAATTATTCAGCAGTTTGTTCAGCAACTGCTTGGCAATCCTTAGCAGTAATGAGATCGACATGTTTCGTTGTGATCAGTGCCGTGTTGAGTACCATGAGAAGCCGCCCACATTTCAACGCAAGACTTCCGACAAGGGTGGACAACTCTTTGGTGATGACGTAATCTCTTTTTGAGATCTTTCTGCAGAGCTTCAACGTCTTTAATCGGCAAAAACATACCAATTCCCCTGGTGTAAACCGAGATAAAGCTATTGACAAAGGTTTCAGTGATCTTGGCACCTACGTAAGTCTCATACCTTTTGTAGTACTTTTCAACATCTTTAGCTTCCAAGCGCTAACCTGCTCTTGTGTAAACTGCACGCCGATAGCTTCCTTTGCTTTGCCTGTAGAAACCAGAATTGCACGCTCTTCTCAGAGGGCTGGGATGTCTGGCTGAGAAAGAGCGGGGCCTGGAGAGTTTGAGGGCTCGGTTTCGAGCATCTGAGCGACTTCTTCCATAACTTTCATATCGTCATCGGTAATGGCCGCCATTTAGTTAACGTTTTCCTTTTTTAATTCGAAAATTCGATCTCGTATGGGTGGCGAAGAGAGAAAATAAGGTGGGAGAACTTGCTCTCTTTAAGCCTCGCAATCAGCTGCTTGAGGGCACCTTGCGAAAGCTCTCCCGCGTATTCTTCAAAAATCGCCCTCATTGTCTTGGCCGAAGGGGTGTAGAACAGCACGATGACCGCCACATTTTCACGGAACGGTTTCGCAATGCTCGAGAGCGTTTGGTCGGCCATGGAGCACAGGTTGATCAGCATCTCAAACCGGTTTTCGGTGTAGAACTTTTGCAGCGTCATGTTTTCGGTTTTGCTTTTTTCTTTCACAAAGAAGCGGCTGGCCTCTTTCCACATGTCCTTGCTTTCGATGCCTTCGTTGTACAGCATGTTTGGCGAGCCGTTGATGGTGACGCTGACTTTGGTGATGTCGGGGAAGATGTATTTTTCCGAGTCCCGGGCGCCTGCGACATACGGCTCCATGAAAAGCAATAGGATCCCTTTCAGGGACCGTTTCTGAGCGTCGACTTTGATGTTCAGCCGCGAATCCGCGCCTTTTTTAAAGCTCACGATTTTGTGCCGCATCACGTGGTCGTAAGCGAATTCTTTGCCGCTCTGATACACGCTGAGCGCCTCGGCTCCAAGGAACTTACTGCGTATCATTTCGTACTCGAGCTGGATGTTGGTCAGCTTGTATTTCGGCTTGGTGGGGTCTGAGCCTCTGACCACCTGTGAAGCAGGGGCGAGCGTCACTTCGAAAATGAGGTCGTTGTACAGGGCCTGGGGGTAGAAAATGTCGTGGTCGGTCAAGATCTGGTGGTCGAGCATGATGTAGTATTTGCTTCCGAAGGTCTCGTTGAGCTTGGTTTCAGCAGGGTCGCTTGCCCTGTCGCCTGCGTTTAAGCGTATCTTGTTCAATTTATCACTCCGGATCCCCTCCTGCACCATGTTGTTGCGTTTTTGGACCGGGAGAAACAGGTCTTCGAACGTTTTGTAGATGCCGTACCCCACCGTGTCTTGCAGGGTGGTGCCCGCAAACTTTACGACGAGCTTGTCGACCAGCGCCCGCGTAACGTTTCGAACGAGAACGTTGTCGGCGTGCCCGCCCTCCAGGTCGATGTCAAAGCGCAGCGCCAGCGAGCCGGGCACCAGCACCTCGTTTTCATGGCCCCAAAGATTTCGCCATGTATGTTGGAAGCAGCACGTCCGGGATTTCACCAGGAGGAGCGGAAGGCAGAACGTTCGCAGACGACATGGTATATTAATCCTTGATTATTTTCTAATTTAAAAAGAACATACATGGAATATATTGCGATGGCGGAAGGCGGCGGCGAATTTTGCTACAATGACCCTGACCTTGACAACCAGATCGACCACGATGATGATGATGACGACGAACAAGAGGTGAACAGAACACAACCCCTTCAGCCGGGCGCGGCGTCTACCCCCTACCACGGAGGTGAAGAACTGGAAATGCAAAAGAGGCAACACGAGAAGAGCGGCCTGCCTGACACTTCTTATTATGAAGAAACCCCTTTGTTGGGAGCGCAAGCTGAAATACAAACGTCGTGGGATGTTTGAAAGGCTCTGTTTCCTGAGGCAAGCTCGATAGATCTTGAGATTTCTTACAGCCAAAAACGCTTGCAAGTTAAAAAGTCTGGCTTTGGCAAAAAATTTTACCCATTGTTTACAAAGGATAATACGACAGGAAATCAAAGGCTGAACCCTAATCTTCCAAAAGAAATCCTAAAAGCTCTGGGGCCTTCTTTTGAAACAATCATGGCTGAAGAAAACGCCAGCCTTCAAGAAGATGCCCGAAGAATGGCAGAAGCTCAAAGGGTCTTGAATGTGCAAACATCAGAAGAAGAAAGACAGGCTCAAGAGGTGAGAACCTATAAGCAAAAAACCGAGGAAATCCGCACGGAATATATCGCTCTTCAAGAAGAGCAAATAAATAAAGACCCCCCAGGGGACGTTAGAGAAGACAGAGAAAAACTTATAGAAGCTGGAAAACAACTAAAACTGTTGTAGAACTTGATCGCAAAAGAAGAAAAAGAGTCGCTAGAGAGCGACAGACTGAAACGCGAGATCGCGGAGAAGGAGGCCCAGACTGCCATCTTACAAGAAAGATTGAAAGACTATGACCCAGAAGCCTTAAAGAGCCAGCAAAAAGCTTTGAAGAACCGTCTGACGAATGTGAAAAAAAGAAGAAGCCTCTCTTAAAAAACAATCCAAAAGCAGAGAAAAAGCCCAAAAGGACCTCGACACCCTCAGTAGAAGAGTTGCAGCGAAAGAAAGTCATAGAAACGCCTTGGAAGAAAGGTTCAACAGAACCCAAACACTTGATGAGCTGAAAGAGCTCGAAAGCGAGCTGCAGCGCCAAAACGAAGAAGATCGGGCGGTCATCCAAGATGAAAACACCACCCTCTCCGCCAGAGAAGCCACAGAGACTGGTGTGGCAGAAAGAAACGAAGATCTCGCGCGTTTGCAAACTCAGACTGAGGAACGAGAAAGGGCTCTCTCTCTCGCCGAAAGAATCAAAGAAATTTTCAAAAAATATGGCGTCACTGTGACAGCCACCTTTTTGGCAGCCGGCATCACGATCGGGGCTGATCGGCACGGTTACAAATGCTTTGAAGGCCACCGGCAAAGCTTTGTGGGCCGGCCTAAAAGAAATCGACACGAAGCATGGGGCCCTGCTCCCAGGGCTGATATCGATCGGCCAGGTCGCGAGCTTTCTTTTCAAAACGGCCGGGAAGGTGGTTGGCTATCTCGCCGAGCACACCTGGCTTCTGATCTCGGCGGCTGTTGTCTTTATTTTTGAAAAATATATCAAAAACGGGCCTAACGCAAGGCGATTAAGATCAACGCCACGAGCCCTACGCCCCCTATTATCACAGCTGTTTTGTTGATTTCCTGTTGGCTAGTTTTTTGTTCCTCTTGTGCCGTGGGCTCCTCTTGTCCCGTGGTCTCCTCTTTTTTTGGCTGCGGCTTGCCTGTTTGGGCGGCCATGGCTTCTTTGTGAATAGGGTTAGATGGGTGGCTGTTGGGTGGGTTGATTTTTGAAGGGCCGCCTGCCATGAGTTTGAGGGCGACTTTTTTTGTCCTCGGGTTTACCCCGTTGTTTACCCCCCAGCTTTATCCCAGCAACGGCCTGTTTCAGCTTGTTGTTGTACCCCACCGTCCTTTCTGTGTTGATGATCATTCTCGCAGGCATCAGCCAAGCGCCCGGGCAGACCACCTGGTTGAGCCTGACCTTCGCTTCATCCACCGCCAGCTGATACCTTTGCACGCTCTGGGCCAGGTCGGGCTGTCTGATAGCGTCTTCCATCAACACAAGGAACTTGCTCTGGGCTTCGTTAGCCCGGCCGCCTTGGCCAAGAATACCGCTGCGCACGTTGACCTGCGCGCCCAAGATGCAGTACACGAACGCTTCGATCGACTGGTTTATGCGCACCAGACCTGCCTGCGTCAAACCAGAGGCTGTGTTGGGGGCGAACCAGTCGTACTGGGGCACATCCTCCGGCTCGATGAAAGAAATCAGGTTTCCTTTGATTGCTTTCCCACCTTCATCACTAAATTTATTGTAGCCTGGGAACGGGTTTTCTGTCTTCGTTGGGTGCCCTGACACATAAAAGTATATGCTTCCCAGCCCGTGGTTTGCCCCGTGTGTGAAGCAAAAATCACTGGATGAATCTATGCTGAACTCATCGCAGATCCCGTTGGATGAAGCCACTCATAATGGTTGTTAGATTTGTCGAATGTTAGGTCGCCTGGCAAAGCGCTGATGCTCTGAATTCCACCAAGCTGGTACAAAATGCGTCTTACCGTGAAATACACGTGGAATTTATAAAAAGCCCTTATTTGCGGCGGCATTGCCAGGCCGCTGTCAAAGATTTCTCGTGAAATTCTTCAGCCTTGTGTCGCACAAAACACGGCGAAGTTGAGCCGCTGTGGCCAATATGACATGTGGGGTCCACCAAGCCACCGCTTTGATTCAGATGCACTGTTATGCCTGAGCTTGGTTTGTTGAAAGATTTCTCTGAATTTTGTCACGAAGAAGACGTCTGGGGTCACATATATGTTAATGGGTTGGTTGAAAATCTTTTTCAGGTTTGCAGGTGTCTCTGCAAAATTTTCAGCGGGTATGGCTAGCGCGTTTTTGGCTTTCATTGGCGACAATTGATAAGGGAAGCCTGCCGTGCTTGCCAAACCAAGAGCAGATTTCATTTTTTGGCTCCAGTAGGGCCTGTCTGACCCAAACACGCTTTGGAGAGAACCTTCCCCTGCCTTGAAGAACATTTCTGCCGTAATGCTGCGCTTTTCATCGATGTTGATTTGCGCCACGAATTGGTTTTTATCAGCATTCGGGACCTGTTTTTTGAATTCGGCCCACGAGTTTGTCTGGGCCGTGGCTTCTTTGGCTTTCGTATCGGGCCTTTGCGCCCATTTTTCAAAGTCCTTGAACGCAGCGCTATCCATTTTGAATATGTTATATTTGTACAGTATTATGGTGGTGCTTACGATTGTCGCGCAAAATAATGGAGAAACCGTGTACTCTGAGGAACCACTCCCGAAGGTACATTTCATCAGACTCCTCTCTTGCATATTGTACAATAGCTGGCACAATCTTGAAAGAGTGGGGCTAATATCTTTCAAAAATTCTGGTAAGGTGCTTGCCTCTTTGCCTCAGGGTCATTATACTGTTGAGAGCCTTGCAAAAGAGCTGACAAAAAGTTTCAAAAAACATAACAACGATGAAAAAATTGAAGTAGAAATGAATAAGCCTAGCTCTGTTCTAAAAATAACAAGAAGTGAAACAGTCTCAACAGAACAAATTTCAGTTAGGTACCCTTTGACTAGGTTGCTTGGCATCGGGGTGACATTAAACGATATTACATATTTCAAAAAGCTAAACAGCCCAAGCACCAATTTCATTCATTGCGATCTGCTCGACAAAACCACAGATTTTTTAAACGGGAAGAGGTCCGATGTTTTGGCTAGATTTGACATAAAAGGCTTGCCTTATGCCAAAGTAAGCTACGATTCTACCCCGCAAAAGGTGTTGCGTGACTGCTCCATAGACGCCCATGTAAATAGCATAATCGTCAGCGTCAAAGATGAACATGGCGAGCTCTTTGATTTCAAAGGCATGCCTCTGGAATTTGAATTAGAAATTAATTAAAGCTTTATATATACTATGTCGTCTGCGAACGTTCTGCCTTCCGCTCCTCCTGAGGAGCCTCTCTATCCCGTATTGACGGCGCCTGCTGAAAATTTCCGTTTGCAAAAGATCGACGAGATGGCCAACACTTTGGGCCAAGAAGTCAGACACTATCGCCTCGTTGCGAAAAAATACAAACGGGCCAAGAAATTCGTTAATTGGAGTGCTGCGGGCTCGAGTGTTCTCTCTGCAGCGTTTTCAAGCGCGAGCCTCGACTCGGCTCTGTCTGTGGTCGGCCTGCCGGCCATAGTTCCGTTAGGTGGCGTCGGCGGATGTTTCGATCTCGTTTCTTCAGGGCTGATAATCGCCAGCAGAAAACTTGAGGCGAAAATTAAAAAGCATCAAGAGATTACCCCGCTCGCCGTCGCCAAACGTGACACAGTCAACAGATTGTTATCCAAAGCTTTGAATAACAACGCCGTGTCTGCCCACGAGTTTGACATCATTCTTTCCGAGTTTCAGCAGTACAACGTCCTGAAAGAACAAGTACGAGCTAATCTGCTTCGACAACCGTCGAGCGGAAAGATTGTCGATGCTGACAAACTAGAGAAAGAGATCCGCGGCAAAGTTGAAGCCGAACTGATAAAAAAATAACCAACCCCGCCACTTCGAATTAACATTTAAAAACACACGATGTCATTTGCATATTATAAGAACATGATCGTCTGTTTACACTTGATTGCGTTTCTTGTGAACGAATATTTCACACCAGAGTGGCCAAAAAATGTGCGTGATATTACACGCGAAGTCGTCGATGCCTTGTTTGAAACAGCTAATTAATACCCGGCAACATTTACGTCTGTCCAAATTAATTTGTCATTTTTCTGCGCATGTGCAGCGAATGACAGAGAAAGAGTACCACAAGTATGCAGAAAGCCTGACCAAGCAATATAAATATGTGATTTGCATAACCAATTGTTAGCGAAGCAAATGGCGGTGCTTTTGGATGTCAGGGTGGCCACCTGTAATTCCTAATACGGCACGTGCAGGCGCTTTGTTAGGAGTGGTGGGGGATGTCTTCCAGTAGACGGTACCCCCGGGTGAACTCGCTCCGGCCCTACTGGCAACAGGAGGTGTTCACAGATTCCTCGGTATTTCAACCTCTGTCCCAGAGGTTAAATGGGAATGACAGCCGCCTTGTCAGCGGCGGGAGAAGCCCTAGCCAGGGTTAGGCAACAACAGCCATCGAGCACTCACGACGAGGGTTTTGCCACCTTTGTTGGTCTGTAACACAGCGTCACGTGACAGTAACACCATTAGAGCTGATTGCTCGAGGCATGTTTATATTTTTTTTTGATAAGAGAATATTGGCTGCTTATTTCAAAAGTGCCTTGACCGTTTCTCGTGGTTCTAAACTTTGCATTAATTCAATCAACGGTGTTTCCAACAGATATACCGTCTGTTGACGGCTTTTGTCTTTATGTATTTTTACCAAATCCCAGTAAGGCTCTTCTTTCCTTGCCTTTTTCAATTTTTTGTTTTTCATGTGGCTTGCATTGAGAAAACCATTCCTGCCGCGCCCCATTTTGCTAAATACTTGCAAAGCTTTTTAAAGCTTTGCAAGTATTCAAGATAAAGAAAAAAGCAATTAAAATTGCTTTTTTCTTTATCTTAAACGTGCACTAAGCGCAATAGCGTCTAATAACTTCTCAATCAAACCCCCTACCCCAACGGAGGCCAAAACTACTTGTTTTTCATTATCTTTCATCCCTTCCAAATACGCTGTAATAAAGGCGGCACAACTTCTTGAAAATCTGTTAGAATATTTCTGATCTCCAAGATACTATGTCCCAAGAGCGGCAAAATTTCTTAAATGTTCTTTAGAAGCTTTATAGCTTTTCAAAAGATTTTTCATTAATTCGAGTTCATCAAACTCATTGACCTGCGTTTCTTCGCCCTCATTCATTGACCTCGCACTTGCAATAATACCAGCTTGCATAAAAAGACTCTGTTTGTCCGTAGTTGTTTTATATTCCTCTTCTGAAAGATTATTCATGTTTTCAGCTGACTGGTTGATAATGTCTGCCATCGCTATACAATGAACACGCAAACGTTCAATTAACTTTTTTCGGAGAGCCATCTTTTTATGCTTGTAAACCGTCGTTTTATGCAACATTTTACCACATCCTGGGCAGCTTTCTTTAGGAAGCCTTTCTGTTTCCAAACTTTCACAACTATATTTTCTGTGCCTTTTAAGCGAGTTCGATTGAGTAAATCTTTTGCCACAGGCGTCGCAACAGTAATTTTTCTCTTTTTCTTGCCGCAGTTCAGGTTCATAATCAAGTTCGACTTGTTGATTTGTTGTAACGTTGGGTAGATTTTGTTCGAGGTCTTGAAAATCCTCTTCCGTGGGTACGTTGTTTGCAAGCGCCATCTTTATTCAACATGAATACAAACCTTTAAATAATTCTTGAAAAACAAAGTGCAATTCTTCAGGTCTCGCGCTCAAACAGAGCTTACAAAATTTATCGACTATTTTTGGAAGATACTGCTGAAAAAAATCACACAAAGAATTATCTAAAGTCACGTTCAATTCCGGATCAGTAAGATCTGACGCTTCTTCTTTAAAAAGTGAATTGATCAAAAGGTTCAGCATCTTTTTCTCAATTTCAGGTCTTTGTTCTTTGGGCGTCGCCGAAAAATTTTCTTTAAGACTAATAGAGAATTTTTCTTTAAGTTCATCCATATAATCAAAAAGACTTTTTAACTGATCCACTGCCTCTTCTGAAGGATGGTTCAATTTTCTAGCTCCCACATTCTTTTTCTAAAAGCATGTTTATGTATTTAACTGTCACTTCCTCGACTGAAAGATTGTTCATGTTTCAACTGACGGGTTGATAATATCCACCATCGCAATACAATAAACTTGCAAACCTTCAATTAATTTTTTTTTAGCGTAGGCAAGTTTTCAAATGGGTGTGCGACATCACGCGCGCCCTCAGTAGTAGGTGTGGAGTCTAATGGATACTGGCAAATTCTGTGTACAGATATCTCGTTTACATATAGATATACATTTTTTGATATCTTTTAACCTTTTTACAATTGTAAATTTAGTTAGCATCGGGCAGGCGAAGAGCCACCCTGTAAATATACTGCCCGAAATGCCATTATTATTATTATTATTATTATTATTATTATTAGTAAACACTGTTGAAATAGGTTTTAATAGTTTATTTCTTTTAGTTACTTTTACCTTGTAATATACCGATAGTGACGTTGAAACCCAGGAGGGAGCCATTATGTAAACACTGTTGAAATAGGTTTTAATAGTTTATTTCTTCTTTTACTTACTTTTACCTTGTATAT
>Ga0126339_10002707_pt1 | contig 12758 bp, 6 predicted proteins | sample OrbTmetagenome_2_FD_92532 | JGI IMG/M metagenome (GOLD analysis project Ga0126339, IMG submission 92532) | Coral microbial communities from Petempiche,Puerto Morelos, Mexico - Orbicella T R C metagenome | ecosystem: Host-associated > Invertebrates > Cnidaria > Coral | place: Petempiche,Puerto... | reverse complement strand
TCAGTACGAGGCTCTGGGGAATAAATACAGAGTTTGTGGGGTTTATTCCCCAGAGCCTCGTTCTGAGGTCTATTGTGTTAGGCTGAATTTTAATATATCGAAATTGGTCTATTACAGAAGATGAGTACAACTCACCTAAATAGAGGGCTCCAAAATCTCCGTAACCAATGAACCTTCCCAGTGGGAAGATGGTGTTCCCATTTCACATTTTAATTTTAAAAATAAATTTACATAGGAAGAGGCATTGCTCAGCCTCTAAAAATGAAAATTTTCCTGTGGGGTGTTCCCCTAAACATTGCTAGTGACAAGTTTGTGCCTTTGGTACATGAATAATGCATGTCACACTCCTGGAAATACTTTAGAGAAAGTAGGAGAAATAGAGACTGACAACAAAAAGAATGCTTGAGTTTTCAAAGCTTCCATTCTTCATACGTGTGAAGCAATGTATTTTTTTAAAGTGACCAGAATTTGAAAACAAAAAATTCAGCCTATACTTACTCGCAACCCGTGTTGAAGATAAGATACACGTCAATGAGTGAACTTGAAGCATGGAGTGTTCGTGGCAACCTTCGCTGCAAGGAAGAACGCAGGCTCAAAGCCTCTGCGCATGGCAAGCTGGGTGAACACAACAGTGCAGTTCTTCTGTACGTTGTCGAGAAATTGTGTGGGAAATTTGCTCTTTGCAACTGAAAGGTAGCTTTCTTAAATATGCCGTCTGTTGATGGTGAAGAAAATGGAGAAGAAGAAGTGGAGAGAAGTCCTAATGAAGATGAAAACATGAGCGAAGACGAAGAGGAAGAAAGCAGCTTGAGTTCCGATGAATCATCTTCCGAATCTAGCAGTTAGTATATTTTCCGCGCTCTTAACTTATTGCTGTTGTTATTTGCTCTGCGTTTACAAAGTTGTGATGAAAATTCTCTTTGCATTTGTAGTTGACGAAACAGAAAATGAGAGAAGAAGGAACGAGTGTTTGAATGACATGGCCGATCTGGAAAGACAATTCAGCGACCTGAAAGAACAGTGAGTAGAAATCTGTGTACCTACTTGTACTGGATAAGCATAAATATATTTATGTTCTTTTTTCGACAGCCAGTAAAATTCATTTGTGACAGATATTGGTTTCTCTTTTCAGGCTTTATCGAGAGCGCATTAGCCAGGTTGAAAAGAAGTTAGAAGAGGTCAAATCTGGTATGTTCGTTCTCTAGGGTTGGGTGGGGTATATGAAACGTTTCGGGTATTCGGTGCAGTCAACTAGTGCTGTAATTGCTTGACAGCTTTGAATATTATTGCATACAGAACAGACAAGAAATAACAACTATACTGAAAGCAAAACTCTTGTCAACAGTAAGATTCCACTGATATAAGTGCAGATTTCTCCCTTGAGCACCACCGAGGTGGTGATGGAAAGGAGGGGGGAGGGGTGGGGACTTTGCTGCCCTCTATCCCCTCCCAAACTTGCAGTGTCAAAATTGTTGAGGAATGTGGCTCAGTACAGTTCAGCATTGTCAATGGTAACTAGGTAACTATGATATCATTTTCATAACAGAATGTGCCATGGAGTACACGGGGCCAGTCAGTGAGTTAAAGGAGATGTGCGAGATAAGAATAGAAGTTGCCGGTATGTACCAGATATGCAGTGATTAATCTCCAATGGCTTGACTTCTTGACTTAAGGCACAGCACTCTTGCCATCACAAGCAGTACTGAAATCACATCACCAATACTTTCTTTTCTTTTCTTTGTTTTAAGGAATTTTACGAGATTGTAGGGTAAGTAGATTGTATTCAATAATGTTAGTCTGAACTTCATTCCCTATGCCCAGCAGCAGGCCATGGGGATAAATAAATAAGAAAGTAAGTTTATGTATGTGCCTGGGCTTCTCGTGTTTTACATGTAATAAGAAAAATGCTGTTCTTAGCTTATTGTTTACCAAATTATCACTAAATATTTTTTTTTTCAGTTAGGAAATGTAAGAAACAAATATGATGCAGATGAACAGGCAGCCATACAACACTTTGAGGTGAGGACAGACTGTTTTTTGACCTAAAAAGAGACTTGGAACCTTGTGTACTTAAATGATACCTTCATGACATCTGTATGGAAACCTGTGTAGTTCCCAGACATCCTTCCTTGGTTAGAGCTGTGGGTATCTTGCATGGTCTCTGTTTTCGACCTTTTTACTCGCAAAATTCCACTACACCTGCAGGGAACAAAGCAGTGTTTACAGGGGTTGTGAAGGTGTGTGTCGACACTTACATACATAACCAACTTAATTATTGAATATTTTTCTTCAATCTCAAACTTGCAGAGTGAAAAGCTTGCCTTGATGGAGAGTATGAAGCAAGAGTTAGAAGAAAAAATAAGAAAATTAGAGGAAGACAAGCAAAACATGGATATATCAGCAGGTAAAATGTTTGTTCTGTTTTATGTATGAACTTCAGTTTGACAAAAATTCTCAGACATGTTCATATATACATCTATGTCCTGTTAATTATGTCATTAATGAGCAATTAACAGCAACCTTCAAAAAGTGAAACTGATAAATTATACTTGTCTATTAATAGTCCATAACATTGCATGATGACAAAGCTAAAGCTAAATGGTAAAACCAGTTAGTTTCAATGACCAGAGATAATAATTACTAATTATTAAGTCAACTGACATTCACAAACAGATTTTTTAACCCTGACTGTTGTCAATTCCACTTCAATCAGAGCACCCAAGAACAAAATGCAAACCAATTGTACAGTATTTGATGAGACACATTTCAGGGGTCTTACTGTATCTTAACCCAGTGACAAAATTATTTTAATTGGAAGTCCATTGAGAAAGCAAATCCAAACTACTTCTTTACTGGAATTAAATTCATGTATGTCATTTAATTTAATATATATTTTGTTTCAGATATCTGGCTTGAATCACAGTCTCTAAACAAGAGACACAGGAAGTCCTCTGATGGATCCATGCTCTCTGATAAAAGACGGAAACCTGTCACTGTAACTGATATCCTTTTGACTGTGATGTGTGTCACTCAGCTTGTCAATAAAGTCGTATCTGTTAAAAATGAGCCAAGTGGCCCATCAGGCCAGAGCTTATCCCGGTGTCTGTAATCTGTACTTAACATGAAACAAATGCACACTCAATTAATGTCACTAATAAATTTTAAATTCTTAATTCTCCCTTGAGTAGTAAATTGAATTGCAATACAATGAAAAACTAATTAGTGGTTATTTCAAATGTACAATGCTACAAAGGTTATAACTTGATGCCATTAGTACATATTGGGTTAGTTCTCGCAACATAGCTCAAAAAGTACAATAATCAACACAGTACTGTTATAATAACTGCAAAGATTCTAGAAGTTGCTGAAACATTTGTCTGGAGTTTTAATTTTCTTTGACTTTATTCAAGTCCATATATTGTATATATGCTGAGAGAAATGGACATTCTTGAAGACTGGGCAGCCATCAGGAAGGTAATGATCTTGAAGTGTTATTTGATATTTTTTGACCTAGGTCTTGAACAAGGTACCAACTGTGATGGGGAGAAATTTGCAACAAGACAAATCACTCTGATCTGGGTATCATTGGAAGATCCTTTCCTCCTGCAGAACTTGTGTATAAGTGATGCCAATTTTAGTCAAAGGTGACGACATCAGAAGTAGAACAAAGGCCAAGGCTTGTTACGGCTGGTTAAGGTTGGCACAGGTGTTACCGGGTTAAAAGAACAGTGTTCTAACACAGTTGCATATACACTGTACAGTGGAATGCTGATTACTCTGACATCCATGAAGAGAAACCAAAACTGGTTTGTGAAAAGTAGGAGTGCAAGATATTAGCTAAGGGCTAAAGTTAATCAGTGAAACCAATTCGAGGCAAACAAACTAACCTGGTTTAAGTTATCAGGAAGTTCAAGAGTTTGATAAATCAGCACTGTACATTTAACTGTAGCTTCATGCGCAAAAAAAAAAATGAATTTATCAGGTTTCTCACTGTGCAAGTTTAAGCCATTACACTTCATCTGCCAGCTAAAATTCCAAAATGGTACCACTTTCCATACGGCAGGTGACAGAAAAAAGGCTAATATTGGATAGGGCTGTCCTTGTATGCCAAGTGATTGAACAGATAGAAATTTATTAATTTGTTCATAAAATTGTTATTTTTTTTTTTCAAAGGCAAAAGGAGCATTAGCAAGAAGAAGGCAAGAAAGTAAGGTTTTGTTTGCTTAACCTAAAAGAAATATTGCCAACAGAGGTCAATTTTGGGATTGTTATGAAAATCATCAATATTGTCTTGATGGACAAGACAGTTCTCAGAACTAATGCCAATTTTAAAAGCAATTTCAAAATTTTTATTTCTGTGATTAGGATCACTTATGTGAAATAGTTTGAAATTATCTATTGCTTTCAAAAATCATCTTTCTGTTATTTAAAATCATCACACAGATCTGGTTTAATAATTAATTATTATTGTAGACATATTTGTGTACATCCATATAATCTTTATTATGATTTTGTTTGGTATTGGTTTGCTCCGATTATAAAGCGAGACCTTTTCTTACATTCATTTATATTTGGTCTTGGTTGTTCAAGTTGTTATGTCTTCAACAATGCTTTGTGAATGTCAGTTAGGAATTTTTAGAACTCATCTCTTAATAACAACTTTGATATTGACATTTACAACCTCAACAACCTTGAGAATGATGCTTGATACCTTGAAATGTTGATTGACATTACTTTTAATCTTTCTTGTCAAATGCTAATAACAAAAAAATAAATAAATACTGACAGTTGAGTCTCACTCGTAGGTGGGTGTCAGTCAGAAAAGAGTCCCTATAGTGCACGATACGAAGATGGGAAGCTTTATTATGAAGGAGAATGGTATGAAATGTGCTATGTATTGTATCATTTATTCTATTGCAATACATTAGGCCCCTTGCAAGTGCTTAGTATGAAAGGGTCCCCGAACCAAGCAACTGAAGATGAAAGCCAGTTGCCATAAGCAGGCAACTGAGCATGGTAAGAGCTCAGCCTTATCGTGTTGGTCCTAACCCAGGCTTTGTTCAATGAAACTGCACATGTTTTTGACTGCGGAGGCTGCTCAATGTTGCAACCACTTGGGTTGCAAATGCGACCAAATTTTTTTCACTGGCGACTAACTTTTCACATTTTTCACTGAAATACTTTTGCTGGGAACTAAATCTGAAAACTTAGAGGTCAGTTGGCCCCAGGGTGTTTTCCTGAAAGTCGAGCCCTGCACTGGCCAGTGTACTTTGTTGATCCTTGCAATGAACAAATGTATTGTCAATATTTGTTTCAATTATTTTGTTTTTAAGGTTCCATAAAGGTGATCATGTAGTGATAGAAAGCAGAAATGATACGCATTCCAGGTTTGTCTTCTCAGTTGTTATTATCACAAATGCTAAACAGTCATTAAAAGAATAAAAATGTACCTTTGTTTGGCTGACTCATGCTGTTGTTCCCATTCTTTACTTTTTCCTTCGAACATCATGTACGACTATTCCACCCACCTAAGTTTAGCCTTATACTACTTCCTTTCAATCTTTTTGGTTTGGAACAGTGCCTTAATTCTTATATCCCATCCTAGTATAACAACCCTCCCCCCTTTGATGCTCCCCCCTGACTGTGTATATCTGGAGGTCCCTGGTTCAAATCCTCTACCCTACTGCTATCTGGATTTGTTCTCGGTTGCGTTGTGTAAATAGCCAACTGGTCAGCCTCCAACCAGTTGGGATTCTTAATAGTTTATGTATTTGAAATATTTGTTTATTTATTTAGTGTCCCCAATTAGCACATTTAATAGTGCTGAATATATTTGACACTTAAATAAAGTAGTTGTTGGTGTTGTTGTTATTATTATTATTATTAATTATTATTATTATTATTATTATTATTATTATTATTATTATTATTATTATTATTATTATTATTATTATAATACATGTATTATAGGAATCCCTGAGATAACTGTCTGCTATTCCTCTTTGGACTTCTTCCTTTATTTATGCATCCCTGGTGTAACTGTTCTCTGTTCTCGCCCTTTTTTCTTTCCCCTTCTGTCTTCAGTTCTGTGGGATAACTGTCTCCTCCTGACCTAGCCCCCTGCCATCCACGTGAGAAACATTTTTAAAAAAAAAATGAAATTTCTGGTGGTGATTTTGTAGTTCTTATGAATGGTGTCTTTTTTGGTCTTTTTATTTTAGTGCCTTTGTTACTGGAATAAACACTGGAGAGGTAACTTTCATTGTTTCCCACATTTCTTTCTTTGATATTAATGTTGTATCTCTGTAGCCAACAGTTGTATCGAGTACTTTTTAAATGTGGTATCAAAGGGTTTGCAAAATGGAGTATTTAGGATTGGAGTTACTCTGCCATGGCTGACAAAGTTTGCATTTTGAACTAGAACTCAATAGTAACAATCATAATTAAATGTACCTAAATTGTTGGATATTCCCCTCTATTTCAACATTTGTGGTCAATGACAGTGTTTTCATCAATTTTCAGGTTTGGGTGAGAAAAGGAGATGGATCAAAAACAAAGTTGTATATAGGCCAGCTACAAAAAGGAAAATACAAGATTAAGAAGTCTTGAAAGCTAGCGTTACCACAATCTTTGTTTGTGACGATGTACAAAAACCTTCCAGATGTAAATTTATTACAAAGATACTCTGTCAGGCTGTGACAGACATTTTTATTTAGAGACTGGAATCCACTTCTTTCTTTTTTCAAGCCATCTGAACATGGACTGCCACGTGTTGAAATTTAGCCTTCCAAACTCTGTAAGTTGAGAAGCATCTCAAAGTATTTCATTTGAGCTCATCAAGGTGAAAGTGAAATGCAGTTGACATTCTTTCATGCAGCAGGGCAGGAAAAAAAATTAATTGAAACACAGTTGCCTAGTGGGCCAGTACAGTTCTGTGTTCAGTTGCCCCCACTAAAATATTGCTTGCCCAGTAGGCGCGATGAGGAAAAGGAATGCAGAATGTTTGTTTTTCGTCGCCATCCTAAATCTACTGCATGGTTTAGTAGTGCCAGACTTCTGTTGTTTGCAGCATTCAATCTGGAGGCCAATATGGCAATCAGAGGATGAACATGAGCAAAGTATGCTTGACTTTAAATTAATCTATGCTTTCAACTCATTGTTTTGCTCACCTTGTAGTCTTAAGTTTTGAAATTTGTTTTTGATTGGAAATTATCACTAACAAGACTACTGAGGCTAATTGAAGGCTTTCGTGCAAAAAGGGCGTATGTAGCATTTTGGGTCAATTTATATTTTTTGCAGGATCGAGCTAATTTTTGGCAGACTGACTTGTTTTGACATGAAAAGCATCGTTACGTAATTATTTTTGTTGATTTGTGCTTCGTTTTCGAGAAATAACGTATGCAAAAAAACTCAGTTTTCCGAGCGGCATCTTTTGGAGCGAATCCTTCAAAGGTGTACTTTGACGTAGTGCAAACTTAACGGTTACGTTTAGCAGCTTCCACAGCACCATTTTTTTTAAATAGACGTTTTGATTTTTGAAAGAAGTAGAGAAATAGACGGAAAAAAAATATCGACCAACCTCGTATCGAACCAGTGTCACAACAAAACAAACTCAGCTGCGGCCCGTTCAACGCCTTATCCACTTGTGCTAACGAAGCAACAGTAAGAGAATTGCATAATTATATGAATGATAAAACTAGCGGCAAATACCACACTTCGGTGACTTCATCATTTAGCAAAACAAAGGTTTCTTTTGTTTTTCACTCAACAAAAGATCTCCAAAAGATACCCTTGGAAAACTGAGTTTTTTGCACACGTTATTTCTCGAAAACGAAGACCAAATCAACAAAAACAATTACACGATGCTTTTCATGTCAAAACAAGTCAGTCTGCCAAAAACTAGCTCGATCCTGCAAAAAATAAAAATCGACCCAAAATGCTACATATGCCCTTTATGAACGAAAGCCTTCAATTTCAGTTGCCCACCAGACCACCAAACTTCCATTTTCACTTTCCCAAGAGCAAAATTTACTTGCCCTGGGCAATCGGACGTGGGTTTTTTCCTGCCCTGCGTAGTTTAAATAGTTAACAGATATCTCATTTCTTGTTTGCCATGCAAACTATTCAGTAGATATTGAGTAAACAAAAAACACTGTACAAACATTTGCAGTGATAATGGTTCCTTCAATAAACATTTTATAAACAACATTGAAACTCTTCTCTGGTCCCTTGAAAATTAAGTACTATTATTTTGTATTATCAGGTTATTTCTGTTGGTATAGCAGACTCCTGTTAAACAACAAATGATTGATTTGTAGTAATCACTCTTAACATGTGACGTTATAAAGTAGCCCTAAAAATGCAGGTAGGGCATCAGGGTTTGTACAGGTCATGGAAAACCTGGAAAGTCATGGAATTTTACAATTTCATTTTCCAGGCCTGTAAAGTCCTGAAACTGAAGTGTGAGTCATGGAAAGTCGTGGAAAAGAAATAAACTTTTTAAGAATGACTGGGAAGAAAAAAGTCAAGAATTGAAAAAACAGCAGACAAGTCAGAAAACCAGTTAATTCCAGTTAAAAAATAAACACCAGCACGCATGTTATGCAATATAATGTGGGAAAATACCTTAAATAATAGATTGTTTTGACAATATTCTGAGAACAACTGCTTAACATGGGTCATGGAAAACTTGGAAACATCATTGGAAAGGTCATGGAAAGTCATGGTATTTCAAAAGCCCAAAAGAGTATGAACCTTAGGCATTTCAGCCTTTTCACTTGATAATGAAACACGCTACATCTTCCTTTGTGTCTTATGCCCCTGTTTATGCATTGATTTTTTTTGCGATAGGTTCCGTATGTTTCTTTTTCATTGTTGGCTTTGCACGGTTACTTATTCAGGTAATCAAGGAAAATCACAAGCTCCCATCTACAATGAATTTTTTTAAAACAAATAAAGTATATTGCACATGCAAGGGTTTCATTAAGGCCTGGACATCGAGCAAACTGACCTGCTGTGAGGAAAATATCATTTTGCCTGCCTGGTTTGACCATCTAGTGGAAAGTTGTACAAAGAAATTCAGCTCTAATAGTTTTACCCACCTGTGAAAAACCACTTGCCCTCCCGCTTAAAATGTTTCGACTCCCAACCACAGCTTGGACGATAGAGACCTTTCAGCATCTCTAAACAATGTGCATCGTCACAAAATCTGACTGTTAGATTCACCAGACATGTATTTTTATTGCACTTTGATCTCTGCTCTGTAGAGATTTATCTATTCAGTTACAAGAGACCAGAGTGTGAGAAGATCCACAATCCATGACATACAGGCCGTATCTCCTTTAAAATAATAAAGATCCACTTTCACACGGTATCCTCCATATGCTCTCATTAACTCTTATCCAAATACAGTTGAACCCGTATTAAGCAGCCACCCATTAAAATTAAACAGCCACCCCTAGTAGGCAGCCAGTAATCAAAGTCCTGATGAGGGCTTTTCTATTATTTTTACCTCTATTAAGCGGCCAGCCCCTTTTAAATGGCCACTATCCATTTCCCCGAGGGTGGCTGTTTAAAAGGAGTTGAACTGTAATATATCGTGTGATGTCGTTAAATTTCATTTGGCTCATAAATGTGTTGGCCCATCAGCAAAGGTTTAAGCCACTGCAAAGAGTTCACTGTCTCCAGGGTGATAGAATTCATTTGGTGAAGTTCTTCCTACCACAGGACACCTATTTCCATAACAGACATGTCCCTTTGGTCTGGAATATACTCACTTTGTAAATGGCCACTATCCATTTCCCCAAGGGTGGCTGTTTAATAGGAGTTAAGCTGTAATATTATAATATCGTGTGATGTTAAATTTCATTTGGCTTGTAAACGTGTTGGCCCATCAGCAAAGGTTCAAGCCACTGCAAAGAGTTCACTGTCTCCAAAGTGATGAAATTTCATTTCATGAAGTTCTTCCGACCCCGGGACACCTATTTCCATAACAGACATGTCCCTTCAGTCTGGAATATACTCGCTTTTTAACAAACAATTAAATATAGGATGTCACTGTTCATTGTCTTCACTTTCTTCACTGGAGTCTGAATCAACATAGCAAGTTGTCTTCTGGTGGTTTGGATTTACAAACAGGTCATCATCCTCGTCATCACCATTGTCATCATCGTCATCATTATTTATGCCATTGCTACCATGCATATGTAAGTTGCTACCAAGAAAGAAGATAAAACATTGTTAAGTAAATGTGACTAAATGTTTACCATGAGCACATCTCTGATATTCAATGAATCAAATAATACTTGTATGATGTTTACAGACTTCAGAAGTAAGACGTTGTGTAAATTTTTCAGAGCAAAAGCATCATGAAAGTTATCAGTTGACAGTCACCTCAAACTGTGCCAGCAGTCTCTGATTTTAACTACCTCTACCACTGACTACGTACTTAGTTCATGCTAGTCTTAATCCCACTCTCCTAGTGGGCAGAGGAAATGTTTTTGTAACCTAAATAACAAAGAGCTTATTGTTATTTCACAAAAAGCCACAACTGACTTGCAGTTATAGTCATGTAATGATGATAATCTCTCACAATATGAATAATAACAATCTTACTAATGCTAGCAGAGGTTTCATTATTTCTAGGGCCAGGCACCGGGTAAACTGACTAGCTGTCAGAGGACGCTTTTGCCTGCCTGGTTTGAACATCTAGCGGAAAGTTTTTCTTAAACAAAGAAGTTCAGTTCAAAATGTTTTGCCCACCTGTGAAAACCATTTGCCCTTCTGCTGAAAATGTTAATGAAAACCCTCTAGTATGGTCTGTTGCGTGCAAAAAACACTGTACCTGTTTATTTCTTTGGCATCTTGTTTGTCTTCAGTTAGTGCTTTCTCCGTGAATGCTGTTGGCCTTAAAATAAATTTCAGCAGCAAAAATTAAAAAGTGTCCTGCAATTAAGTATGTTAATTTAAATTTACATTACATGGTGCAGTTTTCACTGAGCTTTATCTTCCTTTGCATGGAGGTGCAGTGGGGTCAGTACAAAACATGGAGCCGTCAATCTGGACCCCCTACTGGACCCCTTTTGGACCCCATCTGGACCCCTTCTGGACCCCTTCTGGACCCCCTTCTGGACTGCCTTCTGGACCCCCTTCTGGACCCCCATCTGGACCCCTTATTTTTTCTTCCAGAAAATACGGGCTCCTGATCAAATAATTAAACTGGAAGAGAACATAGCAGGTCCAGAAGGGGGTCCAAATGGGGGTCCAAATGGGGGTCTAGAGGGGGCTCCAAATGGGGGTCCAGAAGGGGTCCAGATGGGGGTCCAAAAGGGGGTTCAAAAGGGGTCCAGAAGGGGTCCAGAAGGGGTCCAGAAGGGGTCCAGAAGGGGTCTAGAAGGGGTTCAGAAGGGGTCCAGATGGGGTCCAAAAGGGGGTCCAGTAGGAGGTCCAGATTGAGGGGACCACGTTTTGTACCAACCCGGTACAGTGGCCTACTGGTCTCTGTGCTGGAATCTGGATTTCAGCAGTCTGGGTTTTGAGCTCTGGCCAGAGGCACTGTGTTGTGTTCTTGAGCAAGACACTTCCACTCCCACAGTGCCTCTCGCCACCTAAGTGTGTAAATGGGTACCGGGGAATTTAATGCTGGGGATAACCCTGTAATGGACTAGCATCCTATCCAGGGGGAGTAGAAATACTCCTAGTCACTTCATGCCACAGAACCTGGAATAATCTCTGGCTGTATGCACCACTGGCCTGACACAGACTTTTTACTATCTTTGCACTTAACACAAATTTATATAGAAATTTGTCTTACCATAATCCTTCACTCTTCAAGTATTTGATTTGCTTGCCATACAGAATATGAACTATCTCAGCACACACTTTGTTTCCCTCTTCAATGGGATCCACAATGACAAAATCTCCTGGAAATAGTTCACAAAAAAATATTATAAATATTAATCAGCCACATAATATAAATATACAGTGTAACCTCAGACTGAATTAATTTGGACTTGCTTTAGGAATTGTTTTGCTGCTGCACACTTGTTTATAGAGGCAAGAAAATGTTTTCTGAGCAACTCACTTAATGAACAATAGAAATCATCGTCATCATCAACAAGGAAGCTAACATGTCAATGCAATTGTTGGTTTTCAGTGTCACGCAATTAAAAATAGATCAAAATAAAAATCAAAACTGGTCAATAGATAAAGTCCAGAATCTGGGAAATGAAAGAAGGTAAATATGCAAAGACTCTCGCCAAAATTCTGGTCACAAGAATTTTTCTTATGCAAGATATGTGGAGAAATTTTTTCCCCAAATTTATAGAGATTTGTATGGAGACGCCATGCTGGTGCCCATCCGTATGGGCACCAACATGGCAGCCGGAAACCAACAGAAACATCTGTCACTGAGTTTTGCTACAAAACCGTGAATTTATCCCTCAAGGAACTCTAAAACATTAAAATAATACTTTTTCTAAAACATGAACTGTTCAGATAGCCAAGTTCCCCGAAATAAGTCAGTTTTTTAACCATCATGACAGCTCTCTAGGCCGTCATGTAAATGCCACGTCATGCAAAAGCTTGGAAATTCAAGCATGTTGTATTACAAAACCAAGAAACCATTCAGAGCAAAAATTTGTATGAATATTAGTTTTCAGCTGCTCTTATTCATTAAAGTAAAATCTCAGGAAGATGAACAGTTTTGTAGTTAGAATTTTAGTGACGTCATGTGAAAACCAGTTATACAAGAACCACTT
>Ga0126339_10002705_pt1 | contig 12766 bp, 3 predicted proteins | sample OrbTmetagenome_2_FD_92532 | JGI IMG/M metagenome (GOLD analysis project Ga0126339, IMG submission 92532) | Coral microbial communities from Petempiche,Puerto Morelos, Mexico - Orbicella T R C metagenome | ecosystem: Host-associated > Invertebrates > Cnidaria > Coral | place: Petempiche,Puerto... | reverse complement strand
AGGATAATCCTTCTGTTAACAGTAAAAGCATCATGATATGGTCATTTGCAGGCATAGAACTTATCCAAATCTAACTCCGTCCAACGGATATGCCTTGCTTTTCGTGTTATACGAAATTACATAAGTCAAATTATTGTCGCATTCTGATTGGTTCTTACAGGACAGACACATAGATGACGTCATTGATATTCATTTTTTGTCTCTTGTTCTATAAAACAAGTATAGATTCCATGTTCCCATGCGTCTGTTCAGTTGTAGATCACAGAAGACGTCAAAATGTGGTAAGAACACCAGTGACACTCGGCTATCGCCTCGTGTGCCACTTGTTTATTCTAACCACATTTTGACGTGATCTGTGATCAATTACTGAACAAAAATGGAATCTATATGTTAAATAGCACTTTTCAGGTAAACGAGAAAACCCGCAGCGACCGAATTAATTATACGACGTGATCTCGCCGTTGCAGATTAATTTTGCGGTTTCACTTGGCATAAATTTGCTGTTGGTAAATTGTTAAGAAATCTAAGATAACACCTCGATGACAGCGTTTTCAGAATTCAGCGTCTTTTTTACACCTTTGCACTCTCACCGTTATATTAATTTGCTTCAAAGGCTTTATTTTTAACAAAGTATAAACATTAATAAATTGACAAAGTAATTATAAAAGTATCGGACTTACGTATAATAATGATGTCGACGAGCAAACACGTGAATTAAGTTACCCAAGGGAATTGAAAATACTGCACATTAGCGAGTCCAGGCGAGATGCAGAATTATACAAAGCGAACGTTTGCAACCTCGGGCCTCAGTTGTCAAACTGTTTGTGTGCTAACAGTTTCGATTTGTCAAGTAAACCAGTTTTCTTTTGATTGGAACCGACAGAGTCTTCTGTCACCCGGCGTGAATGATTGTGTTTGCAAATTACAAAAGCGCTGGGAAACTGATGATACATCCCTAGCGCAAGATTACAGCAAGACACATCTTGTGAGAAAGTTTTTGAAAGTTATACCCCGTCTAGAGGTTAAAGACAAGAAATGATAGATAACCTGTAATTGATACGAAGTTGTCAAAAATGGTTTAAAAATAGCTGATTAATTACTCTTCGGAATTAAAATTGCAGATATAGTTGCCTTTATTACTTGCTTGAGTGATCGTAAAAACCAGTCTTGTAATTTCTGAATGCAGTCGAAAATTCGATCTAAACTCCGCCGTGCAGCTTGTAAGAAAGCAGTAAAAAACATGGTATGACGATCAAAACTTTATCTCCTTTATTACGAAATCATGTAAATCAAAGATTTAAATTAAAACGGGCCGCTAGCTAGGATCAACATGGGTGAAATGTTGTCATTTCAAGACAATGAACCATAACAACTACACCGTAATCGTGGCTACCTTATGTTTCGAAGGGTTTCACATGAGGGCCACATGATTCAATTTCGCGTTTTTTCAAACCGACTGCAAATTGACCTTAAGCCCTAGCGATGAAACAAGTCTTCATTCACGAAATTTTAAAGCAAGATATTATGTTTTCCAAGGGAAAGCATACCGTGTAAATCAACATAAACATGCATGCTACCTCGTGGATTCAAAATTAAAATTCCTTATCACTAGTTCAGTTAACCAAAGGCAGTGAACATGGGTGAGTTATCTTGATTTCGTGATAAGCTTTCGATCTCTCGTGCTAATCGTTATCGCTCGCTTACACGTTACGGGGACAGCAAGATTCGAGTCCGGAAAGTCTACAATAACTTCAGGAAATACTCCGAATCCTTACACGTGCAAGAAAAACTTTTCACTCAAAAGCACAACTTACCTATTACAGTTGTGGGGTTCTGTAATTCCTTATTTCCTTCGACTGGGTCCCTAATAACCTTCGCTCTGGCCTAATATATGAGTGATATCGCATGCCCGTTCCACCTCCTCTGTGATTATTTCCCGGTCAGTCGGTGATCCATCGACATATCATACGCCAATATAGCACAGTAGTAGCCACAGTGGTTGAGGAGATAACCGTAAATCTGACCTCTACAAATTTAACCCAGCTTCTCGGCAATAAATGTTTTCGTGGCGTCCTTGAGATGAAACGGATGTTTCAGTGAAATTTATGAAGAGAACTGAAAAGTAAAGCGAAGCTGTGACACCAGCGGTGACATCTGTGTTGGAGAAACAACATCCGGGGACCCAGAAGATTATCCGGGACCTCGTTAAATAATTTCCCGGGTAATGTCAAAATAACCAAACTCGTGAGAAAACAACAAAATTTGCTTTCTCATTTGAAAGCATTTAGGGCTTTTGCCCTCGGGGTTGAAAAAATTACAGATATGACAATGATTATTTAAAATCACCACCGCCATCTTGTTTCCATTCATGTTAAAAATGTGATTATTTTGCATTTGAAAGAAGATGCAAATTGGGTCCGTAAGAAGAGGAACATTTGGATAATGGAAGAGGCGTTGTTAATTAATACAACCCCTTGAATTGCTTTATTCATTTGCCAATTGAAAATGTTTTTGAATAATTCATTTTCAACACACTGAAAAGAAAAATATATACATTTAAACCAACAGTCTGTAGAAAGAAAAATTCATCGAAGCCAAATGTTTAGAAAAACATAATTGGTCATCAAAATTATTTGATGTGATACAACACAATTAAGTGCGCCAAAATAACATCGAAATAAAAATAATGACCGACAACGATTCAAATATTAGAAAAATTACGTATATTGAAAACACCTGCAGGTAGATTATTTGGTTGTCGTGCAAGGCTTTCATATTTCGTCCGGTTCGATAATGCTTTGACACGACCGTCGCAGAGAGAAAATAACACAACATGGCAAATATTATATAGGCTCTTCTTCAGTTCAAAGTGTTGACATTTTCGGACAATCTGCAAGTTCAAACATGCAATATTTTTTTCTTATGCGCAGTTCGTGCCAGAAATACACGCGCGTATTTGTTCGATATGAAAACATGTTTGTTACGTAGTAAGAACATCCGGTTGCCGATGTTGTCTGTATTTCGGGCAATATTTTGGTTTTTTAGCGAGAAATGAGGTTTTAGTTACTCGCAAGGTTCGTCTCGCAAGTAACAAGTTTACAAAGCAAAAGAAAAAAAAAAACACAACGAACAAACGTATTCTGACGGTCAGAAGCAAATTACAATGCAATCGAAATGCAAACGTAACGAAGATAAATATTTTTATAATAATATCATTGTTTTGTGTTGCTGTTTGAGCCTAAATCTTTGACTGTCTTCCGCAAAGACGAAATCTTTCGTTGTCAACTCGTTAGCTATGTGGAACTAAGACGATATGGGAAGAGAATTTTGTCAGCGCGTAACGAACCAAGATGAATGAACGAGCTCAAATACAACATACGCGCAAACATATCACACGAGCTCCTGGCTGACGACACAGAAGCAATTTTAAATTTCTAAAATTTTGTCAACTGAGGATGTTAAATTCGTTAAAATGCTTACCTTAATTACTGTGTCGAGCTTTTTCGGGCTTGCTTTGGTAGCTCAGTGAACCAAACGTACCACGATGTACAGTGCGTTGCATCTGCGAGGAGTCTATCACGTTATGTGCCGCAAGCGTTCCTTGGGAATACTTAGAACTCCTCATTAGCATGAGTAGGTGAAAATTGATTTTGGTTTGGCTCAAAACTTTACCTGAATTATAATAGACAAACGTGATAACGTTGGTTTGTTTGTTGTTCCATTTCAAACGGCGTGACTGGTTACCCTAGAAATCATTTTTGTTTCTTTCAAATTTCATGGAATCATTGTTTATGTGTATATGAATGCATAACCTTCTTAGCTACTAGATAAAAGAGAAGCTTTAATTAGCAAGCATCATGATCTGAAATGAGTAGCATACAGACTGTAATAATTAGATCTTAGAAGGCAACTGTATCATTTGATAGATGTCGCAGATATCACGTGAAAGGACGATTCTGAGTAGCAGGATATTTCTTTCTACATAACGTTAACTTGCGATCAGGCGTTCATTCGTTTTCGGCGAACGGGAAAACGAAAAAAAAACCAAAAAAACAAAAAAACAAAAAAAAAGCCTGATCGCTGATTAGCATTACGTTAAGTTCACAGATGTTAGTAACAGTTGCCACACAACCATGTTATAAAGTAACATGACTGTGGAGGTTTGAAGCTCCATGACCAGAGAAGCTCTCTGCATGGTATTGACTGGGATGTTACTCTCTTTCAAGAGGTTTACAATCGTGTTTATTCTTAGTGCCGCTTTTGGCGTTCCATTTTAATTTTTCATAGTTGTTTCACCAACTGATACTTAAAATAAACAAGAACTAGTTGTTCTTCAAAATCAACTTGTGAATAAACTATTATGGCGTCCTTACCAGGCCTCGCTTGGCTCGTCTGGCTTAGTAGGGTGTACACAGGCTCCTTATTGAAATGTACTGTCTGGGACTTATACTTCGGCAGGACAGCGTATAATTCGTCAAAAACGACTCTACTTTGGTATCTCTTTTGAGATAAATTCTCCTTATCCGTCAGAGGTAAAAAGATTAATTAGGAGGATAACAGTTTCAATCATCTGGCCAGGTCAACGGAGTTTGGTAGAAGTGAAGTCTCGCCCCTCCGACCACCTCTGGTGGCGGGTCGAGGCCGCACCCTACAGTTTAACACGCCTCTCGCCCTATCCTCCCATAACTTAGCTTCCCTTGTCAGGGTAGTTGTGCTGCAGTAAAGTTGGAAGGGGGTAGTGGAGGGAAGACAGGGGGATCAGAACCTTCCGCTTCCCGTACCTTTATCTTCTGACTCCCGCCGTTGTCCGTCTTCGTCCCGTCCCCTGTAAATAAGGAGACTCAAAACACATCTTAACATTTAGCTGCGCAATCCTTAGGCGTTTCCTTTTCTTTGTTTTCAGCTTTGCTCCTCTTACTCACGTCTTTTGACAGCTTAAGCGACAACATTTCATGACCTATGACGTAGGAAGTACGCCTCAGTTCTTAAGCCCAGTGGCGAATTTTCCTTTGCTTGTCTGCCCAGAAGTCACAAAATAAGCTAAATGCAAGCCAAATAACATTTTCGGTTTTTGTTTTTGAAAGTATTTAAACGCTTAACAAAAGACAAACATTTCTCTCCTGATTACCGCCCTCTCAGATCTCCATCTTCTCGCCCTTTCCTCTCCCTGTCCCCACTCCAAACAGCAAGGGTGTTTTCAATAACATGTGTCTACATCACTGTAAGAGCTCAGTCAAACAAGCGCTTCTGGGACCGTCAGGGTAACAATGGTTTAAAGGTCGAGGTTGAAAACAAAAACAGGGATGGTTGGGTGGGTGCACACTTCATGTCGGAGTCCTGAAGCGACGGGTAATGAACATCGGTGGAAAAAGTGGACTAAAAACAGATGTGATATTTTTTCATGTTACCTTTTTATCATGGAATATAAACAAGTTAGTTCTGGGATAGCATTTGTTTACTCCCAGAAGATACATAACCTGAAAAACTACAATAAACATGCTTGCGCCTGGAGTCTAATAATTATAAATGGCTTCGTCTTGGATTTGCTACATCGCCTCAATAACTACTGTAATATTTAATTTACAATACCATATTTATATTATTAAAGTTTTTGAGTTATATGTAAGTGAAATTTTTTGCACTCGAACTCGAAACGAATGAAAAGTATGAGAAGAAAATCCCTACACCTGTTCCGCTTCCCATTAAAACGTCTATATGAAGTGATAATAATTGCTGCTTATTTGAGAGGCTTTTCAGAAATGACGACATATTAGCTTGTTACAAACTTAAGCTATAAATATCAATGACCTTAAATTTTATCAATTTGTAGCCTGCATATGTATAAAAATAATTCTATTCACCAATGTCTTTCCGGAAGTAATAGTAAAAATTATTGCGCTTTAGCCCTAGACTACTGACTTTGCGAACGTTTTTTTGAAGAATTCCAACAACGTCTGTTTATATTGCTCTATATAAGGTGACGCCAGGAATGTCAGCCTCGGTGTTTTTCTCGTGTCTAGGTTTCAGCTAGCGCCCTGTTACGATATGGATCCCTAATTATAACTTATGTCAGTCTTATAGCTTATTTGTTGGTGATGTTTTTACGTCGGAGAATCTCTATGATACTATTGGAAATGTTTCCTGGAGTAATTTTCATTTGAGTGTCTAAAAGTAATTGGTTTTGCATCAACTACACTACACGATTGACTTAAAAAACTCACGCCACTTTTTCATCCAATCAGAAGTAAAACAAAACCAATCGTGACTCGCTCGCTCACGTTTTCCCGCGCTTTGTGTCAGCTACACGTAATTACTTCGAGCTTTGATTGGTTCACTGGATTTTCCGTGTCCTTTGTGATTGGCTAGAGTGATTACTGGTTTTCCGACACTCAATTGAAAACTGCTCTTTGTGTAAAACTGAGAGCCATTATACGTAAACTCTCTGTTACTTAAGTAGACCACAAGATAAGACTTAAGTTTGTTTTCATCCTACAGACCTCGCTCTGTGTTTAAAATTGCTATGTCTTTGACACTGTGCTCGGCATCTCGCTGTTATATCCTCTTCCCCCGTTGTATAACCGCGGTCTAACATTGGAATAGTCAGGTCGCGGGTTGTTGTTGATTGACACGCTCCCCCGTCGTTCGGGTGATGGATTTTCCGTTGTTTTGTCCTTCACGGTGTTTGCTTCACTAACTGAGGACAGCCGTGACCGGACGTGAGAGTAGTCGTTTTTGAAGTTAGGAATCTTTTTAACGCTTTTCTTACGCGCGTAACTACCTGAGCCAGTGTCGATTTTGGACGCGGCATTCCATTTTAATTTGCCATACGATCCTATCTTTTTGCGCCTCCTTCCTTTGTTCTTCCTTGCACCGTTGGTTTTATCTTCTTTACCGTCGTCTTCGTCTCCATCGCCTTCATCTTCCTCCCCATCGTCATCGTCATCATCGTCAACATTGTCTTCGTCTTCTTCGTCAATCATCTCAATGTTTCTTTCATTATCTTTCTTCCCAACCGCGTTCCCAGCTCCGCCCTTGGGTGCGTCGTTTTCTAGACCTTTGATCTCTTTAGTCGTGTTCTCGCTCTTTGTTGATTCGTGGTTCACAGTTCTGTTGTCTGATCTGATTTCTCCGTTGTTATTACTCATATCTTCACCACGCTCATTGTCTTTGCCATCCGTCTTTCTCCCGTTCTCATCTTCTCGTAACCCACTGTTCTTGTTGTCATCTTTATTGTTGCCATTCCTGAGAAGCCAACTTGAAACTTTTCCGAGAGCGTCTTTTTTACCTTCGCTATCCCCTTTTGTTTCTGTTTTCTTAGGGGCAGATGTATTTTCTTGTTGAACGGACACTGTCACGTTTGTTAAAGAAGCTCTCCGGCTGTCCTCTGTGTTATTTTTAATGCTTGTTGTTTTGTTGCCTTCACCATTTTTTTCTTTGTTGTCATCCAGCCTCCCGGACCCAGTAGCCCCTACTGAGGCCTTTTTGTTCGGTTTGCTTTCGTTTTTAGACGTTTCTGAATGATCATCAAACAACCACGATCCGTTAGGTCCAACGGAGTTTTTCTTTTTGCTTCTATCCTGCGTCTGTGTCACATCTGCAGGTTTCCCGGATGTAGTTTCCATTCCATCGCCAGAGGACGTGTCCTTTGCCTTTGCATTTGGTTTGGAGGGACTGGGAGACACCGGAGGGGGAAAGGAGAAAGTAGATAACTCAGTCTTTTCATCTGGAAGGGGCGTGGCTGGCGTTTCAATCAAGAGAATCTTTTGCGATCTGGGAGAGGTTTTCAATGCTTCCTGTAACAACAAAATTGTTCTTTTAGAACGAAATTAAGTTGAAATGTTACAAATCAAGGTATTACAAATAGAAGTTTCGCTTTCGCGGCTCGTACAGTTTTCTCTTCAACCTCGTTCACAGGGTCTCTTTCTTCCGATCCCGCCCCTCTCTCGCTCCGGTAGGGTGGGAAGAATAGAGTCCCTGAGAACGAGGTTGAAGATTCTGGCGTGTCACAACCATATCTCGTTCCCAGATCTCTGTCCTTTTGGCCACAATTATTTTTGGTAGATAGTTCTTAATTTCTCTGCCTCTGTACCAGTTCAAAGCTTCAAACAAAATTTTACGGCAAGTCCATACCTGTTCCAATGCAGAATTTTTCTGTGTATTTACAACAAGCCCACGTGGCTTACGTGCGTCAAGCTCTTTACGTAGCCTTGCTATTTCGTCATCTTTCTGTGGAACAGAAAAAAGATATATTGTTGGTCATATTTCATTTAAAATTGTATAAATGAAGTGAATCTGAACAAATGAAGCGCTTGTTCAGTCATTCTCTTCTTTCCCGAACAGGCTTCCGGCGAGGGCGAAAAAAAAAATTCGGCGAGCGAAGCGATTATTTTTTCGCACTCGTCGATTCGCCATCTTTTTTCCGCCCTCGCTTGGAACCTGTTTACAGGTTACTGTCCCGCGCTCTACGTAGGATTTGAACCCCGGGCACATTTAAGCCTTACACAGAGCGCGCGGGGAAGGAAGATCAGAGTTCAGAGACTGGACGTTTGAACGCAAATTGATATCTAAGTAGTCATTTCGAATCGATTCGACCATATATAGCTTATCAAAACATAACTGTTCTGGTTTACAGATAGTTAAGTTTTTAAGCGTCTTCGAATTATATCTAAAGTCGACTTGAAGTCCCCTCTACCTCCGCGAGTGTTGCTCTGAGCTTGCGCAGTTCTTCGTTCGAAAGCGAAGAAATAGACATCCGTGAGTTCCGTCTGGGTTGAGGGCTGGGAGAGAGAGATGATCTTCTTATTCCTGTATTTACCTAAGGAAAATAAAATTACAATCAGAATCAACTGGAGATTACGTTACTTTAGGCTATTCCGTCGGTCACACTATTCTACCTTACCAAAAAGTTTAGTGTAGAGTGACCTAGCAAGACGAAAAAAAACCCTTGTGATTTCATTACCTTTCGTCTGGCTAGGTCACACTAGTTTTCATCATTCTGTCACGCTGCCTCTCTAGCTCTTACATTTTGACAGTGTTTTGACATCGTCGCTCAAAGTCTCTATTTGGGATATTCTGTCACGCATGGTAAGTCTCGCATGCAGTTTGAGACCATTCCGTTACTTGCGCACAAACATGTCAGGAAAGCGCTAACAGTGCGTGCAACAAATGAAGTACAGACGTGCCGATAAGTTGAGTGTTAATAAACATGCGATATCTACCTTGCTTCTCACATGTGAGTAATCGACACTTTCACTAAAGATTCTGACTTTATTAGCCGCACGCCGGAAGCGTCGCTTGCCGTCGGAGCTCGTTAGACTCTCTCCGTCACTTCCGCTTGCGCTTGCATCAAACGTGCTCTCTCCATCTTCGAGTTCCCAGTAGTTATTTCCGTCATCGACCGTCTGTGTTGAGTTACTTTTGAGTGTGCGCTTCTGCCCTAGATTGCTAAGCATGGTGTCTTTCTGTTGATAAAATGGGAAAAAAGGACGAAAAACTTGCAATGAACTAAATATAATAGAGCAAGGCGCACTAAGAGTAAAGGAAGCTGACCATTAACAGTTAAATAAATTGAGACTCCGACGACAACTCCTCCTTTGGAAAGTATGGAGAGGCTTAGGTCCAGACCTGTTTGGTACTAGTTGACATTTTGCTTGCAAACGGCGATGAGCTGAACTAAAAAGTTTGTCGGGCCTCTTTCCTCTTTTTTTCTCATCAAGCTTTTTGGCACTTCCTTAATATCATGAGAAGAAAATAGTCAATACCTTTGTATTTTAAATTGCAACTTTTTCACCGCAAAATGTAACCGGTCTAGATGCCGGTCCAGATGAGAAAATCTAGACCGCGGTCAATATCGGTTTCAGCCACTTAAAATTAGTGAATTCGGTAGTTCCTAGTCCTTGTGAGACAGCCATATAATAAGTTGAGGTAATTTCACGCTTGCAACCAGATATTGACACCCACCTGATTCAGTTCATTTTTCAGGTAGACTATCTCTGCATCTTTGTCTTGAAGAATACCTCCAATGTAGAAGTCAGACTTGGTCTCCCTTCCGCTACTTGGGGCCGGGTGAACCTGGGACCCGCAGAAAAACGACCGGAGGCAAGTAAACAAGTTACAGCACGGAAAACACGACCAACAGGCAATACAGCAAGCCGATGAGCATGCACAACATGAGCAGAACTTGGCACAGGTTGCACCGCAGGCGCATGTTGTGGTAATTTCGGAGGAGTCAGCATTTCCTACGGTTTTGATTCGTTTCCTTCTGCAGCTCAAACGGACGATCTGAGGAAAAATTAAATAATGTAATAAATAAAATGAGATAATAAGGAATAAGCTGGTAGGATTGTCTCATCACAACAAAAACGATTATTTAAAGACATGGACGGGTTGTCCAAAGGCTGATTAAGCTAACCCAGGATTGGCAGGAATTTTGATCTCATTTTTGCGACTTTTCGGTGAGGTTTTCTGTTTATATTGTTTATTGTTTTGCCGGGTTGTTCGAAAGCCGGTTAACGCTAACCTAGGATTAAAAGTTGATCAAAGTATCCATTTTTCTTGTATAAAAGTGTTTTTCATTATTGCTTATGTTTTGTGTTGTTTGTGATTTTTCAAACTCAAACCTGAAGGGCAAACAATATAAACAGAAAACAGCACCCAAAAGTTACAAAACTCAAATCAAAATTTTCTCTTATCTCGTGTTAGCTTAATCGGGCTTTGAACAACCCGGCCCAGTTTTTAACTTGAGTAAGCTCAAACTAAACAAAACATAAGCAGCGAACAACATTTTTAAGCAAGAAAAATCAATACTTCGGTTATCTTTTGATCTTGGGTAAGCGGTAACCAGCTTTCGAACCTGACCCTGCCCATATGAACGATTATGATCAGATCATTCATATATTCACTGTGGTCTTGCAAAAGCAATTATATCACAACGATTTCATAGTAGCAGCAAATGACAGCTTTCTCAACCTTAATAATAGTGAATTTTTCGTTTATAGACATCTCAGTGGAGTCTGTTTTTCACTGGAAATCACAAAAGACGTACGGGTCTAGCCGTCTAAATACCGGACGTCCTGACGCCATCGTGTATTACAGGAATAATTTTATCCTGTCAGTGAGTTCCGCGCTTACTTGCAATTGTCTCCACCTAAATTAAAAGAACTTATTCAACAGGCAATAATAGGCCCATCTTTACTTCGGATCCCTTTCCTCTCCCACCTTCTCTTGAGCACATTTTTAGTACTATTCTTTATACATGTCTCTGGTGTTTGAAGATATGACAAATGACTTTTGTCTTACTCCTGTAATTACCAAATTTAAGTCATTTTACTTTGTAGCTAAACACAGTTACTATACTATATACCTTGTTAATGAAGAGCAGAACCAGAATGAATGTTGTAGCGATAATGATAAGCGCGCCAATGACGCCATAATAAACATTTGGGTACATGGTGGTCGTGAAGGCTACAATCACTCCAGCCACGCAAAACAGTACCACTACAAACATACAAGATACACAATGCTGCGTGTCGTTCAGCGCTGGGATGTACAGCCGCCTTGTTTGCCAAGCGAGGAATCCACCAACAAGGACAAGTAATCCTTTGATTGCGAGGATCACCACTAGCCACAGAGTCAAGTCTGTGCAGTCGCACTGCTCCACGACTTCAATCTCTGCACGGAATGTGTCAGCGGTTATCGGCTGAAAGAAATAAAGGTGAAGGGAATTTTATTGACAGAGCCTGTTACAACGTAACAATCCTTAGTTCTTAGCTCAGTTGAAAACCTTTGAATGGACTCTGATATCAAACAAACACGCAATTTTGGGCGTAACTTAGTCATCGAGGGCTAGTACAAGAACTTATTTTCCTTCTCCGCTAAATCACGGTTTGCGCGCATCTTGAAAAGTTTAGCCTAAATTTTTCAAGTTCTTCGTTTGTAATCCGTGTTAATCTTTTCTATCCTTAAAGTGCCCATAATGTCAAAACTTTTTTTCACTCATCTAATTCTACATTTCACCTAATGAGCTTCCGCGAAAAAAATTTTCGATTTGGATAAAACGCAATTTTTTAACGAATCATTACAAAGTTCAAAATTCTATTTTCTTGCGGTTGACCCCTGCCGCTGATCACAAGAATAACGTGCTCAAAATGGCCACGAGACTGATGCCTGTGACGTAGGTTCAGGAACCTACGATGAAGACTGATGTTGTTTTCTGGATTATTTACGTTGTTACAAAGAGCGGCAACGCACCTTTCCGTCATTTTCAACTAAATGTAGACAACTCTGAAGCAAAATTTCCACTTGTTTTCAAGTCAGATAAGTCATGACCCAAATCACGTGTTCCTGAACCTACGTCACGACTCACTTCAAACCGAGGAAGACGGGTGCGAATGGTGGACCAAAATGGCGGCAAATTTGAACGTCTTTGAAAACTTATAAAAAAATTGCATTTTGTCCAAATCGAAAAATGTTTTCGCAGAAATTCATTAGGTGAAATGTAGAATCAGATGAGCGAAAATTTTTTTTGACATTATGGGCACTTTAATTGACCATCCTTGTTCCTTTATGGTGTACTATTATCTCTCTGGTGTTTTTTCTATCTTAGTAAAATATATTATTTTCCACTCAGTACTATCTTAGTAAATTACCATTTTATTTTCTTCAATTTAAAGGTAGTTTTGTACGTCGCCAAAATACCAAAAAACCGTGACTGAGCCCCTTCAACTATCTTTTCGGACAGCCTTAGATTTGTGATGATGACATGGTT
>Ga0126339_10002704_pt1 | contig 12774 bp, 7 predicted proteins | sample OrbTmetagenome_2_FD_92532 | JGI IMG/M metagenome (GOLD analysis project Ga0126339, IMG submission 92532) | Coral microbial communities from Petempiche,Puerto Morelos, Mexico - Orbicella T R C metagenome | ecosystem: Host-associated > Invertebrates > Cnidaria > Coral | place: Petempiche,Puerto... | reverse complement strand
TAAACCTTCACCGGCACCGCTGCATCAGCACACCTGCACCAGCAACCCTGCACCAGCACCCCTGCACCAGCACCCCTGCACCAGCACCCCTGCACCAGCACCCCTGCACCAGCACCCCTGCACCAGCACCCCTGTCCTTCTTGAATGGGAATTTCCTCCTCTCCCCCCCGGGGGGGGGAGTTTTAAGCTTGTGCTTTGGCGGTGTATTTAGCGTCCGAATTCTTCTGTTTCGCGCTCGCCGAATTTTTTTCCGTCCTAGCCGGCAGCCCGTTCGCAGGCTACAGTGTATTAGGCCGCCTGTGCTTGAAATCACGTCAAAACTGCAAGGGTCTGATTGCAACTTTCTATTACATGATTGATTTCGAATTGGTTTCTCCAACATTGAGCGTGGCACTCGGCGAAGGGGAAACTAGAGCTAGACTGTCTTAAACAATATCTGTGTTACATGCTGCAAACACGATGTTACTTCACAACTAATCAAAAGAAAACACTGATAAACGCAGAGGCAGATAACATTCGGAACCCCAAATGGTGATATCATAGCTTTTTCTTCGGTCTTGAACTCTTGATTTACGCGTTGGTCTGGTCGCTTTGCTTGGATTGATTACATTGTACGTAGAACATAGAATAATGTAGACTTTGGACGTAACTTTTAACATTGTAACATCACGCAACGGTAGCTACGCAATAAACCCACCAGTCAGTTAAGTTATTGTTAGGTTATTCAAGTACACATCTAAGACATCTAATGCCGTGTTTAGACTTGAGCGTTTTACGGAAGTATTAGATTTTACTGGAAAAACATTTAGCGTGTGTAAACACCTACTTATACCTTGTTCGTATTGCGGCTCCAAAGGGTATGGTTTTTTCAGCCTTTTTTGGTCATGAATAGGGTATGGTTTTTGCACTCTATTCCTAAATTGGGTAGTTTTTTGTTTTGTTTTTTTGGAAGAAGCTACTTTTTCATCATCATGGATAAGATCATCAATAAAAGCCTTTCACAAGTTATGTTTACGGCAATATAACATTGGTCTAAATTAGGGAACTAATTATAAGGGGGGTTTGCGAAAACAGGGTATTGATTTAAGGGTCAGGTCATAAACAGGGTATCGAATTGTTGATCAGGTCGTAAACAGGGTAAGGAAAATCGTAGATTTTGGTCATAAATAGGGTGAGGATTTTGGGAAGTGGACCGCACACCCCGACCCAATTTTTCTGGGACTACACCTCCTCACGGGGGCGGGGGGCAGGGGGAGGGGGTTGGCCAGATTGAACAAACACATCTCGGTTCTCCGGACAACGTGAAACACCGGCAATGACAAATGTCAATATTTCCATTTTGAACAGAACGTTGGACGTCCTTAGCTTATGATGCCAGAACAAATAGTTTTGATTACCACTCAGTTTGTTGTAGACAATCAAAAGTGGGGACGTCGTGAACTTTGTCCAGGTACAATGCATATCTGTGCCATATTGATCTTATTTTTCAGGTGTCCAGTACTACACTGGACAGTTTTTTGACATGAAAAGGATTACTGCTTTTGCACAGAAAAAGGTAAGCATTAACCATTTATTTCTATCAAACTCCTTGCTAACAAGCTTGTATGCTATGTTTTTGGTACAAACGTGTTTGATGGCTCAGCAGGTTGAAGACTGCATAAATACAACATGTATCAGAATTATTCCACGAGCATGCGTTGGATGCGAGATTTAATATATCAAACGCAAGAGACAGTGTTTCATCAGGATATCCACACGCCGAGAAGAGAGTTGAAAATACGATGCGCAGCGGAGTATTTTTGACGAAATTCGAGGTGTTTGGATAGCCGATGAAACACTGTCTCGAGTGTTTGATATATCTTCTTAATCGAAACAAAAACTAAGGAATAAACGGGCAAGTAAAATCATCAAACTCTATGCTAATTAAGACAGGTTGTAATTTTATTTGTTCTAACGCGATGAATTATTAATGAGTTTGAGAAGCAAGATTGCCAACGAAGTGCGTAGCGCCGAGATGGCTATTACCATTTCGTATCCAAGTGGAATAATTGCTTTTATTATTATTTTTTTTTTTAAAGACGCTCCCCTCCCCCCACACCACAAACAAAAAAATAAAAATCATAATTATAATAAAATATAGAAACTCAAATAATATTAAGAAAAGCCCGTAAAATTGTGCGTACGCTTATCATATTTGCAGAGCATGATGTAAATAAACAATAGTCTCCATTGACGCGAAAATTTACAGATATTTGACCACGGACATTATATGTTCCGAGAAGTAAACTGTTTTCCGAGCGTGTAGCTCCAAGAAAACTGTGAGCTTTGAGGAACAGATAATGTCCGAGGACAAATATGCGAGCATATTTTCGCGCCAAATAGAGGCTACTGTGTTTATTATCCTTCAAATATTTTTCGCAACACGTGCAGTGACGCGTTTAGACCAATCACGCGCAAGCGAAAATATTTGGATTATAATTGCTTACATACCATGATGGCTGAGGCAATGAAAACTCCTGAATTGTGCTATCCAATGATCCACTGTTAATAAGATCTAATTATCACATGCAGCCTTTTTCTGAAATCAAATGTAGCAACAATCTGTTCATGTCCTTGTTATTACCAATTTAAATTCAAAAAGATGTACTACTGTATCGCCTTGCTGTTTTCGATGCTGTGTTATTGGTTAGTTTTAAGGTCATGTTTTTGTTGTTGTTTTTTGTTTCTGTATTGCCTTGTAATTAAGGGCTGTGTCGTTGGTTGGGATCTAGCTCATGCCGTAGGAAATGTTGAACTTCACCTTCATGATTGGAATGTAGACTTTGCTTGTTGGTGTTCATACAAGGTAAGCTGGCCTGGTATGACTCTTTTGGCTTGTCTTTGCTTGGTAATTGCCTGCATCTTTATCGCAGCAGTTTTGGGAGATAAAACCTCTCGAGACCAACTTGAATACCGAAGTAAAGTAATGTGCGAAAACCGTACCTTCGGGGGTGGGGGCACGCTTACCTACATGTTCCTACATAAAGGAGTGTTTTACCGGAAAAGAGACCAGCCCTAGAAAATCGTACTAAACTACGTACATCCGGGGTCCTGTTGACATATTTTCTATATCCTTCACAAGTGAGGATATATATGTTGTCAATGTCCGCCTTTGCGTAGTAATAACGAAATAAAGATTACCTACAGCGGCCCGCCATCATGAAGACGTGAACTTTGTCTTCTCGTGTTGGGAACAATATTTCATTCATTTACTACACTCATTGCCCACTGCAAAATAAAGTTGATATCTCAGCGCCCCAAATCCACTCCTGCATGAGAGATGTAGATGTGTTACGTAGTTTATTTGTAGGTAGCTGCCTGAGAGTGCCTCAGCAGCAAATTTTACTCTTGAACTGTTTATTTGTAGTACCTTAATTCTGGGCCTGGTGGAATAGCAGGGGCATTTGTACACGAGAAACACGCCTGTAACTTTGACCTTCCAAAGTAAGTTGTTCAAGACTGACAAAATATCAACCAAACCTGGAAACAGGCTCTTAATTACTTTATTCGCAACTTCAATTCTGGTGCCAAATTTTCGAGAAAAGGAACTTTCATTAAGCATAGTCCATGTTTAGTCCTAACTAAAAGCCTTCAAGCCGTGGACAAGTATACGGGCGTCATACATGCATTCTCGACTGGCTGGAGGCTGGTCATTTGGCTGCATTGTGTTGTTGGCTGAGGGAGTTAAAAATACGCGATTACCGAACACGAACGCAGCTAGTCATAGGGAGGGCGATAACCTGGGAACTTCAGCCGGACTACGAGACCACCGTCCTTTAGAGCATCAGGCTACATTGCTTTCTAAAATACAAGACAGCTTGCTTGTAAGCCCAGTATTGAAGTAAGTTAAAGTTTCTTTTCCCCATCGTTCTTGCAGTGGATTACAGTGTGAGATGTTTATGGTTTGAATCCCAGTCAAATGTTTGTTAAAACAAAAGCGTGGATAGTCTTTCTCAGACAAAAGGTTTCGTGCAGCAGACCTCGTTTTGAAAGGCAATAGGCCATATTCGTCTAAAACTACAATCTTGGACGGAATAAGATAAGAAATAAAACCACCCCCTCCCCCCTCCCCCGAATCAATGATGAACTGGCGCTAAACCCAAAGCGTGCCATTTTTCCCATCATTGAATTGGGGGGGAGGGGTGGTCTTAATGTTTCATTTGAAAAGATTCCACGCATTAGCCTCAGTTGCAAGCTAGTTCCAGTCCTATACCGAGAATACGAATATGGTCTTTTCTGTTATATCATTCTGCACTATTCAATAGTTATCCACGGCCGTTTTACACCTCATGACATTGTCGCGAAATTAAATGTGTTAATATTGACCTGGCTCCTGTGGTTTCGTATCTTAAGTTGGTAGCACTTCCTTTGAAGTTGTAGTTGACTAAATATGATTTTGTCTTAGGTTTTCTGGTTGGTGGGGACACGATAGATCAAGTCGTTTTGAAATGGGGCACGGTAATTGTTATTTATTACTATGAATATAATAAAACACATAACGTGCTCCCTCAGGATGCATGTAAAAATTGGTTTATTTCACAGATGCCCTCCCCGAAGGAAAAAATCAGAGAGACCCGTCTCACCGATTCTTTCTTTCTTCCGAATAGGACGGCTGTGACACAGGCTACTTGCTTATTGACAAGCAAGGTTGAGAATTTTAATTTTGAAGAGAAGAGTCGGGAAGCTCAGAGGCACGATTGGCTTTTATTGTCGCCATTTTTTAATGCATGCACTTGGAGACAGTCAGTTGTATACCATTAACGGAAGCCATTCTTTTTTGTAGTTCGCAACTTATCGATTAAACTTTCAGAAAAGTCCTTCTTCTTGTTTATTCATTACCCGCCGAACAACACTGGTATCTAGATTTCTAGACTTCGCCTCTTGCTCGGGCGCTTCGCAGCCTGAAACATCGAAGTTTACTTCGCTCGCTTAGCTATTCTACCCTGAATTTTAGGAGGTTGACTTGTGGCAAATCTTGTTATCGATCTACTGTAACATTTCTTTTTGAGCAGAAAATTCATTTGAACTCGTTATCGCGGGAGCGAATAAATGAGCCGAGCTTGGTTAGCTACACTGCAGGAATCTTAAAGCTTGTCGTGTAAAGGAGGGCAAAATTATTGATAGGTTATGAAAAAAAAAAAAAAAAAAAAAACCCGTTAACTTTTAATTTTATTTTTGCTTTGTAGAATTCAAGCCGCTTCCAGGAGCGGCTGCCTTTCAGTTGTCCAATCCACCCCTTCTACAAACGGTCTCGTTATTAGGAAGTTTGAATGTAAGTTCTATTGCCGTTCGCTTTGCTTAGCGGAATAGAAAACATTTCTGTTATAAGTAAAGGAGGCAAATAATATAGTGGAGGGAGCCGCCAGCAATCGAGTTTACTTGCAAGAAGAAACTGAGACACGCAGAATACGGGTTACAAGCTACAGAATATGCGTAAGCGTGTTAGACGCTTTTTGTTAAACTTTATTTTTTGCCTTTATTGCTCGAATGTTTTGCAGAAACTGTGACCCACTTTCACATAATTGTTTTCTTTAACAATGTCTAGATATTTTAATAAAGGTAAGACTGGATTAATACAGTGTTCTTTTCTTTATAGGTTTTCGCAAAAACGTCAATGAAAAAACTGAGAGCAAAGTCAGACATTCTGACAGGTAATGAGCAGTTGCCATAATGAACTATGGGTTGATAACAAAAATTACTGCATGGCTCTGTCTCGCAAGGACTGGGAACTACCAAATTCACGAATTTAATTGGCTGAAATCGATATTGAGAGCGGTCTAAACTTTCCCATCTAGACCGCTTTCTAGAGCGGTGATGTTTTTCAGTGAGAAAGTTGCGAATTAAAACGCAAAATCATTGTCTATTTTCTTTTAACAATATTTATCAATGGAAGTGCTAAAAAGCCTGATGAGAAAAAAAGTAAAGAGGACGAGCAAACTTCGGCAGAATTAAGTTCAGCTCATTGTCGTTCGCAAGCAAAATGTCAGCTAGTACAAACCAGTTACATTAAACGAATTAAACTGTTTTTGTTTGCCATATAATAAGCATCTTATTAACCGAGCTTAGTCGGTCTGTATGGGAGAATCTTGACCTCGGTCGTGAGTACAGACCTCACTGCGTTCAGTCGGTACTTACCACCGAGGTCAAGATTCTCCCATACAGACCTCCTACTCGGTTGACAAGAGCTAAGTAGTGATTTTCATTTTTCCAGTGCCTCGAGACAATTTATTTGGCAAGCACTTTCTATTTCCAGCAATTCCGCTTTGCTGGTTCAGTGCTACCATTCTTCATTATTATTGTTATTATTATTATTATTATTATTATTATTATTATTATTGTTGTTGTTGTTGTTGTTGTTGTTGTTGTTATTGTTATTGTTATTTTGACGCTGGAATAATGACAAAGGAAATGCCCAAACATTGGTAAACAAGTTATGGCCATTTTCTTCACGTTACAAACTACCATGGCAACATTATAACTTAAATCTTCGAAACACCCTTAATTTTGGCTTTAAGTGCTAACGACTCAAAAGTGTGTCCAGTTATCCCCAGTTTTTATTACTGAATTGTAATAAGCATACATTCATACACACACATGCTTTTTTATAAGGCAGCTCTGAGTATGCCATCGAATATTTATACAAAGATAGAAAATCTTAAAATTATAAAAAATATGGGTTTTTGGAACTAATTAAGCTTGCCTCTTTTTCAAATTGGATACGCCAAGATGCATCGTCAAGATTAACTGGTAGGTTGTTCTTCTTGCAGCTTATCTTGAACTTCTTCTCTTACATTACTACGGTTTTTCACAAGATGACGACGAAACTCCGGCAAAGTGGCAGAAACTGGAAAACGGAAGTGCAAAGATCGGTCTTCTATCGATCATTACGCCAGTAAACCCAGCTGAGCGCGGCTGTCAGCTGTCCGTCAGTTTCTCTGTACCAATGAAATCTCTGCGTAAAGAGTTTGACAAGCGGGGAGTTGTGGTAAGTTTTAAGGGTTCGAAGATCAAAACAAACCTAGAATTAATGTGAAGACATGATAGATCATCTCAGTTATATTCACAACTTAAGCAGCTGTAAAACTGAAGGCTGAAAAAAAGAATTCAGGCTTGAACATGATTCGATCCGATGAACTCTGCGATACCGGTGCAGTGCTCTACCAACTGAGCTTTTAAGCCATCTGGGAGCTGGTCCCGGATGGTCTGAGATGGTGAGGGTGCAAGTGAATACATAAAAGATCATATACTTGAACTGCGGAGTAAAATATGAAAACATCAGTTGGTAGAGCACTTCACCGGTATCTCAGAGGTCATGGGTTCAAATCCCGTTCAGGCCTGAACTTTTTTCAGGCTTTAATTTCGCAATTATTTAGATTGTGTGCATAACTGCGATGATCAATCATGTCTTCATATCTCTCACCCCGCAGTTTAAAGTAGATGTTCTTTCATATATCGACTTGCAAACCTAGAATGTGCACCATATCGTTAGCTAGAGGAGCAGACATTATTGACTGCTGTATTCTGTTCGCTGTTTTGACTCGGCTGTAGGTGGATACGCGTGAACCCGACGTGATGAGAATCGCTCCAACGCCGCTGTACAACAGCTTCGTGGACGTGCATCGCTTTGTCGCCTCATTAGGAGAAGCATTACACGTGTTGGAACACTTTGAATCAGAACAATAGCTATGTTGTGTAATACACTGCCAATATGCAGTCAGGGCTTGGATTTGTCAACATTACCCTTCACTCACCGGAAGCTAATATTGCCATTGATGCATATTCATGTTTGTAATGGTCAAAACATATATTGAGAAGTGGCAGACCTTCAAGGGTACATTTAAAAGTCTGAAAATAGCTAAGGATGTGATAATTTAATATTCGTTGGTCGATAAGGTGTCTAAAGTATTTAAACAGTGTCTTAAATAGTGTATAATTATTACGTCCACGGTTCGTTATTTATAATGTAAGGTCCCATAGGTTTCCTCTCATTTATGTTTCGTAGAACTTTTTTGGAGGAAAGACCAGTAACAAAGGTTCTTTGTTAATTTTAGAAAAAGAACGAGAATCGTAGATCGGCTCAACGGATTTGCGTTCAACTCGATAGGTGGTTGCTGGGAATAACTGGAGAAATTAAAATATTTTCTTCTTTTAAGCGTGTATTTTTGTAAAATGTACTCTGTTTCACAAGGTGTAAGTTGTAATAAATTTGCTGGCCGCGTCACGTGTCAGCTGATTGCGTCAGTAATGACGATAAGTCATCTGGATTCTCTCCTCTATAGCCCACTACTTCTACTGAAAATCACTATTTCATATTTTCTCGTTTCAAGAACCATCCAAAAAATTAAAGGAGAAGTTCACTCAAAATTTGGCACTCGTTTTCTATTCGCCAACGGAAAGCTATTACAATGATCGGTCACTGGGCAAAATTTCAGCTTCCAAAGCGCTTCCAAACCCTATGAAGCAGAAGACGCAAAAATAAAGAAAGAAGAGAGGTAGGTCCTTTTGTTTACTTAAGCTTACCTTTTTTATTTGACTTGTAATACTAATTTTCATCGGTAAATTAACTTGAAAACCAGTAACCTGTAGGCCACGGGCATGAAATTTTGGGTAATTGGTTTTGCATTACTATTTTTCCTTTCTCGGTATATGACCCGAAAATAATTTATTTTAGGTTGGTGAGAAAATTATGGAGAGGGTGATGGTCTAACAGGTTGCTGAAGAGGCAGAAAAGACAGTGGTAGAGGGAAAAATTCCCGAAGAAGTACGTATACTTGAGTCTGATATGGAGAAACAATTTGCTGATGTTGGTACAGAAAGACGCCGTCATAGAAGCACCTGTCAAAACATTTGTTAACGTAAGGACACAAACAGAACCCCTAGACGTCTGCTCTGGTTTGCGGCTGTAAGTGTGATCTGGGATCACATTTCTTCGTTTTCTCTCGGGCGTTAATTCAATACCTGGCTGGTCTATAAAGGTTACTGGTTTTCATACATATACTGAAACTAAAGCGCAGAGAAGTTCTTACTAAACTATGAGAACGAAGTGCGATCGTCTATAGTTTTGACACCTGTCTGATTAATTAGTGCCACAAGTTTTTACATTTGCACAGGAGTCAGGTTTCTGTCTTGCTCCACAATACTCGTATTTGTGTAGCCTACTTCTGATGACCGAGGCCTGTCGATCCTCCTGGAGGTTAGTTCTTGAATGTCTTCATTTGCCAGTGAGTTAGAGGAGACATCTACACCTTTGGACGACACACGTGAAGTTGAAATGCTCCTCAACTCTTTCCACTTTTGCTTTTTCCGAAGATAAGCGGCCCGCACATCGCTATTTCTTAGAACGTGAATTAGGAAGATGAACAAACCCTGAAGTAGAGGAAAAGCGCATCAAGCTGAATATGATGTTACCTCAAAGTTCTTAATCCTACAAAATGTTAATCACGATACTAGTGCATATCTTCTCGCTTCTACTCAAAAAGCTCGTTTTTGAAATGCTTCTTCACTGGTCAGAGTCGGAAAACGCGGCACATTCCTTTTCTCCCACCCCAAAGCTACCAGAATAAGTGGAGGTGGCAATGGGGATAAGTGCATCGATAACTGATAATGACACTGGCCAGCCAATACTTACTTCCTTTACAAATTACATTTTTTAATGTCGATTTGATTTCGTGATATCTATTTGGCATTCCCTACTAGACCTGCCACCACCAACAACAAAGCGTTTGCGCGCGCCGTCTTGAAGTCCAAAAAAACCCTGTGAGAACGATGTAACGCGCACTTAGATAACACTTGGTGGATGGTATCGACCTTACCCTGCAACATGCCGTAGTTTACAGGATTCCCTGTAAATGTAAAGTTTATATCGGTGAAACTGCGAGATCAGTGAGGAAAGAATCAACACGTACGACTGAGAACAGTTCGACTCGCCCGTACATCGTGACGCAAACCGTAATTCTTCAAAATCATCTCTTGCTTCTCTAGCGGCTTACTATTCTTACGTATCGTTATAGGTGACACAATATGTAGCAGCTGTGAAAATATTACATTCAACACCATACATAGAAATCCCAAAATTCTTAAAACATACACAGGAAGGTGGTGTACCTGAAGCGAATTGAGAATGGTGAAGATGTACTGAAAGACAAGTCCAGCATCCGTCACGCTTAAAAGACCAAACACCCAAGTCATTCCCAGTAGAGGAAACAGGACGGCACATGCTTTTAAGCCCTGCCTGAAGTGAGAAATGAGTTTACTTGAGCCAGTAAAGAAAGTAAACGAGACATCTGCACGTTTACGAATTAGCGAGGGTTTGTTGTTACTACAACTAGATAGCATCGTTCATTGCAACGGCAATCAAAACGCCAAGAATAGTTGTTCAGTTGTAACGCTTTTTTTTTTTAGTCTTGTACCACTCAACTCTCCTAGTTAAAATCTCGGAAGGAAGGCATACATACATATATTTTATCTTCGACGAGTTAAATATCAAACGCCAGGGACCGTTGTACCCGTGGGGGGTACTTTGGGAATTTCTAGGTGGGGATGTGCCGCTGGGACCCTGGAACCCTTAGCCTATACCAGAGTTAGTTCAGCTGAATTTTGCTACCCTACACTAGAGTAAACTCCCCAAATCCCCCCATCTATCGACACTGTTGAGGCTGATTTGCGTAAATTTAAACTTGCCGATTTGATTGTTTTATATTTTTGAGTGGCAATTCCTGGTTTCCTTAGTCCAGATAAAATCTTCAAGCAACTAGTCAGTTTTGTGAAAAATTATACCCTATTCTAGACCCAAACGCTCTGATTTATATACCCTATCCTGGAGTAAACTGCTTGAAAAACATACCCTTCACAGCGGCACATACCTATATACCCCATAAATGGCAGTGCCCCCCCTCCCCCGGGCGTTGTACCACATTTTCAAACGAGAAAATGAAAATAAGACGCACAGCGAGCATTTCGACGAACTTCGAGTTGTTTGTCAATGTGGTAACACAATGTCTCGAGAGTCTGACAATCGAAGAAGAAAACAGAGAACACGTAAATAAAAATTTCAGTATGCTAAATCTGATATACAAACATCATCACGATTATGCTACTTCATGAAATATTAACAAGTTTGAGATTATTAAAGAGATACTTTTCATAAGTTTTTGACGCATTATTTTTGACCATGGATACGAGGCTCAAGAGTGGGGTAACTTGCTAAGGGGACATTTAAGGAAATGATTCTCGGTAGTTAAGTTGCATTTCATGTGCTTATTTCACCTGATTTTCTCCAGCTCGGATGTCTTGTCGCTTTGCATCTTCGTAATTTCATATAACACTCGAGCTAGAATCGTGGAGTTTATCTGAAAAAAAAAAAAGTATTAAACCCAAAAGTCGAAAAAGATTGGAATCGGAGGCAGCTGGTAACTGCATTACAATTATGGTAAAATGTATGGCTAATAGATTAACAGCGATTACTAACTTTAAATATCTACTACGACTGATACGGTTTGAAATAACTGAATGAAAATGGCGAACTCTTGACTTACCAAGCAAACAGCGAGAACGGGCGCGGCGAATGTCCAGATTAAATTATTAGCGAACGAAACCCAGCAACTATGGTTATAAAGGAAAACAAACGTAAAATAAACAACAGAATATTGCTGCCAACGGAATAAATCAGAATGTTAAACAAAACGTGATTGAAAATGGAACGAATTGCACTTATAACTGAGAACTTTCGATTTCCAATATTCATGTGGGTAAATAAATAGCTGAAATATCTTTAAGTTAAACGTCATACATGCAGTTGTCATTCTGATACTGCAGTTCGCAAATTCTTATTATAATGAGTTTAACGAATACAGGACCCGCCGAATCCTTTTTGAAATCATAGTTAACAGAGGGGAATGGTCACGAAACGCGACAAAGCTCTTTCTTGTGAGTTTTTGTTCGCTCTTTGGCCTCGAAAGTGCAGAAAACACAATTATCGTTTGCTACTGACTGAGGAACTAACCAATAGGAACGTTTTGGTTACGCAATTTATGAATAGAGTATAAACGCTAATGCAAATTAAAGGGTAAGAGTGTGCCCGATCGTACACATTCCAACATAAATCTTGTCATCTTTGCTTGCTCTTGTGATGTTTTCCGGGCTTCATAACAATTCCCATTGGGTCCCATTTCTTCATAATAAGCCCATGCAGTTGTCGTTATGTTTTTAAGAAAAGTAAATGTTTTATATGGAAGTAATATCCAACAAGTACGAATACCATAGTCAAGACTAGTAATAATAAACTACTTTATGCAAGGGTGGAGGTGGTTAGCATTACCATAATTGGGGACACTGAAATACGTAAAGAAATATTGTAAATTCAATGGAACAGAAAGCTGTTAAAAATCCCATCTGGTCGGGGACTCACCAGTTGGCTATTACATTATATCAAATCAAATTCTTTAACTTAGTTGTTCTAGTTGACACTTAAAAAAGTTGATATGTACCTAATCTCAACTGACAGGAAACTTTCAGCATCCTAACCATTTGGGCACGCGGCCTACCCTGAGATTACACACAGGCATCATAAAAGGGGTTTAAGGTATGCTCATTATGAAAACCCTAATAACGAGGAGAGCCGCTATTCCCGAGCTCTGGATAGATAGATAGCTTTATTAAGTAAAATCATTGCAACCACCCCCCCCCCCCCCCCCACCACCACGCACGAAAAAAAAAAACCTCTTTCTATTTTTTTTT
>Ga0126339_10002703_pt1 | contig 12774 bp, 5 predicted proteins | sample OrbTmetagenome_2_FD_92532 | JGI IMG/M metagenome (GOLD analysis project Ga0126339, IMG submission 92532) | Coral microbial communities from Petempiche,Puerto Morelos, Mexico - Orbicella T R C metagenome | ecosystem: Host-associated > Invertebrates > Cnidaria > Coral | place: Petempiche,Puerto... | reverse complement strand
TGATTGACTGATTGACTGATTGACTGATTGACTGATTGACTGATTGACTGATTGACTGATTCATTTGTATTAAAATGAAACTACCTGCTGTGGAGTCCAGGCGGACGAATTTCCCGTCTTGTCAAGAGTAAAACAACGCATTTATATCCCGGTTTGATTTCCGCCAATATAAAGCGGTTTCTAAGATAAGTAAAACGACAAAGCCTCGGAAGTCTTTTGATTGCACGTGCTCATTTGTGTCAAAAAGGAAGAACAATAATATCTAATAATTTAGATTGAAGATTGCACTCAGGTAACTCAAGGTAATAGTTTTTACAGAATCAAGTGCTCAATATGAATTACTTACTCACATCACTATCGTTTTTCCTGGTTTCAGAAAACTAGACAAGGAAAGGGCGCTTTAAGATGAACATACCAGGCCTTCCGCATCAATAGGTTACATGACCGGCCGTGCAAATTAGAAAAAAATCTTGCTAGGATAGAATGGTTGCAAAGAAATTCAGAAAAGCGTGTCAAACCACCAAACAGAATCTTCAGCTTTAACTTTGCATTCTTGAAAGCATGAGACCAAGTACCCTTTTCAAGCACATAATTTAATGTGTTCCCCTTTTGATATCTAAGCCATCTTTTGAGTTTTTCTCGGTGGATGCGCGGTGTTGAAAGTTAATAGTGAGTTAGACTTCGATCTACCTGTCAATTTCGCCCATTTTGTACTGGCACCTTTTTTTATTACAACCGACATGTCACGCGACCAATTGATACCCAAGGCCTATCCAGTGACGTCGTCAATAGATGCTCCGAACATCACTGGACTCACTGGAAATAGTCCTAGTAAAGTAGCTATAGACGGTGTAGAACGAGATTAGCCTTAGATTTTCAAAGAGTTATTAACATATAAGTTCTCACTGTAATAACTACACCCTGTCAAGAAGACAGGTGACGGGAAAAAAGAAACCAATCAACTGGGACGTGTAACAACCTCTGGCGCTCTAGAGAAGGGGCCATGTTGATAGTCTTTTTAGAGAGAGCGCACCTCCAAAAAGTATAACACTAAGATACGTTAATAGCAGAAATACAGTCAAGTAAAATGTTATATTTTTTATATTTTTAATTTTGAAGTATTGTTTTGTTGCCGCAGGAGTTGGCATTTAAAGTCTTTATTGTTATTACCATAGAGCTAAACAATCAGTTTAAATTTCGTTTTCAAAATTTTTATATTACAACATCTTTTTGGGGGTGTGTCTGTTATGTGGGTTGTGGGGAGGGGGGGAGGTGGGGAGAGGACATTTCCAATAAACAACAGAAAATTGCCTAGGCGTAAAACTTAAGGGTTTTTTAAAATGATTCAACCAAGGGTTTGCTTTTAACCCTTTACGCTTTGTATCGTTTTACAACTTCTGGCGGCATGAACGTTAAAATGAAAGCGTTTGAGTGCATCCACATAACGCTGCTTATTCTAATTCTTCACTGTAAAGATTAGAACGAAAAATTTAACTGCCCTAGATCAGAATTGCAAAAAGTGCGAACGTGGAAACTGACAGACAATGTATGCAAAGATTCATTTATTGCCTATGAATTATAGATTGGAGTTGGTTGACAATATTAATGATTTTATAGAGATATAGCTTTGCTGTTAATGCATGGATTGGCTAAAAAAAGTTTGAAATAAAGTGCTGGGATCGTATGGATGTTAGTTTCTTGTTTCTTCGCGGGGTTCATTTTATAAAATACGCTGTCGTGATATACTGTAGGATTCCATAATAAGCTTCACTGGCCCAAAAACTAGGCCCCTCTCAAATCGAGGGCGACTAATTCTTTCTCATAATAAGCACCCTTCTCCTGGAAGAACTTGTTGTTTGCTCGGACCACGCGGCCCGAAACAGATTGACCGCCGCGAAATGTCGAGGACTAGAAACTAGGCAATCACGTGGCGGGTACATCTGAATACGCTACTGTACTGAAACATTTTTAGCAGCAGTGCAATCTCAAATCAAGCGCCTAATTTAGAATTCAGTGGTCAAATCTATAATCGAGTAAGACGAACATTCATTTTATTTCCCTCTGTCCATTTACTGATCTCATATACCCCAGCGTCATTCAAATATTGGCTACATTCCCACATGTTTGATTTCCATTGCAAATGGTTTATTCTAATTTGGTATTCATTCTTTATCATCACTTTTACACGAGGAGTTTGGAAGTTCGGCTTCGTGGTTATAAAATTCGTCTAATACCGTTTTAGATTACAAAAACCGTTGCAAAACATTCACAAGACGGCAAACTCTCTCAGTGGAGCTTAATTAATACTGGCCTCTGGGACGATTCCTTTTCGTATTTGGACCTAGAGTGGCAACGCAAGCAAGTGGAAGATTCGAAGTGACACAACAGTCTTCAGTGTTCTTGCTCATGGTATGTATCACTAAGGGTACGTTTGAACTAACGTAGGGTGCTTTATACATCATTTAGCTGATGCAAGTAGAGATCTTTCATGCGGGTAGCTCCTGTATTAATTTCCCTCTGGAGAGCATTGCTGTATATCTCCTCTGGTTTCTTTATTCGCCTCTAGAATCAACTTTTTTCCTTTATTAACAAGCAAGAGCATACGCTTAATTAGATTACCACTGTGGGGAGCAGGCTCGTTGAAATGGTTAATGATGTGCGTTAAATTTCTTGGGTCGTTACACGTTCTAGAAAATTCAATAAGCAATAATTTATGCGCAGAAAGGATGTCCACTGTTTCTCATTAAAGTATAAGCACAAATCAGGATAATCCTTTAAATTCTTGGCAGTCAAACAATATCACATATTACAAAAATTTGTTCGACAGTTCAATGCTCGAAGAGTGACCAGGTCGATTTAGGAGCGCATAACCAGGAGAGAGCAGCTGTTCCCATACTCGTTATGTTGTGTTTTCTCAGACCAGTTTATTTGTAGAATTTTGTTTTTAGCCGTTTTTGATGTTGTTCGTGTAGGCGACATGAAATAAAAACTGAAAGTTGGTTACTGCGGGATTCTGGTTAAACAAAGAAACTAATGAAAAGATTTGTTTTGTTTACCTTTTTACCGAGGCTTTCACATTCCTTTTTATTTATTGATTTGTTCAAAGACTGCGTTACGATTCTACCAGGAATAGAATTTTCCAGGGAATTAATTTTAGATGGAGTGTGATAATTGTAACTCAAAACTCAAAATGTCTGTTTCCTTCTTACTAATCAGGCAAACATGGAGCACATGGCATGACGTCACCTGCAAGATGGAGTCACATAAAGTCCTCACAGGTCAGTAAATGCTAAGTTCACTCTTAGTATGTGGAGAACTGCTTGTTCTTGGGCGGGAATGGTCTTTGATATGATCAATCATGTCTAAGAGACATGATTGATCTAAACCTTGCATTATATTCTGATTGATTAGTCACTAGAGTTCTGAGCAAATAATGAGTTTGAAACATCTCAATTCTCAAGAGTGATTAGCTCTTATTTTCTCACTACACTATTGATATAGTTTCCAACATACTGGTAATGAGAATAAAGTAATTCATCAATGCAACGGGAGATCAAGTGACATATTAATGAGCTTTGGATTACCTTAAATTAACCAATACTTTGCATCGAAAAATTTATAAACATCTCTGAGGGGGAGCAAATTATTTCAACTTTGAATTGAAGCAGTTCACTTTCTCGCTCTCTAATTAAATACAAATAAATATTTTTACAATTGAGTAAATCAATGACTAATTAAGTTTTCGAGTACTAATTAAAACGTGGAATACTGTCTTCAACAAAGCTTAAAAATAATTGTTTCTTTAAAAATATCCGGACAGTCATTTTTACAATGAATCAAGAATCAAATGAATTAAACTAACAAGAAAATATGTATACTAAATCGACCTTTATTTATTTCAGGAGTACATCACGATCAAGACAGAAGAGGAACTCAAGGGAAGAGGCGAGAAGGCGTCAAGGGAATGCTAGACAAGTCCAGTGGGGATACAGTAAGATAGATTGCTAGATTTAAATCCAGCGAAAAGTGTAGGCATAGTTTCAAAGAAGGACTCGTTAATTTTTCCAGCTCGAAGCCAATGTTACTTTCAATTTGCAAAAGGAATACCAAATTTACAGGTTCGAAGCACTTTCTTTCTAGTTTTACCGAGCGCGCATCAGGTATCATGATTTTTTATCAAACGTTAAGATCAGTGACGTTACTTTTTAGTCATACAAAGCTGGCAGTATACACTAAAGCGAACAACATCTGGTTTGCATTTTTTTGCTGCTCCCAATTGAATTGCTGTATTGTTTCTGCAAAATATTCAACTCGATTGTAAACAAAACTTCCTTTGCATAGCGTAAATATACGCTGTGATAATTCTTGCAAAGAAAAACACGCTTAATTCTGCGTAACTGAAAGCATTTATTCGCTAATTTTTTAAGCCTTTTTCTCGTTTTCAGACGCCTTATTTTGTGTTTTCTCCCTGTAGAACGACTCTGAAGGTTTAATCAGTCGCGTAAGATAGTTATAAACGCCTAACAACTTCATCAGAGGTTGATGCACCGTTTTATACAGTACAACGTTACCGCAAGCCACAACTTACGGCAAGTGGACAAACAATTTGTTCTGTGTAAATAAAAACCTACAACTTGCTTGAGACGTTGTGAGTTTGGTTTACACGAAACAATTCGTGCTGCTCACTCATCGTAAGCTTGCGGCGTGCGGTAACATTGTACCGTATAACTCGGTACAGCGACCTCTAATGAAGTTTTTGGGCGTTTATAACTATCTTACGCGACTGATTAAACCTTCAGAGTCGTTCTACATAGAGAAAACAAACTTGCAGTATGATTTACAAACAAGAAGGCTCGCCTAAGAAAAATTTCAAAGTTCAAATGTTTTGTTTTAGTATTTCTAGCGAAGAGTAATGATTAAAAAGTAATTGATTTTTGCCAAGTTTGGGTTTTAATTTTTTTGCTTCAGTGTCTGTTGAAAAAATGCTATCTTGTTGCCCTTAAAACAATTTTTGGCTGATATTGTCGTAGCAAACTCTGTTTAATTTTTTTTATTTTCCCACCAAAAAACTTAGAAAAAATACGGGCGCTCAAAATACGCATGCGCCGTATTTTTTTAAAAAAAAATTTGTTTTACTTGCTGTAAGTAAGTCCTGTCTAAAAATTTTTAATTTTCCCGCCAAAAAACTTAGAAAAAATACGGGCGCCCAAAATACGCATGCGCCGTTTTTTTTTAAAAAAAACAAAAAATTGTATTTTCCTAATATTGCTATGTGGTTAACTATTAATTTCTAATACATTTTAAGTATTTAAATGATAATAAACAACACATCTCAAATATTCTTTTGTGTCTTTTACTAAATTTCAAATAAAGCATGTCATAACAAGCGTCATTGTATATATTTCTTTATTATTATTAATCAAATAACAACAATCAATTATCTTTCAGAATTCTTTATTCCTTAATTAGTTAAATGAAATCAATAAAAAGGTGTGACAACAAAATTTTCCCTCTATATACTAAGACTTTTGGCGGGAAAATTTAAAAAAATTTGCACAGCGTTTCCCCTGACAACTTTCTCGGCAAAAAATTAAAAAGGGTTTCCCCCTGAATTATTTTTACACCATCTTGTAGATTAATTTTAGAGTCTAAAATAACGTTTTCGCAGAAATTTAGAGTTAAAAATCCACCAAATGGAAATTTTGATGGAAAACCAATGTTTCGTGTAAAAGATGGTGTACTCTGCCGTCCATGATAACGTCGCGTTAACAGTCAACGCTAAAACGACAAGCAGCAAGAAAACTATTTACCGAAATACGAAGAACAGGTTCAAATAAGTAGAATTACAAAGTTTCAACACATTAAGTCGAGTATTGAGAAAGTAGAGCACTTCGAAATCGCTAAATTTAAAAGAGTTAGTACAATTGAGTGTTAACACTCAACTGTATAAACTCTCTTAAATATAGCGATTTAAAAATACTTCCACTTTCACAATATTCAACCCAATACGCTAAAACCTTGCAGTTCTACTGATTCAGACCAATTCCTGGAAATAGATCTCCAGTTGTTCGTCGTTTTAGGGCTGACTATTAGACATGACTTCATCACGGTAGTTATAGAATATAACACAGGCAAGCCATAATCTTGTTTCATAAAACAAAAAAAAAAAGAAACAAAACAAGAAACTCTGACTTAACAAATAAAAAAATAACAAATCCTAAAAATTCCCTCACGTTTCAGTCGACGTTGCAGTTAATACTACAAAAAAAAAAACCAAAACAAGAAAATCTGACTTAAGAAAAAAAATCCCGAAAATTTCGTAACGCCAAATGCTCTCCGATAGCAAAAAAAGGTTATAGCTTGCCCTGTTATCTTCTAGAACTAAAAAATATCTAACAAGACTGTTTCAGCTTGTTACAAAGGACAAATAACATGAATCCAAAACAATCATCGAAAACTCGAGGAAAAAAACATGCAATTTTAGTGTTTTGATTAAAATGTAAACAAAATGGCCAAATGTGTTTCTGCTTGTAATAACTTCTGCACGTTTTAATTCGTTCTTTGTCCTGTGTAGCAGTCAGAAACCGATTTCGACGAATCTATAACATTAAATGACGTGGGGGGTTAAAATCAATGTCTGGTTGTCAAAGAGTATTTCAATTTTATTTCAATCTTCCAATCCTCCACAAGAAGTATGAACAGATTTGGAAAACGCATTAGACAATTGAGAATGACATGTTTATTGTTGAGAGAAAAAGAAAACAAAATTATTGGCGACTAAATCAAGACACAAGTAAGCGTGAATGTTATATTAACTAATGGAATTTTTTCAATATTTCAATCGTCCTCTAGAAATATGAACACACGTTTGATAAATTTTTGGCAGAGAGAAATCTGGAAGATTCATTAGACAATTGCAAACAACATGAATGTTCATGAGAGAAATATAAAAGCGAATTTTTTTCCTTTGTTTCTGGCGATTTTAGAAACTATAAATCACGACACGAATAAGCATGAACTTGTTAACTGATAATTTGTTTTTCAATATTCCAACAGAAATATAAACACACATTTCATAAATTTATGCCAGAGAAAAACTCTGGAAGACTCTTTAGACAACTGGGAAAACATGTGAGTTATTAAGAAGAATTTTGTGATTTTGAGAACTGTAAATCATGGCAAAAACAAAAACAGAAAACAAAATATTTTCTGTAAAGTTAATCTGTGAACTAGCGAATGTATGTCGATGTGATCATTGTTGCTCAGTTGAAACCAGACATGATTCTTTAAAACCTCACTGAAAGCGACAAGAGAATATAGGTTTTTGATCGATTGTAAATTTCTTTACTTTCCTCAAATTAAAACCAAAATATCTCGACAAATAATATTAGCTCGCAATTTTTTTCCAGTGTACAAAAATAATTTCAAAAATCCCATATTCACTTTAAGTTACCTCAAGGTGGCCCTGCGTGTCGAGTGTATATTGGGTAAAAAATGGTGATAATACGATAACTAACTGGTTCCAAGAACACCTCTATTTTTGTAAAAATTTAACGAGTTTATACCTGATGCATTCGTGACGATTAATTCTAATAGTAATATTGAATCATTGACTCTTTCCTTTTCATTGAAATAAATTTTTTGTCGTTAATTTCTGTAAATTATTCCTCTCCTTGAATGGTTCAAACTTTGAATATGCAAAGGCATTTTAAAATTAGACGGTCAACATCGTTATAAAATGAACATTTTGTTTCAAATATTGTTGGAAATTTCCAAAAATAAATGCTCAACTTGTTAAATTTCTTTAAAAAATTCAAAATTCTTCTCGTCCAAGTTTGGTTCGTTTTACAATCGATCCATATTTGTGATTCATTTTTGCACAAAAAAACTCCTTTCACTTTATTAAAATATTTTTCATCAGAATTTATAAACATTGATTGAACCCTGGTCAGTTTCACTGACTGACGCAAAAAAAAAAAATCAAAAGCATTGTCAGTGGATTGTTTGAAAACTGTTTGGATCAACTTTACTAACATTTGGTGCCAATTACGTGCTAGCCTGACCAATAGTTGCCAAAAAGTCTATTTCATTTGTTGATTGTTTTGTACGACCTCGCGCATAATTTTAGTAACTCGACCACACAGTGCCACCTTGTACCTCTTGTATTTAGATCAGGACCTTGAGCGATCAATGCAACCCAAACACTATCACATACAATTCTGAACATTGTAAACAAAATAAAGTTGAACGAGATGATTAGCTCCACGAAATTTCCGACACGAGTTTTTTCCTCGACAAAAAACAAAATGAAAATACAATTGACATAAAAGAAATTGCTTTTATGAAATGCACTGATCGCTCATGATTAAATCCCTCCTGGTCCTGAGAAAAGATCTGAAAACCTTTCCAACAGATATGGCAGACTTCAAATTAAATTTTTAATCTCGCCTCATGGTTTGAAAATCTCCCGTAAGCAGATGATATTTCGCCGAGATGGAATTCATTTAAAATTACTCAGACCAATTTGCTACCCTTTGAAATACAAGGTTCTTAAACTATTTCATGAAAAAAAAAAAAAATGCCATGTCTTGTGGGAAAAGTTTCAGTTAAATAAATTCACAACTGATATTCTTATCTTTGTCGTATCTACTCCATCCAGCTCTGACCAGTTGATTTTTCCTTGCTTGCTATTACATTATCGTCCTGCATTTACACCTTGCTGGCGTTCTTTTCTCCAAGCCGTTGCTCTCTAAACAAAGAAGACAAAAACTGTGTGAGCCGAGAAGAAACATACATATAATTAAGCAAGGAATTTAACTAAAAAATTCAAGTATACGGAATGAACTTTTTTTCCGTGAATATTTTAGGAAAAGGAAACTTTCCGCGGATTCAGTATGTGGTTCGCGAGCTTCACCGTTCAAATGTTTGGGGAAATTTAACCAGTGGAGAAGGCGAAACATGAAAAAACTTTGAAGTTCGAAAACTTTGGCAATACGGCCCTACTGAGCAACAAGACGTTTAAATTTGGACTAGAGAGAGCAATTTCGTTTCACATCGCTCACAACAATCAGATTTTATAGGTATTTGATTCAGTCACAAGACGTTTGAGCTTCGACAAGGAATGTCAGCCCAGTCAGCAAGGACACACGTTGAATTTGGAGCACGGTTGCAGACTCGCTCTCGCTTAGCGTAGAGTACCTATAAAGTTGATACTCACCATACAAGGAAGAAAATTAAAGGAACTTCTTTGTCAAAATGCCTCCAAAATTAAAATTTGCTTCTCCTGAGGAAGGGAGCGGTAAACATCCTACAACGTCCACAAGCTTTTCCTACTGACAAACAACGATGCGGGTACGCGGACGCGTGAGTCCTCATGAATATGGAATTAACGTTTGGGCCAATTGCTCGCAAACACGTCACAAGGTTTATCAAGAAACCCTCCTTGCATGCTTTTTTTCTGCTGCATTTCTGCAAGTGGAATTCTTTGTCATGGAAACTTCTCAAAGACAAACAGTTCTTGAATACTTTTTGAATAGCATGGGAAATAACTACGTGTCGTTGGGTTTCACAAGTGAAATGGGAACGTGGAATTTTTACGACCTGAACAACGAAAATACATTCCGCGTAAGACCATGCGTGTATTTCTAAGACTGCACTTGTTCGTAACAGGTTTAATTCAGTTTTATTTCACTTTCTAAGCAAACGCAAAATAGGGAAAAGCCATATATTAATAGAATCACTCGTTGACTGGATACGCCAGGATCTAGACGCCAATAATGAATATCCTATCCTTAAATAATCATCTACCATTCAAAAGAGATTTTTTTGCGCTTGCGCTTGCATTTTCTTTGTCATTGACTGACTCCCCTTTGAACTTTTCTTTTCACGATCAGCCGCCTTTTGTGAATACGACCTCTGTTGTGTTTTAAAATCCAATGAGGTTACTCTTTGCAAGGGGCAGTGGCCTCCTTGCGTTTTTTTTTTTTTGAATAATTTTGCAAAACAACCATCTATTGGCAGCTTCTAGCATAATAGGGGAGATGTTTGTTTACAAGCAATGTTTTTGTTGTTTAAATGTTCAAAACGTTAAACAAAAGAATTCTTTGTTTAACCAGCCAATAGTTCTCTGGTTGGCATATTAATAACAATAGGTGACGTCACTGACATCTTTGCTATTGGGAATATTTTGGTCAGGTTTGGAGCTTATTGTGTTTGCTAACTGATAGGTGTTTCAAAAAGTCATATATTACACGCTTATCACAGATACTAAAACTGCCCTCGCATCAAATTAGAGGATAAATAAACGTGATAAATGAGGGTTTACCAATATGCAAGTCGCTTGCTTTTTGGTGGCAGCTAGTTTGAATTATAAATACGCACAGTCATCTGCTGCGGGGATTGGATCCCAGAAATGTTCGGAAACCGCTCTCGGCAAGCGATCGGATCTCCGAGAATTTTCGAATTTTTCCAGGCGCCCCAGGCCCTAGAATTTCTCATTTCCAGACCTCGCACCCGACGCCCGCGAATCAAAATTCAAACTGGTCGCCACAAAACGCAGTCAGTTTAACTTTTATTCATGTTCTAATTTGATGCGAGCGTACCCTGTGAAAGCATTGTCAGCGCCACCTTAATCGTAATCTCATTTCTCCCTTATGCAGTCAAGGAAAAGCAATCATTTCAACATTTTATTAACCTCTGTTATTATCAGTTACAATAGTCATTAATTAATAGGTAGGAAAAACAAGAATGTAAAGGTAGAGAATGATTCAATCCTCTAGACCACTCAAGGGTTTTTGTCACTTGATTTTGAAGTACAAGTGATAACGGAGAGATTGAATCGTGGGATGGAACTAGTTCCGGTGATGAGAGTGTAGTTACAAATTAGGCATTAACAAAGCAGCATGGAAAGTACTCAAACTGATTAATTTGTAGCCTTTTTGCTCCTGGCCACCATGACGTAGTTAGCTAACAACTCAGCGTCAAGGTCCAGTTTCCTTCCTTGCGCTATGAACGAGAACGAATTGTAGACTGGGTACTACTGGGTTACTCTCAGAAATAACGGGCATCTTCTGTATTATGTAATGTATTATGTATTATGTAAACTGTAGGAGCATTAAAGATAAACTAACATTTTGTTTGGGTTTGTTTGTTTAGTTGTCAGTCAACTATTTCGTGTTTTTATTCTGCATGGTTTGGGCTTATTGCTTTGAACAATCATGCATAATATATTTTCATTACTTTAAAGGCAATTCTATCGTACGAGACACACACAGCTACAAGTGTGTAGGTTGTGCAGCATGGTCTATGCTACGCTCCATAAAAGCTCTTAAAGTTAGCTTTAACTATTCTACGTCGGGATCTGCTATGGGCTTACCCCGTTAAATTAAACATTACTATATTTGAACAAGTCATACTACTATATACCTAGATGGATTAAAATAAGCCAAGAAAACCAAGTTTTGTGGACATTTATGTATTTTGTTTAAGGCTCGATACACCAAGAGCAAGTATTAGAGGAGAGAAACTTTCAACGTGGATCCGAGTACGACCATCAACGAAATTTACGAACCTTGCAGTAGGGCGCGTGTGTGAAGCAGTGCCACTTAGCAGGGACAATTTGGTAGCAGACATAATTTTTCTGCGAGTTCTTTTAAAATGGTTGAATTGACGGGATAGGTATCATCTCATCCTACTAAACCACGTAAGTTATTTTGCTCAGAAAGGGTTTAAATAGAAAGCATTTCGATGTAAACAGGTCAGATATACTTGGTCGTACACTCGAGCTCGGATCTGAACGTCTCTATTAAAATAGTCACGAAAACACGATCTTTAATCCAATCTTTAATACAACTGTATAGAAGAACAGATAACAGAAGGGAACAGAATTTGAAATAGTCGTAGTACCACTCGCCCACATTTTATATCTCTGGATTTCTCCATATCCTTAACTTTCATTGCTATTTGAGCCTATTTCTACTATATACAGGTATATTATTTCTGGAAAAAAAAAGAAATTTTGCCATTGTTTTCTTGTTCATTTTTGGTAGAATCCTTTTGGCATATATCTTGCGATAAAACAAACTCTTCTTTTTTTCTAGTAACGAAAGACCATTGACTAAATTTCGCCAAGGATACAACTAACATCACATGATCCGAACTGATTATTTTTTTCAACGAACTCACCAGCACGATTTGTTATTGCCAGAGCAATTCAACCAGTAAACTGGTGTATTCTGAGTAAGTTATAATGAAACGCTTCCTGTATGATTATATCTTAATTTCTTAATCTTAATATTTATCTATTAAATATAGCTCTTTAAATTTAATTTTACCTGGTTATTTGCAGTTCTTATAGCTTAGATATGCAGATAATTTGTGCTTTAATTACTATTACATTTTAATTGCTCTTATGCGAAAGGCATTTTAGTAATCTATATTTATTTTTTTGTGTGCTTTTAAAATTGTCTATGGCTTTTTTTCAGAAGCAAAACAACTCAAGTCACGGATGGTCCTCAGCGGTCGTCGTTATGACTTTGTGAACGAACGCCACTTTTGGGAAGCTGAAACAGTACTTCTCATCGACGATCTTTTACTCTTAAAAATACGGAAAAATAAAATCTAACTTTCAATTGGTTATGATCATGAAGTGATGGTTTTGAAATTACCCTTTGTACATCCACCTCACCCCCCCCCCCCCCCCCCCCCCCCCCAACACCCCCACGACACAACCACCCACCAATAATATATTTATATATACAATCCTAACAAAACAGA
>Ga0126339_10002700_pt1 | contig 12777 bp, 6 predicted proteins | sample OrbTmetagenome_2_FD_92532 | JGI IMG/M metagenome (GOLD analysis project Ga0126339, IMG submission 92532) | Coral microbial communities from Petempiche,Puerto Morelos, Mexico - Orbicella T R C metagenome | ecosystem: Host-associated > Invertebrates > Cnidaria > Coral | place: Petempiche,Puerto... | reverse complement strand
CGAACGTTAACTAATTCTGAGGTCTGCTTTTTCATCTGAATTATGACTATCCATCAGCACCCATTTTGTTACGGTTCTTGCGATCGAGTATCTGTTATTTTTCACCTTAAGCACTGAGTCACATTCAAATGTTTATTTTCAAACAGAAATAAGCGTCCAGTCGCTAATAAGCGACCCGTCTCCAGTTAGCGCCCTCTTGAGTTGCCAAACGTAAATTAACTCCCTGGGCACTTGATAATTCATAAGAAAAGCTGTCAGGGTATATAACCAGAATATAATTTTGTTACATACGTTAATGTAGCTGTCGTAGACTGACTTCAAATAAACTGATATTCCTCAGTTAGTGGGGCAATTTGAGGAAATCCAAGTCAGATAAACTTAGAGGACGCGTGTAAGTTGTTTCAACGTCTTTAACAATCTTTAACGGGATCAGCTTCATGAGGTAGGCAGAAATAGGAGTTGATTATTTGATGGCTCGCTTGATTCTAATAGTTTGTTATTAACAATGACTGCGATTACGTTCATTAGCTAAGGTAAAACCTTCTTTGGCCTTTTCCTCTGGTGTCAGCTGGTGATAGGGTTATTTGAGGTGTTAAAATCCCTCTTCTAATGGTGGCCACAAAGTCAAAATGGTGTTAGACTGGAGTCAGGGCAGAAATAAGTTCTATGAAAGCTTAACTGTGTAATGTTCTTTACACAACGCTCTGATGGTGGATTCATGGCAACACCAACCTGCCGGTGCCACCATGTTTTGTCAACACGCTCATTTGAGCGTAGCAGCTTACAAGTGGAACATATTTCACGCATCAATGTACTTCAACGAGTACGCTCTGATTAATGACAAGAAAATGCTCTTTTGTGAAATTAGCTGACCTAGAACTCAAACGGGTCACTAACTGATACGCTGCCAGGTTGTAAAAAAAAAAAAATCTCGCCCGTTGCCAGGTTCACACGCCTAGCAACTTAAACTATTCTATTCAAAGCAGAATAGAAATGTTACGATCGCCAGAAAAATACTAGCTTATGTCTATAATCGAGTATTAATAGAAATACAAGCTTACAAATTGATAGTAACACTTAATTTTCTATCAACAACTATGAATTTTAGATGAACGTAAAACTGTAAATCATAAGTGCTAGATAATTACAAATATGCTAGAACTTAATTACTTTGTAGTAAAGTGCTGAAAAATAAACTGTAATTTATCTTCTTTGGGAAATTCTTTCGCATTTGGATTAAATAAAATCTGACTTTAATTTTCATGAAGCAGTGATTTATCTTCTGTAAGGTAACCCTCCAATTCGATATTTTTGCCTTTCGCGCCCTTTAGCAATGTTTGCCATATAAGGAAGACAGAAGTGTCTCATGTCACACCTCGGAACGAATCAAAACGAGGCTGGCTACATTGAGTAAGAATAGAAAATGAACGAAACTTAATGTCAAATGGATCCAGGGTAAAACGTCTATCCCCAATGTCTAACACATCGATATGCAAACTTCTGTGGTCGTCTTTTTTCTGGCCTGGTTTGGATTAGCGACCACAAACGAAGAAAGCGACGAAGAAATCCATTTCACCAACTCGTGGGCGGTCCATATCGACAACGGGGACCTTGACGCCGTGAACAGTATCGCTCAAAAACACGGATTTATTAACCAGGGGCAGGTAAGCACATCATACATGGAATACGCCAGCACCTTGTCAAAGATGCAGCGATTCGAACTTGTGCCGAGCTATTTTGTTTTTACAAGAGCGTTAATCTTGATCTTGATAATCGAGCGCTTGACTTATTTGTTTTGTCGGGTCAAACGGCAAGACCAGTTGCGTTTCCGCTAAGGCTGGTAGTTTTTATTATGAAAGTAAGGACGGTACCAGAACTAGTGTCAGTTATCAGAGATAAACAAATGTCAACCTGCGCGTGTTGATGTTTTGATTTTATTTCGCAGATAGGAAGCCTTCCAGGGTATTACCACTTTGTGAAACACAACGTTCGAGAGCGATCGCGTCGAAGTTTGGACGATCATATCGAGACCTTGTTATTGGAGCCAAGGGTAAGTTAGATCCGTATATATTTTTTCATTATCCTCTTACTGGTGGATTTTAATTTGATCACGGCATCGCTACCGGTAGACACTTAAAAAGACACTCCAAAATCCGTTTGCGATTTGCGTTTAATAAATTGTTGGCTTGGGGTAGATATTTCATAAAATACTTTCTATGTTGAAGCAAATTTTGTCCGAGTCACGGTCTGTGGGTCTTTTCAAACTGTTCAGTGACTGTAGTGACACCAGCTTGTGAAGTGCAATCGTTAAGAGAGCGGAACTCTTGTCACCGAGAAACTGGACAAGAAAATTACCGACTCGTAAAATTTGCCCCAGGTTATCTGAAAACTCTGTCTCTTTGCTTTGATTCTGGCCTGGAGATTTATTTGCCTGTCTGGTGGCATTTAAAAGCAAAAAGAAAGATGGAAACTGCGTTTTCAATTGTTTGACTTGTAACAGTCAATTATCTTATTAAATTCCCGAGGCATGTCAAGTTAGCTAAAAAATTATTTTCTTAGATACTTGTTACCATCGCGTTCAGAGGGGCCCGCCTGGGATTGAAGTCTGCTGCTTCCATGAAGTAAAAGCGTGCTATGACTAATAATGCAGTCAAATAGGATTATGCAAATTACAGTGAATCGCGTTACCATAGAGAATCTAGATCTGCTCAAGCAAACAAAGCGAAAAAGATTACGAGAACTATTTAACAATGGAATCGGCGCATTTTTTGAAAGTATTTAATTTGTGATTTTACCTGATGAATTGTGATATTAGCGTTGATTTTAGTTGTTAGGTTCTAATTAGTTATTAGGTGGAATACCTGTAAACTAGCTCTCAAGCTAAGCGTATATCAACGCCAAATAAAGCATTCATTCATTCATTTCTACATTATAGTTTTGCATTTCTCATATACATATAGCTTGCATTCCCAGACGCGTAACTTAGCAGCTTAAAGGTGGATATCTACTGCTATACTCTCTATCAGAGTGTGATAAATATGACATAAGAACGGAATGCCAAGCCTCGCCTGACGCTCGGACTCTCTCTAAGGACGTGCAATTATCCTCGACAGAAGTCGTTTTTTTTCCCTTTTCCACTGATATAAGATGGCCATTCCGTTTGAAACTTTAAATCGTTAGAGCAGTGAGAATCGTGAACAATTTAGTACTGTATATGGAGTAAAAACTCCCTCCTGAAAACATTTTCGATACTGCAACCTATCGAGGTTTAGCTAAAACAAAATACGAGAAAGTGGTTTGGTTATCAAAAGCACAGTACAGATACCAGACTATAGCAGCCGGGGTAGAAATGCGCACCCTCCTCTCTGGTTTCCCGTTATCTTTCTTTTACTGGTTACTTTGATAGTAAATAAAGACGAAATCGGCTGGTTAGCATTGTCTTCAAGTTGCACTGATTACCAAGTATAAATCTGATCCCAAGAAATGGTTATTAAACAAGTTCCACTTTCTATCACGACGCTTCAATAGATCGAAATATAGAAATGCCAGATCGTAACAAGTCAGGTGTATGTATTCATGCCGTTTTCAGCGACTAACGGTCAAAAATATAAAAAAACAGACTTTAAAAAGACGATAGGTTTTTCTGAGTCTGTCAAGTGCTCTTGACAAGATGGTATACAATTAGTATACAATAACAATTTCATCTCCCAGGTAAAATGGGTAGAACAACAAAGGATTCTGGAAAGGAGCAAGCGTGACGTCATTCCCGGCGAGGATGAACTGGTGCAGAGATCAGTGGCAAGGTTGAGGCGCGATACCGCTGTCACTATCCGCGATCCTTTCTTCAAAGATCAGTGGTATTTGGTGAGTAATTATGTTTCGTCTATCTGGTACCAAACAATAACAGGACATAATGAATTCAAAAATGTGTTTATTCAGACAAGAATAAAGATGGCTCGATTAAAAACCTGAACTTTCTAACAGAAGCATAAAAGACGTCGTTTTTTCTTCCATGGGCTTTCAAGCATTGCATTACGTTTAAAATTGCGCGCAAAACAACGAATGAACGAAATTTTACATACATATTGCTTTTGCCCGCAAAATTTGATTCCTAAAAATTAGTATCTTTTTATATGGTCAGCAATAGAATTTTACCTCAGTATCTGTTATGACTTGGATGACCAGCTCACAAACTATTTTTCTTAATTTACCTGATCTTTAGCAAAATATTGGGCAATCTTCCGGGCCCACCGGTGTTGACATCAACGTGTTACCAGTCTGGGCTCGAGGTTATTCTGGTAAAGGTATCGTGGTATCAGTATTAGATGACGGTGAGTATAAGGTTCTCTTAAAAGCTAGCTGAATCAGCTGAAACAGTCTGTGAGAATCTTAAGAGAGATGTGAAGGAAGTTAGTATGTGAAGGAAGCTAGTAGTCTTAGTAGTCCTGTAACTAGAGCAAGTTTTAGTATCTTAAGCTTGTTCTCACTACGACATAAGCATAAGCATTAGCACGAGTAGAAAAAAAGTTTCTGTTCTTCCTGAGCTTTTTGCTTGTGCTTAGTCAAGTGAGAATGCACTGCTGTAAGCATAGGCATAATGGCCCAAAAACGAAAGCCCGCCATCTTGTTTTAATGTTTCGAAGAGGTATGGAATCGAAAATAAGGCAATTATCCATTCTGCGCAAGCCTACGTGCTTATACTTGTGTTGTGGGCGTCCTCACTACCGTTATGCTTATGCTTATGCTTATGCTTATGTCGTAAGGAAAACCAGGCTTTAAGCAAGGTGTGCTTCGTTGGCGGAGGATCCCCCTTTCAAAGCCAGTCCCCATTTCAGCAATCTAGTCCATCCTGCCTGTCAGTAGATTGTGAGGGGCACGAGCAACTGGCCCATTTACCTTTCTAACCTAAAATTTGGATCCAGGAACCAAAATCAGCTGAAGACTAATACGACTCCCCTTCCTCTCTAGTTGTGACACTATACTTGTGAGTTATTCGTTGTGTATTAAATTTGGCAGATTTCTCAATATGCGGGGATATTGAGAATAAAGGGAGAATATGGTAGGCCGGTTAATCTAGTTTACTTGAATACACCCGGTCAGGCATTGGATGTTTACTTAGTGAAGCATAGAGTATAGCTCTAAGCCCTACAGAGTTAATAATATTGATATGTAAAAGAACAATTTATGCGTTGGAAATTAATTTTCAACCAACCTACCTTCCTTCTGCAATTTTCATTTTTATTTCATTTTCTAGGGGTTGACCACACGCATCCTGATTTGAAGAATAACTACGTGAGTTAGTCATTAGTGCCTCTCTACGACTTTTTATAGATTCTATTAGTGATTCTAAAAAGTCACTGCAGAGTGCACGTGAAGTGGTCCTGGTATTCTGAGACCTTGTAATCTGAATTGGTGCACGATCTAGTGGTTCTTGAAATCAAAAAGGCTCTGCGAGTGTTATAGTAAAAAAAAAAATCATCGTTTTTTTCAGGATCCTGACGCAAGCTTTGATTTCAATGATTTTGATGGAGATCCAAGACCACGTGACGAAAACTTGGAAAACTGGTAACAAAGCAACTTCTGAATTTTACTACTTGATAAATTCAAAAGGTGTCTTTAAGTTCTAAGGAGTGCGGTAGTTTTGAAGATTTTATACAATAGTCTAAATCATTCTTTCTACAAATCGTGTTTCCTCTTGCGGCAGCCACGGCACAAAATGTGCAGGTGAAGTAGCGGCTCAGGCGGATAACGGCATTTGCGGAGTGGGAGTGTCATTCAACGCCAGTATTGGAGGTATGGTCTTCATATACAGTTGAGCTCCGCTATTTTGACTTCTCAGGGGACGCAAAAAATAGTTCGAAATAGCAAGAGTTCGAAATAGCAGAAAGTAAATGACTGAAGGGCGGACCCGAGGGAAATGGCTTAGAGTTCGAAAAAACGGGGAATTCGAAATAGCCGAGTTCGAATTAGCGGGGTCCAACTGTACTAATTATTTTTCGTTATACAATAGTGATTTAATTATTGACCCACCTTACGTTTTTGGTCGCAGATTTGTGATTTATTTTTTTGTGAAATATTCAATGTCTTTTTGTGAAATGTTCATGGCGTTGTTGTGCTCTGTGTTGCCGAGTTGAGCAGCGAAAATTAAAGTTTGCTCTTGTATGTTTGGAAACTGTCGTAAGCCTGAATCAAGCACTTTTAAATATAAAGGACTAAATGAAAAAAGTTTCAAACTTCCCGTAATTATTACATCCGTAGTCATCAGGTGATATACAGGAATGCCATAGGTTATCAGACACTTATCATATAATTGGTTTCGTAGATTCAACCAAAACTCAATTTATATACGTAACTCAAAGTGACGCTGCCTTGTTCAACAGTGGCGGGTCATGTTTGTCACATTTTGATCAACACTTGATTACAAAAAAATGACAGTTTGCTTCGACACAACTGACTGATGCTATAACATTTTTGTAGGTATTCGCATGTTAGACGGTAAAGCCACTGACACACTTGAAGGAAGCTCACTTAGTTACCGCTCAGACTACATCGACATCTACAGCTGTTGCTGGGGCCCAAAGGATGATGGGAAGAGATTCGGCAAGCCTGGTTATCTAGCAAGCAAAGCGCTTCAAATTGGTGCTGATCGGGTAAAGAGATTTGCTGGGCCATGAGTGTAATGGTAAAAATGATAATAGGGGACTTTGGATCGAGATAGAGTACGAGAACTACTTTTCAATTCTAGTTTGCAGGCCTTTCCAGTCACATTATCATGTCACATAACCATCTCATCTCATGAGCTACTCTCTCTACCTAAAACCAACATCAGGAGCGAAGGATCCGGAAACATCACTGGTTTGAAATTCGAAAATCATACACAGTGTACTCCAAAGGTCCATGGTCAAGGCCGGACACCTGAGGAACGATCAACCAAACACTGTGAAAGCTAACACACATGTGAAGAGCCTATTAACACGATACCACATGTACGTAAAGCTTACTTTTGCGAACATCATTTCATATTTTGTTCTCCAGGGTCGCGGCGGCAAAGGTAACATCTACGTGTGGGCGACTGGTAACGGAGGTCTGACAGATGATGACTGTAACTGTGATGGTTACACCACCAGTATATATACCATATCGATTGGCGCCATCAGTGACCACGGTCTTTCTACGTATTATACAGAGACGTGTGCGTCCACCCTGGCTGTTACGTTTTCTGGAGGATCGCACAGAGAAACCGCAGAGAACAAAGTGGTAAGTTGCTTCAACAAAGTTATTGTGAGAAATGCCTGCCTAATAAACTCCTGAACAGACTACTGACAAGCCACCAATTAAATCCGAGTATCGTTGCACGGAACATCATCTATTTAGACTGGAATGTAATTAACTGTCGCACGCCACATTTTTCACGTCCGTTGCACCTTGCTGTCTAAGAGTTTGCTTGATTCATTTTCTTGAAGGTCACCACTGACCTACATCACAAGTGCACTGAAGTATTCAAGGGAACGTCATCAGCAGCACCACTGGCCGCAGGGATGTTGGCTCTCGTCTTGGAAGCAAAGTAAGTTAAAATAGCTCAAATGTTGACGTAGTAAATATCTACAATAGTTTACGAACGATCGAATTTTGGAAGACTCAGATGGTCGTCAAATGGTTTAATAGACCAATCAGAATTCAAAAAAAAGTAAGAGATATTCTATTGGCATTGGTAAGCACGAGGAACGTTACGTAAGCCAAACCAATGCAAACTAATGCATGCTACGCCGCCGTTAATACACAGTTCGAGAACAAAAGTAAGCTCAAAACCAACTGAAGCCCACGAATCTTCTAAATGTCATCATGCAAAATTGCAGGCCCTTTCCAAAGGCGCTTTTAGCCTCTCCTTCAAATATAAGATTAGTTCTAGTCTAGCGCCTTTATAAACAAGTTTGATGAGCAAGAGGAGTTACCCTTAAATAAAAACCATTTCCACATGAAATTGTTTGCGACAGGCCTCATTTAAAAACAAGCGGCATTCAGTATTGAAATTTAACCTGCCGTTACATTTAAGTCCTAAGCTAACATGGCGTGATGTGCAGCATGTTATCGTGGAGTCGTCTCGGGTAACAAGCCCGCTGGACGAGGGATGGAAGACCAACGGTGCAGGAAAACGCTACAATCACAAGTTTGGCTTCGGACGATTGGACGTGAATAAAATGGTTGACAAGGCGCTGAAGTGGAAGAATGTGGACAAGCAGAGAGTATGCCATGGTGCTGCACACAATACAACAAGGTTTGTAGAATTCTTTCTGTTTTTTTAAAGTCCTCCCGATTTGGGATAATGGATTGATGTGGTACCTCTATGAACAAAGGAAACAAATTCATGGATATCTAAAAAAATAAATAAATAAAAATACAAAGAGAGTAATTTAAAGCAACTGTAGGAATCCTTGATGCCGGTTAGTAAGTAAGCAAGTAAGTAACTTCATTTAACCAGGGTAGCCCAAAGTGTCTTAACCTAAACCTTTATTCAGGAAAGAAAGAAATCAACAAATCATAGGTTGAAACAAGGGAGTGCAGAAGAATCCCAGCCGTGGCGTCTGTTCTGAAGAAGACGCAAAATTTCTGTTTATCTTGTAAACAATGATCGTTAAATTTTAACCGACAGATTTATCCCAGCTTCTGGAAGCCTCATTCTATCAGCAAACACGTCAGCATGTTCAAGCACCGCCTCTGAAATAAGAAGACTAGAACACGTTCAACTTAACGTCACTCTGCAGCACCGTCACAGAGGAGATATCAGTATTACGCTCATCTCTCCATCCGGGACAAGAAGTAAGCTGCTGACCACCCGAAGGAATGACCATTCGGCCCGAGGACTCAAGGTGATAAAAAATTCAATAATTGTAGTTCTCCAGTTATGATCTCTGAGATCGATGCTGTCGTATGGGTGACGTCCTCGTAGTGGTAATCCGATGGTAGAAAGCTTGTTATGATAACATAGTACGCTTTGTTTAACAAAGACAAAAACCAAACAAGTGAAGAAGATATTCATTTCAGAGGCGTTTTGCCGTCACAACTTAGTTCTTCCTTTGGCATCTCTGATTTGATTGATATACGCGAAGACTTCTGAACGGACAAATAAATAGAACATTTCGTTGCTATCCTGGATTTTTGACATCCAATGCCTGAAGTTGTTCGGCATGGGTTTAACGGGGGAGTAACAGTTATAGACACATTTTCGTCAGTGGGTTAGTGTTCAGCATTAGACTCAACTAGTGTAATAATATTTGTACCGTTGCAAAACGTAGACAGTGGAAATTCTCAAGCATGAGTCAGATTTGAACTTTTTTTTTTTCCCAAAGGTGTTCTCAGCCCGCTCTCAACATCACCGCGTGAGATTTACCATCGAATTTGTCATCTTTTGTATCGTGAGAAAAAATTTTCCAATGTTTATCAATCACCACTCAATGTTAAAAAAATTGCCTTCACGTTTAGATTTTAGAGTTTGGTAAGGTCCCCGTTTAGTCAGAATGACGTTTTATTCGCGTTAGGCGATGCTAATGGTTAGGAAATGTTTGTACACAAGGAATACACATATCAGACATATCTACAATTCTACCTTTTGTTGTGGAATGACCTGCTGCTTGCACTTAAGCTTCTCTAACAGATGACTTTATTTCCTTAGAACTGGGTTTTCATGACAGTGCACTGCTGGGGTGAGGATCCTAGAGGTTTATGGACTGTGATCGTAACCGACAATGACAACAATAATCGTGAACATTACCTGGAGAAACTCACACAGGGTGACGAAGAAGATGTTACTAGAATCTTCCTGGACGACACAGGGAAACATAGTCAAACTGGTCAGCTGTCATCCAAGAAGGACCATGCGAAGGACCATATCTTGAAAAGCATGGAAGATACAGCTGGGAAAATCTTTAAAGAAAGCAGATTTGTCAAGTTTGCTCATGGGAAGAAGTCACGGCACGTTCGTAATAGCCCTCGAGTAAAGGTTACAAAGAAAGTAAAGCATCACGCTAGAAAAGTCAAAGAAAGCAAAACTGCCCATCTGAAGAAACATTATTTGAAAACTAAAACAAATAGCAAAACTAAAATAAACAAGGAAAAACAGAGTTGGACAAAGAAAGTCATAAATCCAAATCCAAATGTTATTAAAGTAAAGCAACCAAGAAAGATGTCAAAGAAGCACGCAACCAATAAATTAACGTCGAAAACAGTGTTAAGTCAAAGCCATCAGAAGCTAAAAGCTCCATTTAAGAAGCACGACAATGGTGGAGAGAGAAAGAAACCTCATAAGGCTTCAAAACAAGAAGTAAACGCCACTTTAACTATGGCACATAAACTGACGGGCCCCTTCAGCAAATCTAGTACATCTGCTTTAGGTAACCTAAGTAGGTCTGCCAATGCCACCACAGCCCTGGGTCTCATTTCACAGTTGATATCAGAAATTCAAAAAAATCCATTGGTGACAAAAATTGCTTTGGAAGCACTGAAAAATCCTGCCATAGGAAAACTATTTGGCATCGATTCTTCCAGGGACACGGCTGAAAACATTCAGGAAAGGCTTTTGCCGACAGCAAGCATCAAACAGAAAACACAAGGTTTAGAGAATGGGTCTGAAAGTAATGGTTCAGGGTCACATATATATACGAGAATTGTTGATGGAGACAATGTTTCTAATGTAAAGGAAAAATCCAACCATCTTGAAATGGTAACACCAGGAACCATCAATTCGATTAAACAGAAACATTTTCAAGTCTTCAAGATACTTAAAGATAATGAAGAAGACTACAAAAATGATGTTAGCGGAAGTGGAATTGAAGGAAGTGAAATGTCGGGGAGTGGATACTATTTCGATGGAGGTGGGTCCGGAAATGAGGAGAACCTAAAAGCTGCCAATCATCAACTTATAAACTGTGGTGGGTCAAAGAACTGTACAGGAACTCACAGTGAAGACCCCCTTCTTTCTGTTTCAAACAAAGCACAAAAGATACTTGAAAAGGAAGAGAATTCGTACGAGATATTTGACGAGGATGATAAGGAAAGCCAGAACGGTGAAGGAGATGAAGACGAAGTCTTTGAAGATGGGTCAAGACCCGTTGGAAGTGTTGAAGACAGTGAAGATCTTATCCCAGAATTTGGGTTTGATTTGAGGGCCATCAATGAACCTGACTCATTCCTTTGTAATTTCTCGGCGGTGTTAAGCAAGAGATCATCAATTGTTACCCAAAGGGCGCGTTGTGTAGAAAATGGCACAATCGAAAAACGCAATGATGAAAGAGATAAAGAAGACAAAAATCTGGCTCATTATCTGGCAGTTGATAAGTTAAAGTCAGCTTCAGGGGACTACAACCTGGATAGCGGTGATGACCAATATGGCAGCTCTTCGAAGATTGATGATGATGGTGATGACAATCAAAATATCAGTCAGGATGATTCAGATGAAAAATACAACGGCAAGGACTTGGAAGTTTTGCAGGAAGCTCTGGAAGATCAGCTCTCTCGTTTGTCGAAGGATCCAGCATCAGAAAAGTTCAACAAGGAAATTCTGGCCAGAGTCCGCGACGACATCAAACGCGGTGATATTGACGATCTGGAACTCTTAGAGGCACAGATCTCTGGCGGTAAAACTGATCTTTCCAGAGTTATTAGAAGTAGCACCCCGGAAGACCACGAAATTGATGGTCTTGATGATGCCACACAAGAAACACCAGTAATATTTGAAGGATATAATGAAGAAGGCGAAGACTTACAACGCAGAAGGATTTCACACCAAGCACTTAAAGAAAAGCCATCACAAACTTATTATGTCAACCCAGATAAATATGGAAAAGTGAATTCCGGAATATTAGAATCGTGGACGTTGATACTTTATGGAACTAAATAGCCTAGTTTGTTCTAGCGATTAGTTTTTCTTAGGCCTGCTGTTAGAATCGATTAGAACGTGAAATTGGTCTCGGGATCAATTCAAGGGATTTAGATATATAATATAGGGAAAACTTTTTTTAGTGAAAAAGAGTTTCTGGCAATGTTCTCGCAGAACAGATACCTGTTTATTGAGTCTCTAGAAGACGTGATATATGTTAGTTTCAATGCGAAATTGTACAATTCAATTACGTTCAGGCACCCTATTTTCGTCAAGGTGATAGCGCAAGTTAATTCAAACCAAATGACAGACAAACGTTTTGTGCATGAGTTTAGATTGGAAACACTTGCCATTAATTTGTGTAATTTCTTTTCAGTTGCTTCATAATGGACCCCAGTATCGACTAGTACCGTGAAACAGCAATCTTTTCTCAGGGTCAGGTTACAAAATAAGGCATTTTCTATACTCTCACCATTTCATCCATGAACACTGACCGTAAAAAAAACAACAAAACGATATCAGTCTCAAACAAAATATGCTCTACAGTTAAATGGCTTTTGTCTGTAGAGGGCAATTGCAACGGAAGTTAAATTAAAGCGAGTTAAATTCAATGTCCTACATTTTCTATGTATCGAGAAGAACCATGACCCTGACACAAACATATTTGAATACGTTTCAATATATAAGGTTGAAAATAAGTATTAATTGTTAGATCTTAACTTGGGCTCGTTTAATTGGGCCTGCATGCAATAATGAAATGGTCCCGTTTTTTTTTTTTTTTTTTTGGGGGGGGGGGGGGGGGTTTTTAAAAAATTTTTTTAAAATAAAAGTTTTTTTGGGGTTTGAAAAAGAAGAAGAGAAAGAATTTTGTTTGTATTGTTGTTTTTGTCTGCTGCGTTCCTGGG
>Ga0126339_10002698_pt1 | contig 12780 bp, 7 predicted proteins | sample OrbTmetagenome_2_FD_92532 | JGI IMG/M metagenome (GOLD analysis project Ga0126339, IMG submission 92532) | Coral microbial communities from Petempiche,Puerto Morelos, Mexico - Orbicella T R C metagenome | ecosystem: Host-associated > Invertebrates > Cnidaria > Coral | place: Petempiche,Puerto... | reverse complement strand
AAGCTGGTTTTCAAGCTGGTTTTCTATATCTGGGTAGAATTGGAATTTGGAGATGCTGGTTATAGTGGAGTGAGGAAAACCGCAGAACCTGGTGAAAAACCCTCAGAGCAACACGAGAACCAACAACAAACTCAACCACATATGGCACAGAGCAAGAATTGAACCCAGGCCACATTGGGAGGCGGGCACTCTCACCACTGCACCATACCTGCCCCTATGCCTGCTCCCATATACAGGCCAATCTAAATCAATTGACTGTCGTACTGACCGGTTTTCATTTGTCATTTGAAAATCAATTGGTTTTGCATTAACTATGCTACTTGTACCTGTACCTGATTGGCTTAAAAATCTTGTGCCACTTTTTCATCCAATCAGAAGTGAAACCAAAACCAGATATAACTCGTTCTCACTAATTTTCCTGCACTTTGCATCAGGTACTATTGAGCAAGTAATTACATTGAGTCTTGATTGGCTAAACACTAAATTTTCTGTGTTCTTCTGTGATTCAGGGCTGGAAATAACAGTCCGTCATCGGACATTGTCCGACCAAATTTTAAATATGTCCGGCCAATTTCACATTATGATCAGACATGATGTCCGAACATTTCACTAACACCAAGTTGCATGTATTGTCCATCCATAAAATTTAGTTAGATACATTGTTGAAAGGCTCGAAATTGCAACTGGTATGGTCGCCAATGCGGCTAAAATTTCATCTTTGGTGACCAAAAATTCTGGTTTAGTCGACAGTCGAAAATACGTCTGCGTTCACAGGCTACTATAATGGCGGCTACGTTTCTCTGTGTTGACAATCAATAATGGTTATTTTCTCAGACATTATGTCCTTCCAGGAATACATAGTCAAAGATCTTTGCTTCTATTACATTGATCAATATAAGTAAAGAAGGCAATCTATCCTTTTGCTTTGCTGTAAAGGATTCCCTCACATCGGAAAATTTGCAAATGGGTCGCAAATGCCTGATCATGTTTGAAATAGCCCTATAATGCATCGCAAACCCTTGAGCATTGAGTACATCATATATGCCTACCGATTGTGTCTCTTGGAATGCATGAATCTGTCAGACATTACTTCAGCTATGTATACAAAATTAGCGGCCAAAAAAGTCTTGGAATTTTTTTCTTTACGGCTTTTATGCATTGAGTTCTTTTCTAAATGAAATTCCTACTTAGTCGCCAAATGGCTACTCAAGAAGTTTTTTTAATTTTGGGCCCTTGACTATGACAGTTTGAGCCATATCCTGGAGCCCATTATGGGCTCCTACAATATCATAAAGCAGAAGTGTTCATCTTTCCTGTACTTGCCAAATAAAGTACTCTTCAGAAATCACCCTATTATGCATTACATGCATTGCGATATGCTGTTAGCCCTTCATGTATATACCCTAGAGTCAACTTTGGTCAGGAGCCCATCACTAGGAGCCTGCAACTCCCATACTAAACCCATGACACAGTATTTTTACAAACCCGTCTATTTTCAGGCCTCTTTTCCCATGAAAAAGGTCAGTTCCAGTCAATGATTATGAGCACGAATCGCTAAGGAGAAAAATGGCGGCCTCAGGTGGACATTTCGACCTAATCTTCCGGTGAAATTATAAAGTCCTTGATTATGATTGGTCACTGCAGGGGTCTGAATTCGCGGTAAATTCAAACTAAAAATAGATGGGTCTTAAGGCCGAGATAGGAATAATTGGAGTAGTTGCACACTCCTAGTGATAGCCTTCAATAGAAAACTAGGTTTGCTTGAAGAACATATAATAATCAGGAGATAACCAGTAAAGATCGGTGCAGTCATCTTGTAGATTAAGTCATATAATCATCATAAATGATAAATAGATGAAATTTAAAGGCAGTTTTAAACGATTTGTATTGAAAATCTTTACAGTATGCTAATAAATTTTATTATGCTAATTACTTATGCAGATCAATTATGCAAATTAATGTCCAGTCAAATTGATAAGATGTCCAACCAAAATGAAGATTTGAAAGGACACATGTCCTGTTAAAGAAGAAAAATTATATCCAGAACTGGTGATTGGCTCTTCCCAGAGTGATTACTTTCAATTGGTTTTGGTTTTATGACACTCAGTTGAAAACCGCTCAATAACAAAGTCTAACTTTACAGCTAACTAAACTGCTGAGCATACATGTATGTATGGCAGAGTCTACAGCCCATAACTGATTCACTGCCTAATTTCTAACACCAGTTAGTGCCACTTTATTTATCATCACCAGTCACTGTCCAACATCTCCGTGTATAGCTAAACTAGACGCTCTAAGAGTGTTTACTCGGGTGTCGTACCACAATATCAAATCGTACTTTACGAAAACGTGTATTGGACACAATAAAAGCAAACTAAAGAATAAGGATATTTTAGCACAAGAGTTCCGTTTAGACATTTACTATTCAAGTTGCTTCATTGAGTATCCTCCTCATCCTATCGCAAGTTGTAAGTTTAAACCATTTTGGTTCAAGAATGAAGCACAGCTGTCTACACATTGATGAAGAAGTTGTTTGCAAAGAATTTTCGAGGTCTTTTTACAACTTATGGTGATTACCTTGTACATGCTAGCAGAAATTGTACAAAGTTTGTTTACTGGTCGTGGCGATCCGAGTAAATTGTGTAGCTGAACATCTTTGCCATTTTACCATCTTAAACCTTTTTCAAGAGTCATATCTTCTTTGGAGAGCAAATAATCCCTTTTGAGAAAGCCAAAACAAATCATGATAAACTCCTTCGTGAAAACAACACTCCTGTGATTAGGCTCAAATTGCATTGCACATAATTTGCATAAACTTTCAAGTTGTGTATTTTGCCGACAACCTCCAAGAATTTGCGACTCTTAACACAGTTTATGAAGAAATATTAAAGCTACATATTTTTATTGAATCAAGGCGGGAGTATTTTCAAAAAGGACTCATTTATAACGGAAGATGCGGCATTCTATTTTGCTATGTATGTTGGTTTCATGCTCGTCTAGTTCATGTCACACATGATTTTCTTTTGCAGTCAGACACAGTTTTCTAAAAGAATTGACGATTGATAAGACTGCTAAATATATTTGAACTACTAGTGAAATAACTGGCTAAACTATTGTCAATGCAGATTTTCCTTAGAACTTGGCAAGAACATTGGTTCGTCAATAATCCCGCGCAGTTTCCCGCACAATCAAAGGTTCAATTCTCCCACACAATGTGCCTCCAAATTCATGTTATTTTTTTCCCTGCACCCTACTAGAAAGCCAACTGACTTGGAGGTAAGATATTTAATTCAAGTTACCGAAAGTCTTATCTTTACAACTTTGGAGATCGACATATTTTGTGCGGTGAACGAAACAAGTCGCATGTTTTTAATGAGCTACGAGTCCAAAAAGGTTTTCGTATTTAGCTCGTTTTATTGCAATATGATTTGTTTTACTGCAATGTTCTAAATAATAACAGCAGTAGCCACATTACCTGCCTATTTTTTGCCAGTGTTTTCATAGATTGAACTCATACTGCAATCGGCTCAGTTGTTATCTCACAAGAACGTTTCGAGCATGAACTTTGCTTACCTGGCTGGCTTTCAAGCAATATAATTCATGGACCAACCCTTTCTGAAAACGATCGACATCTTTGTATGTGAGATGAACATATAAGGCGTGATTCTTGCAAAAAACTTTCTGCATAAAACACTGATTTCTGTCACAAAGAGCAAGCAATGTTGCGTTTCTCCTCCCCAGTTTCCATGGTCTACGCATGGAACACCTGGGACCATGAACCCCTTTTGGCGACCAAAATGCTTGCATTTTATGACTCGGGCTTTCCTACGGAAGCCCAAGTAAAAAAGCAGTGCTTTCAACAAGATCCAGCACCTGCCTGAGCCCTGGTGGCAATTCTCTTGTGAATGGCCAACTATCAATGTTTCCAGTTATTAAAAGGTGGCCAGGGCTCTCCTCAAGACGAAGTTCTTATGAACCTCTCTTACCACTGTCTTGCAGGTGATGACCAGAGTGGTCACCTCAGGGGATGCCAAAATGACAAAGTTTAAATCTGGGATTCTCCCTACATGTAACTTCTTGACCCTAAGAGAACGTCATTAAAAGTAGACCTCTGCCGATTGAGCCACAAAAATGTGTCAACTATTACAAACATTTCCCCCGAAAATGCCAAAAATAAGTCAAAATAAGCTTTCCTTCACATTTGGGATACATGGTGACCTGTACAGTAGACCAGGAGAGTTTGGCATAGATGCTACCTGCACTTTAAATCTTATTTAAAACACTTGGAAACATGTGTTATTCTTGATGACTCCTCTTAGAAATAATAAACGATTTTTCGACCATTAGTCACCTTCTGTGATAAGTGAAAGGAAATAAACATACAGCAGTCTGAACCCTGGTGTCAAAGAATACAAGGGTTAACCACACAATCACAGAAATCAGCAATATATCTTCACCTGATGCAATGCAGTTAGCCAATTCCATTAACACCTTCTGCTTGTTGGGAGACTGATGAATGTCATTTGTCAACTCCTCCAGCATTTTTTTCTTGTCACTGTGTACACAAAACTGTCAACAGAAATGTAACAGAATCAATAAATTAGTAAAAGTTCTCAGGAAATACAATATCCTTGGTGAGGCACTTCAGTTAAGTTATTTCAATGAGTCAACAGAATGCAAACCTAGGAGCATAACTCCTGGATAAGATGTCACATGTACAGTACAGTGTATCAATAGTTCATCACAGCTAATCCCCCAACACTTTGAGACATTGTTAATTTTAATGGCTCAATTTGCCAAAAGATGCCACACAATACTGCTGCAAAGTCTCCTCCCAATTAACCGAGCCATATCACAAAGTAGAGAGGAAAAATTTAAGAGTTCTCTGGACAACCATTACAAAGAAAGTGGTTACTCAAAAACAAAAAATGTATGAATGATAAAAATTTATATAATTTACAAAAACACAGGAAGAAAGGAACAGGTGAAGTTTGACTTGAGATGAGTGTCATGTCCTTCATTTTTTCAGACAGAAACATTAAAGCATGCATGCTCGGCAAAACAATGAATTTTGTCAGTATGTTAAAATTTGATCATAGTAGCACTTTAAAGTTTCTCTTACTAGTCAAGAACCGTCCATTTTTTATTAATCAATAAATTTTCTTCCTTTGCAAATTTTGTGTCAATCATATTTACTGTAGTATTTGTTAGTAACTAAAACTGTGCATTTCTCTTGGACAAGCCATGTCAGAGATTCACCAGAACAAATCAAATGGTTGCTTGTAACACACAATCAGAAAGAGCTATCAATAGACCCTGTTCCTGTCCAGGACGGCTTTTTGGCTTGACACAAGTGCAAGCAATAATGATTAAGACCAATTGATTATGCTATTTTTGACATAATTTGAAGCAAGCAGATGACTCTTGTGGGAAATTTGCCGTTGAAAATCTCACATTCAGTTTGACTCGGTCAATTAAATGAAATGGTAATAGAAGTTATATTTCCCAAGAAAATTCTATTTTGCAATATGTTCCAACTGTATTTTACTTTCTTATGCATTTCCATCAATAATTACAGACTACAATTTGTGGAGAACAATTACTACGCCTTTCAATAACATGCGCACTCTAAAATTCAAAGCTCAACCGACAAATGTGTTTTTCCTTACCGCCAATCAAATGTTCGGCGGCTTCTCCCAGCTTCCAACTACTGTGGAGCACATGGTAATCAAATCAAATCATTGAGCACAGTTCAGACAACATAGTCGAAAGCTGGGAGGCACCACCGAACATTTGATTGATGGTAGTGAAAAACGCATTTGTCGGTTGAGCTTTGAATTTTAGAGTCCACATGTTATTGAAAGGCGCGGTAATGCTCAGTTTACAGAAGATGTCAATTGAAGGATTACCCACAAAATGTTGCATAATTTAGTATAATTTGCGTATTAAATTTAATCTTTCCCAGGGGATTTATTCTCAGTCCACGCACACATGTGGAAATTATCTACTTGTGTCTGATTGGACTGACATGGAATATTAAATCTTTATATGGATTGAAAGGCCTATAGGGTCTCGGGCAAAAGCCCTCTGATTGCCAAAAAACTTCTTAAAAATTAATGGAACAGACGTCAAAAGATTCGAACCTTTTACTTTCGGGGCATAAATTATTAATAATTTCCTGAACGCTAAAATGAAAATTAGCCGGTTCCGTAATTTTACGAGAATCCCCATGTGTCGATCACGACTTACAAATTCCATAATTTATGAAATAGGCACCGATGGCTTCTTTGACAAACCGTAGTATAAGCTTATTAAATGTTCAAAACTTAGTCCAACCAGTATACACGACTGTTGTTTCTTGGATTAACGTTCATAATTATTGAAACCTTTATCCCCTTAATTTGTTACTGGAGAGGAAAACGTTGTTTGGGAAATAAGAAATTAAATTGAAATCTAGTCGTTTCGAAAACTGCTTTGGCAAAACACAACATTCGCAAAAAAGTAAATAAATAAAAGAAAATGTCAATTTTCGAATAAAACAAACACAAATGCCGGCATTTGATTTCGAGGTTGTCTTGTAAAACAAGGATATTTTCATGTCAAAAACGTCAGAACTATCCTGGGATTAGGGAACATAAGCTTACCTTCCACTTCGACAGAGACGGTCGGTGAGGATCTGAAATTTTGAAAAAGAAAATCGTTCTCAACAAGAAACTAATAAGAATTAATTGTATTTAACTGACCACTTCGATTAAACAACAGGGCAAACGGAAACACGCTGCTGGTTTCTTACTTACCACTTTGTTTATTATTTTCATGACCAAGGGAATTCGCAGGTTTCTTGCCGCCTTTATTCTTTAATTTTCGTGTTTTCCTGATAAGCCAGCGCTCTAAACGGTCTTGATCGACATGTTTCATAACATAATCCTCCAGAAACACGGGATTTGCTCGAAGAAAATTTCTCACTGCCTCCTCATCCATCTCTGAAACAGGACAAGCAATAATATGGTCTGTTCGCATCTTTTTTTGCAAAAATCACACACGAAAGGCGCAAGTGCGCCACGCTTCGTACTAAAAGGTATAATCGTGAAAATGCAATTTATCTCTGAAAAAAAAACCTCATTACAATGTAATAAGAGCGCCTTTTTTAAGCCACAACGTAGTCCAAAAGTATACAGTATTGTATTTCTACTGAGTTTTATGATACATAACCAAACGATCTCTGCATCACATCACGTCAAACAGAACACTTTAAAGTGAAAATTGGAGCTATAAAGGTCATCTTAAAACTGCGTTACGGGTCAACCTACCTTGCCCGTTCGCAATCGCTTTTCCTTGGACCAAAGCTGGTCGGAACGGTCCATCGCCAAAGTTTGCGGTCAGATCGATGTGGGTAATGTGACTTCCCGTTCCGTGGTTGTTTGAAGGTCGGTTGCTAGTATGCCCTTTCGCTGCCTTCGCCGAGACCGGCGATGAGCCATGTCCGCTCGAAACACGCTGATAACTTGGACTGTGGCGCGAACTGCTCGGTAAAGGTGGAAGCCGACGATTCCCAACCTGGCGTGAAGGACTTGACATCAGGATTTTTGCCACGGGTTTCCTTTCATGCCAACTTTTTAACGTAGAATTTCGGCGAGCGCACAAAACGATGTTTATCTTCCATCGTTAAGTAAGAAACAGCTGCTGTCTGCAGATGGTCACGTGACTCAATCTGGTCATCTGTCAAAAGCGCCAAAACAATAATGCTACTTCAATTGTAGTTTTGCTCACTTATCGTATCAACGTCTTTTTTAAAAAAACTTATAAAAAGCGAAGCGAGCCGCTAGAACGTGCTAAGAGACAAAAGAAGTGTTTTGGGTGGTCGAAAAGAATAAAAATTTATTCGCCATAAATTTCCGCTCACAGCATCGTTTGCAGTAAATTGAAAGGAGACAGAGATAAACCTAGACAAAACAAGTGTATATATTTTTAGAGCTTTTAAACACACAGGTTTTGGATCCTCATCCTTTAATGGAATTTTCGCCTGAATAACGCAGGCTAATGTAAAATTTTTTTAAAAAAAATTCCCGGCTTAGCTCGCGGAGGTATAGTTCGCTTCCCTTTCCAGTTTCTCACCCAGACAGCAATACCTGGATCAAACACTGTAATCCCCTTTAATTCCACTCTTTTATTTGAGCCGGAAAAAAAATTCGCTTAATATATAGCCTCATCAAGGGCCGGAAACTGAACTTGATATCAGTATAAAAAAAAAAAGATATTTTGATCGAATTCCATCTGCCGTCTGTTATTTTCCTTTTGGTGTGCAAAGTCTTGGTATATGAAATATTTACTAACTGAAATGGATGAGATGCAAGGAAAGCCTCCCGTTCACGCGAAACCAAAACAAGATAGCATTTACTTATACATTTATAACTTTCCTGTAGGCAGCCATTAAGCCCATAGGCATATTAACATCAAGTACCAAAAAAAAAAATCTACAATGAAGAAATAAAATATGAAGGTGAAAGTACTGCTGCTTTAGCGGGCTACCCATGATGAAGTTTCAAAACGTTGACCAAATTTAAAAAAAAATGTTGGCAAAAAAGGTACAAAATACTCATGACACACGCAGCGGATTTGAGATAAGAACTAAGCAAATGACTTTTTTTACGATACAAATAGCCTGCACGCGTGGTCACTGCGTACTGGCGAGATTTCGCGCGCGATTTTTCTTGCGGTTTCGTCTTAGCACGCGCGCGAGCTCTCTTGCGTACAGTCGACTTCGCGCGCGAAATTCCACCACCCACCTGGCCCTACGCAGGTTCACCGTATTTGCGTGCAATGCGTGTGATACTTCTTACTTTCGTGACGGCTCAATAAGTTCGACTCCGCTTCCCTGACATACCACGTTCATATCAGACATCAGCAATGTCGAAAGCGTAAACAAAAAAACAAAAAAAACGTCAAGTATGGTAACTAAAACAAACACAAAGATGGCAAGTTAAGGCTGGTCGGTTATTTATCACCCTTGAAGACAACACACGACTAGTACAATTCTTTTTCATCGTACTCAGCCAGAGCGATCTGTTCTGCCTCTTCAGACTTTTCACAGGACACAGTGAAAGGTGTTCAGCAGCAGCTCTACATAGAGAATTCTCCGACATCTTCTAGTTGTGTGACTCAAAGTGGGTTTACCTTGAGAATGGAGGTTAATCAAGGGCAACCAATGCAACGCGCATATTAAGGGAGGATTACTCCCAGAAAAATTGGGTGGGGGTGCGCAGTCCACAGCCTGCCTCCTAAAACCCTTACCCTATTTAAGATCAAAATCTGCAATTTTCCTTGCCTGCATTGCAGGCATAAACGGGGAAGGGCTAAGGAGGCAAAAAGCACCAGTCCCTCTCCTTCTATCCATGCTTTGCCTCCCCCCCTCCCATGTTAAATGTCTGCTACGGAGGCTATGATTTTCCTTACCCTATTTATGACTTGTCCAAAAATTTGATACCCTATTTAAGACCTGTCAGATCAGTGTTAAAGGCACTATGAAGGGCTTTTGTTGATGGTCTATGGATAACGATGAAAAAGTACGTTCTTCTAAAAACCATACCGAATTAAAGACTTATGTGCAAAAACCATACCCTATTTGAGACCAAAATGGGCAAAATTGATACCTTTTTAATGACCAAAATGGTTAAAAATTCATACCCTTTGGGGCAGCACATACCTATAGCTCATATAAGGAAGTACCCTCCCCTTCACCTTACTTGCTCTAATCAAAAATTCAGATCTAAAAATATATATATGATATATAAACCTTGCCCATCTAGAAAATGTCCATCTACATTTAATTATGAAGTGAAAACTAGCTAAGTAATCCAATACTGGCAAGTGACAAAAATCAGAATCCATGCCAATTAGGAAGGCATCAGGTTAGCCTTAAAATTAGGGAAGTGCATTTGGAGTAGTGTCCACTAGATAGCAGGTGTGTCTCGTTAACTAGCTATTTTCTGGTACTATAGGTGGTTGTCAAATCAAGGAAAGAACATTTACTCACTGAAGTTTCTGATACCAAGGAGGTGGTAGAGCAAGTAATCTGACATCTTAATCGTACATTTAGCAATTAAAGTAAACTATGACTTGCCCAGGGCAAGCCAAATTTGAGAGCTTCTGGTCTGAAGGGCAAATTAAAAATCAAGTCTTTTTTAGGCCTGGGGATGGGGAGGCAACAACATTAGTGAGTTCTGAAGGGCTCTAATTGAAAACTACTTTTAATGCATATACACTAGTCTTACAAACTGTGAGATACAACCTTCAAGATTTGTTTGGGTATACTAACATCAAACAATGTATCTTAAAAAAATGTAACAAGATACAATAGAACTCTGATCTATCAGCAGAGTGGTAACTTAGTCTGCATTAAACTATACATAGTTTTTCTCACTGAGACTTTTATAAGCAGGACTTAGTGACACCTATAACAAAACACAAAACTATCATTTGAAGGAAATTTACGTGTAAGTCAGATTTCCGGCCAAACCAGAGAATGTTTCTTGGAAAAAGTCCTTCCAGCATGAAAACAGGCCCTGAAATAAACAAACCAAAATAACTACACATACATTCATAATAAATTATTTGAAAACCTTTCATATCAATATAGAGATCTTAATGTAGAGTGCAGGTGTGTGACTAAAGTGGCAGATCCAGAAAGTAGCAAGGTGCGAAGGGGAGGCGGGAGGAGGGGTGATGGGAAATTAGGGTGAGGGAAGGGTCTTGCTTAAAATAGGGCCACTTAAGATAGAGGGGGGGTGCCATGAGGAAAAGTGACAGTGGGGGAAGGGTATTGCAAGTAAAGTCACAAATTACAACTGCCTCCATTTAGCTACAAAAATATACCCAAGTATTTCTTGTCTGACGTAACTGTTCCATCAGGATTACAGTTTTCTTAGAGGTCTGACCACTTTCTGGAACAATTCATGTCTTCTGAGAAATATCCAAGAACATTTTTGTGCCAAATTGACATGCTTTGCTTACCATAATCTGCCGACTTAGGCAAGTGGCTCAAACATGTAAGGCTGCACTCCAAGTTCCTGGTCAAAAATATCATCAAAATCGTCATAGTCATCATAATCATCGTAATCATCATAATCATCATCCTCATCATAATCATCGTAATCATCGTAATCATCATCTTCGCTATCATCATCGTAGAAAACGTCATTAACTTTGCATCTATTTTGCAATGGCTCTGGATCACCGGGAAGAACATACGTTCTCCAAGCAAACTGAAGTCTGGTGATTCCTTCTTCACCTTGTGAGTGGACAATTGCAGCAGCAACACCCGCTAGATAACCAAATGATCCTAATGGAGTCTCTGAACTGGAAGACCCACCAACGCCTCCATAAGGGCCATAGCTTTTTGGACTGCCATCAGTATCACATTTGTTGGAGTAAAATGTCAGGCTATCAATCATCCAGCCAGATCTAATTTCAACTTTAACAATCCTCTCATTTTCCTCCAAATGAAATTCATGGTGTTCAGACTGAGCAGAGTCACCTCCAAACTTCTCCACTTTGTCACCATTGTAAACAATCTTGAGGCCACCAAGCACAGGTCGACCATCCCACCTTCGAATCCACAGTTCCATTCCCTTGATGTAAACTTCATTGTCTAAATCTTCAACTGTCTCCTTGTCAGTGTGATGTCCTGTTTCAGGATTCACCTGCCCTCCATTAGCAAAGGAGCGTCCCCAGGTGACAACCTTTCTGGCAAATTCCCTTGGAGTGGCCCACTTTTCATCTGTTGAATCTTTCTCAGGGGGATCATCTTTCAGTTTCTGGGCTTTTACCACTATTTCTTCACAGGTGTCTGAGAGAAGCTTGCGTGATAAGACTTCCTTGAGATATGACTCTGACAGAGTTGGGAGTCTAACCAAGGGCAACACTTTTGGAAGATAATCTTTTCGATTTTCGACATCATGCTCGATGTACTGGAACACCGCTTGAAGCACGATCTTTTCCCTTACTTCTAAACACGGGATCAAGCCATCGATGACCACACAGATCTCTTCTTCTGCCAGGAGCTCGGTCAGAAAATTGAACGGAAGACTCAGGAACTCCTCTTTCTTGCAGACATCCGCAAAATGTCGTAGGCCATGCTTTTTAGCTTCTTTCCTCAGCTCTTCCAGCGCAAACACATCTGCAAGCTGCCAAATGCCCAGGCAGGTTTTGTCATCGATAGCGCGTTTCAAGAAGTCCCCGCAAGAATTCTTGACAAACTCTACACCCAAATAATTGGCTGCTTCGAGCAAAGTCTGCACATTGTCTTTGCTGATATCAATATTTCCCGAATATGCGAACTCAATCAAATCCCCAACAGCGCTTTCGTCCAAACAAAGGATCTCTATCTCGTCTTTCTTTCCGTCTTCCCAGTTGGTTCCAAGAAGGGCTTCAAAGTAAGGACTGAATGAGGCCAACACGACACGATGGGCTTGCACCTTCCGTTTTTCGCCGATCTTCAGGGTGACATCGGAGTATCTGCCATCTTTGTACATGGTCAAAAGACCTTTGAGCAGATGGAATCCATGTTTCGAGTCTGTCACGTGTGATTTATCGATATCGTTTGAGAAAGACCTTTCCAAAAGAGGTTTCTCGAACTTCTTGGCTGCGGCCATGTTTGCGATCAACTTTCGGTTCACGTGTGGGTGCCGGGTGAACATCGTAACTACTAACCAGACCCCTCTTGGGAAGACTTCGAACCACTGGAGTCTCCAAGTTATTATTTTAACCTGATTTTAACTATTT